>ERZ1106931.189-NODE-189-length-50566-cov-10.330186_pt1 | contig 50566 bp, 60 predicted proteins | sample MGYA00403664_ERZ1106931 | MGnify/ENA primary metagenome ERZ1106931 (study PRJEB35170, sample SAMEA104062435) | human gut metagenome | biome: human gut; feature: human-associated habitat; material: faeces | place: Denmark | collected 2012-06-29 ... | reverse complement strand
ATCGACAAATTGCTGAGAACGCCAGACAAGGACTGTTCGAGAGAATCGATCGCGTCCGGGAAAAGTTAGCCAACGGAAAGGCGCTCGATGAAAACGAACAAACTTTATTAGAAGAAGTGTTTGAAAAACATGAGCAAGACGATGCCGTCAGCTACAGCATCGACAATAAAAAAGTGGATCAAAAGCTCCGCTACAAAGGCTACCGGGTGCTCGTGAGCGACGAAATATCCGATGCCGGAAAAGCTTGGTGCGCTTACCAGGAACGCTGGATCGTTGAAGATACATTTAAAACGCTCAAATCCCGATTGGGCTGCTCTCGAAATCGAGTCTCGGATAACGAGTCATTAACAGGTAAAACGTTTGTGCAGTTCTTAGCGACCTCTATTGCAATGATCGTCAGAACGAGACTGAGAAAATACAGTGAGGAGTGCAAAAAGAACACCGCCTTGCCGATGGTTTATGACGGAGACTGCAGAGTTCTGGACTCCTTGAACAATGTGATGCAGACCAAATTCTGCGGAGGCTATTACTTCGGAGAAATCGCAGGGAAAAGAAGGAAGTTATTTGAAGCTCTCGGGGTTCCTGTTCCTGACGCTGAGCCGGAAAAGGAACAGGATTACGATGACGAAGAAGAAACAGAATTCTAGGGAGGCCGCCTTAAGTTCAGAGGCCGGCCTCTGCTAGATACCCTAACTTCTGCAATATTTCAGCAATGAGGTCGGGACGAGAAGCTTTAAAGGGTATTCTTTTTGGCAGAAACATACAACTAACCCTTTAGTCGAACGATAGAAGATTAAGTAGTAATTTAAGGACTGACTAGGAGCCTGTTCGATGCCGAATTAATTCGCACAAAGCGATAAGGAATGAACTTGCCAGTGCAGTTGTTAAAGTAAACAGGAAGTAATTCTTTGATTGTTTCTAGGGATTTTGAGAATAAAAAAACGGCAGAGAGCCGTTGGCGGAGAGGGGGTCCTCTTGAGAATATTTAAGAACCTTCGAGAACTGAAGAGAACTAAAAAGAATTTTCAAGAATATTCAAATAGTTAAATTCGCTTTTATTTTATCCTCAAAAGGAATCTAAGAGAACTATCGAGAACCTAAGAGAATTTTTTCTAAAATTTCTGTGGTGTTTCTGTGGTGCTTTTTAGAGTTGAGGATATGAAAATAACAAGCAAGAACGTTTTTACAGTTGAGGACGGTAACCACACGGTGGCTCCGAACCTGATTCTAGTCGTGCGAGGCAATACGCGCCGCTTTGTTTTTAGATACTCTGAAAACGGGAAACGGACGGATAAGGCGCTTGGGCCAGCTCGTAAATTATCGCTCTCGGATGCGAAGGCCCTGGCAGATGAACTTCGATCTAAATTAGCGCTCGGCGAGGAAATCAAAACTAGGAGAGAACGGAAAGAAAAAGAAAACACACCGGATATGCCAGTCTTCAAAACTTATGCCATCGAGACTATTGACCGTCTTCAAGAGGTCAAGCGCTGGAGGAATAAGAAACACGCCCAGCAGTGGCGCAACACGATAGAGCAATACGCGTTCCCGTTTATCGGAGAAAAGCCGATAAATGAAATCACGCGAGAGGACGTGTTAAATATATTGAAACCTATCTGGCTGGAGAAGAACGAGACTGCCAGCCGAGTACGAGGCCGTTTAGAGAACATCCTGGCTTATGCCGTTACTGACGGGATCTTGCCGTCTAATCCTGCCGCCTGGAGAGGAAATCTTGATAGGTATTTAGCGCCCCAGAGTAAGGTTAAAGTTGTTAAGCACCACGAGGCTATGCCCTTCGAGCAATTACAAGAAAAGGTAAAGTGTTTAATCCCAGCTAACAACCGGACTAGGCAGGTCATTTTATTTACGATCCTGACTGCCTCAAGAATCGGAGAATCGGTGCCAGCTTGCTGGAATGAAATTGATTTTAAAAACAGAGTATGGAGTGTTCCTCCAGAACGGAGGAAGGATGGAAAGCCGTTCCCGCACCGAGTACCCTTGAGCACCCAGGCGATTGATTTATTAAATTCGATAGAACGGCAGGGAGAGAAGATTTTTGAAGATCCAGACAGAAAGGCGAGCAGCCGTTATTCCTTGACTGGATTATTAAAGAGGATGACGGGGACCGACGCGACCATGCATGGTTTTAGATCCACGTTCAGAGATTGGTGTGCAGAAAATGATGTGCCAGAGATACTGGCCGAAAAGAGCATGATGCATCAGACTGGTGACGCCGTCGTCCAGGCTTATCAGCGTAGTGACCTCCTGGAGCAACGGCGTGAAGTAATGCAACGGTGGGCGGATGCAGTGTTTGAGAAAGTGAACGATTAGGCGCATTTGAGATTTGGCCTGGATTTCCACCAGTTCTCGACCTCTCGTTCAGACCAAAAGGGGCGCCGTTTAACATAGCGCCCTTTTGGAAAGTAACCTTCCTTGATCCATTTATCAATGGTTCTGGTGGTAACCTGCAACCGCTCGGCCACCTGATATTTATTTAAGAAAGTCATTTTTTTCCTCCTGCTTCAATCCGTCCGATTTCTCGATTCACCTTTTCAAGACAAACCTTGTCGAACTCTTTCTTGTCTTCAGGCTTAATCAGCATCTTGAATTGCTCGATCATGATGTGAACGTCCGCCGCCTCCTCAATGATGTGTAGCCAGTGTTCACGGGTCGGCTCCTTAAAGTAATCAATAAACGCCTCTTGCAGTTCATCGACTTCTTCGGGCAGTTTTTCAAAAACCTGATTGTCATATCCGTAATGTGTCGAGATCCTGACCAGGCAGTCTTCAAACTTTGCCGCGTTATGCAGATTCATCATCCGCCTCCTGGAGCACTCTGTTTACCTGCTCCTTCAGTTTGTTCTTAAGCTCCATGCTTGCGCCAATCTCTTTGTTGTCACGTTTTTCCATACAGTAGGCGCGGTCCAGATAAAAATAAACGAGGCGGATCATCAGCAGCGCCTCGTCCTTTGTGATTTCAATTTTGCCCATCATTCATCCTTAAAGAAAACTAAAAAGAAACGGTTTGTTCCGGCTTTATTTGCAGCAGGCTTCTTGTCCCCGAACACAGGCTCACGTTCCAGTACGTAAAGGAGCTCGGCCAAAGAGACATCCTTGTCAGCCCACTTAAAGATCAATGTCCCGTTAGGCTTGAGCACACGCCACGCCTCGTTGAAAATCCGTTTCATGTCCTCGTGCCAGGCCTTTTCTAAATAGCCGTAGCTTTTGGCCATGTCCGACGTTTTGCCGCAGTTGATCAGGTGAGGAGGGTCGAGAATCACGAGATGGAACGAGTTATCGGGAAACTCGAGGTCCCTGGCGTCCATGATCTGATCCGGGTGAATCTCCAACTTTTTGTATTGCCGTGTCCAGTGTGTTTCATCGCGGATGTCCCCAAAGAGCACGGACTTATTGTTCTTGTCGAAATAGAACATTCTTGAGCCGCACATCGGATCGAGTATCGGTTTCATAATGACTTCTCCATAAAACAAAAACGCACTGATTTCTCAATGCGCTTTTGTTTGGCACCCTCAATTGAGAGTGCCGTATGGATTAAAAGGCTTATTTATTAACGGCCGGAATAGATGGGCAGTTCTCCGGACAAAAGCTCTTCCAGCTTCTGGACATGAGCTTCTATCGCCTTGGCAAATACTCTCTGCAGTTGTTGCAGTTCGTACCACAGCCGAAGTTCTCCGCTGCTTCGATCAATTCTGTAACGGAGCTTGGCTCGAATGGTGTAGGCGGGGCCGTCTTCAAATACCGGAATGCCGATCAGGAATTCAGCAGGGACGCTCACATGTCCCTCTGAGACTGCTCCGGAAGGACTTTTTTCCGTATAGACGAAAGACGCCATCCCGTTTGCCAAAGAAACCTTCGAGCCGAAAGTTACGTTACGGACGTCGTTCAGGTTTGTGACGGATTCCAGTACTTCTGCTGCACTTGGTGCGCGCTTTCCATCCCCTACAATGTCAGCGATGTGTTCATCCAGAAACTCAGCGAATTCGATCTGAGACATCCGCTTCTTGTTATTGGAATTCCAATCTCCCCATTCAATGCTTTTTTCAGGTTCATATTTGGCAACTTGATCCCGCCAGTTCGGCTGATCGCGTTTAATGTCATTAAAAACCGCACTTGCCATGAATATCAGAGACTTAATGGACTTGGTCAGATAAAGATTTGTTGAATCAGTTTTGTAATCCTTGACATATTGGCAGAACGATTCAATGTCATTGAAGAGGAGGAAAAAGTTTTTGATCCTGGTAGGAGCCTGCAAGAGATCTTCTCTACCGGTTACTTCCCAGGAATGTCTGCCTACAGGTTTTGCTACCATCGGCACGCCTTCAACCTCAAAAACAAACGGCGCTTTTAAATCTGCTGGCGCCGGGATGCATTGAGCAAGTTCTTCGGTTGTGAACTCTTTCACTTCTTTCTTTTCATCCATAGGTTCCTCCATTAGTTAGTTGGATGATGAATTACGCCGTCGTCATCAATATCAATCGGCGCTCTTTCTGCTTTTCCAATCTCCGGGAATAAATCTCCCTGTCGGTCGAGGTTGGAAACCAGTTCCATTTTTGAATTAACAAACAGGACCGACTGACCTGCTTCTTGCGGGATCTTTGTTGTGATCTTGTCCGTGACGATCACAGCCTCAACCATTCCGTCGTTTTTGGCGTTCGGTTTGACGGTCAACTCGATAACGAGTTTTGCCGGTTTCCCTGTTTCGTAGACGGATTTGACGACCTGCTGCATGGCCTCAGTTGCTTCCATTGAGGCCGCGCCTCTGCGCAGTGTTGCAAAGGTAGTTTCAAAGGGTTTGCTCATTTCTTTGCTCCATTAAAAAAGCCCTCCGAAGAGGGCGCTTTGTTAATATTCTTGCTCGTCATACATGCACTGCATAAGTTGTTCGTGAGGAGATACGGTGATCAATTCTTCTATGTTGTATTTGTTTAGAAGATCAAGGGCTTTTTGTTTGTGCTCGGGGAGGATTTCCCAGAAGTCTGTTAGTCCGTCTTTGAAGAAAACAACGTCTGAATAGACCTCAGCATCTTCATCATTACATTCTTCAATCCGATCAAAAAGACTTCCAGCACGGATCAGCTTGAATCCCCAAACCCCTAGCCCCGGAGCCTTGGGATACGAGCATTCGAGCACTGTGCCATCTGATAAAAGTATCCCTTTGTCCTGAGCTTTATAGGCTCCGATTTCATCGTAAATGTCACCTTCAAATTCAATCAAATCATCGGAGGTGCCGTAGATTTTTGTTGTCATGTTTTCTCCAAAAGAAAACCGCCCGGAGGCGGCTGTTAAATGTCTATTTTTTCCCATCTCATCAATTCGGGGCCGGGAAAGGGAGCGTCAAAATCAAACAGCTCACAGCCGTGACCACCAAAAACAAAATCACCGTTTACGTAAGTGAGGATTTCATAGAACTGCTCACCAGTTTCAGGATTGTTTAAAAGAACGATAATCTGATCCGGCTCGTCAAACTTGTGATTCCTAGGATCATCCGTGTTTTCGAGTTCGAGTTTCATTTGTTGCTCTCCGGTTGATATGGGGCGGGGAGGGATCTGAATGCAACGATGAGTCTGTCGTCATGGTCCTCCCAGGAGTAATCGATTCCTTCTTCAAACGAGCGTGCAAATGATCGTATAGCTAAATTTCCGTCTTCATCCTGCGTAAGCCACTTTTTCCCGTCAACCGGGGGCGTTACAGTCGGATATGGGTTCCAGTCGTTTTCTTGATACTCAGGAACGAATTCAACTAACTCTTTTTCGACTGTGATAGTTACACACAGACCTTTTTTGTTAACGGTAGATAATCGGAAGTAGTTATATAAATCGGTGTTTTTTTCAAATTCTTCATGAATTTCTTTATCCGTGAAGAATTGATTCACCTTCGCTTTTAATTCAGGGTCTTTAATCTTCCACATCGTTTTCCTCCTACACACAGCCGCCACAGCAGCCGTGGGGTACATTTTCGTTAATCATTTTGAGGAGCTCTGCTTTGTGCTCCAGTAGCTCTGGATTCTTTTTTAATAGAGGTCCCGAGACATCCGTCCATGGACCCTCTTCAACATGCTCATTCCAGTGATCATCAAACCAAACATCACCGCCAGAGATCATGTCTACATAGCCTGCATATTGTTTGCCGTCTGCCTTAAATGTCAGCTTCTCCGCACACAGGTTTGGAAAGCAGCCGCTGTAATCGATGAATTCGAACTGCATATTGGCCTCAAAAGAGAAGCCCCGCTCTCGCAGGGCTCATGGTTAATTCGCTTTATATTTCAGGTGCGCTTTTCCCTATCATTTGACGCTTCTTTTCTTGCGCTCGGCGTGCGACTTTGCACTGGAATAAAAGAAGTTCTCCGAGTTTTTCGGCGTCATCAATCTCTAGATCAATACACCCCTCTAACATTCGGTCTTGTCTAAACATCAAAGAAACACACACATCATCACTTAGGAACGGTCTAAAGTTTAGGTACGTGTCGACAAAAACACCAATACTATCAAGTGGCTTTACGTCGTTTACTACATCGAGAGTTGTTATAACGTCTAGGTCTATGCAGTTTTCACTTTTGGTCGACTGTTCGGCTAATTGCTCGATTGTTTTATTCGAGAACTTGTTCATGCAGTGGCCTCCTGAGCCTGAGGTTCTTCGATGACTTCGGCGTCCTGAATATCTTTGAAATCGTCAACAGAAATAGCATTGATATCGATTACGTCGTTCGGGTCGATCTTTTCCCCGGCTTCCCGCTTAGCATCGACATTTGCAACTTGGAGGGCCTCGATGGAAACTGGGAGGTATTTGAAGAGACGGCGAATCACAGTTTTGAGGGCCATCTGTTCAAAATACGAGTTCCAGATATTCTTTGACTTGGCCTTTGTCTTAACCGCTTCAACCTCAGCGCGAGACATCACTTCGAATTGGTATCCGCCGCCTTTCAAGTTGGCCACGGCATAGACAAACGTAATCGGCTTTTTGATGCGGTCAGCTTCGACGCTTGGAACGTGGTGGATGTCCGGATGTAGGCCAAGCTGATAATTAAAATTGTCACCTTCGTGCACTGCGAATGCGGAAAGAGACAACACTTGTCCGGAGCGACGGGCCAAATCAATCATGCCGCGGTAACCAAGAATTAACTGGCACTGGTTTCCATATGGAACAAGGTAAGCTTGACCGAGTGCGGAACCGGGCTCAAGGCCGAGCTGAGCAGACTGCATGACGGCTCCCAGGAAAGATGCCGGAGTTGTGTTGAGAAGCGCTGGAGTCTTTCGTAATTCGGTCGCGGCAATTCTTGCCATGCGGTCTGCGCTCAGATGTTTGGGAACGGCTAAGGCGAGTTGTTTCTTGAACTGATCGGACAGAACTTGCTGAACGATTGCCGGGGCTTTCGTTTTCGGTTTGGCGACTGGGGCAGAGGGAGCGCCGACAACGGAAGCGAGTTGGTCAGATGTAGACATAATTTAATTCCTATGAAAAAGCCCCTCGAAGTGGAGGGGCTTTGGTTGATTAAGAGTTACGAGAAATAAGCCAGAGGCAAAAATAAAGCCCGCTTGTGCAGGCTTGGAGGGAATTTGGCTCGGTTGATCTGGCTCAACCGAGAAAGCCTTTTCTTGTTGCACCGTACTGTAGTGCTCGAAGCGAATATTACACAAAACCGCTCTTTTTATCAGTAGAAACCCTGCCCATTTTGTGTAGCCATCAACCTAAAAGGTTACGCGCACACACGCATGACGCGGGTGGAGCTTTCTTTCAAATAGTCGAAGAAGTCATCGAGGTGGTCTTCTTTGAATGAATCCATATCGAAGAATTTTCTTGACTGGGTTTTGTAGGTCAGGACTTTTTTGCCATCTAACGTTAAGATTTCATTGTCCTTCATGCCTATTGCCAGCTTGGTTTTGAGCGCGTCCTGCTGCTTTTTAAGCTCCTTAATTTCACCAGCAATACGTGCATACTCACCATAATCAATAGCAAGCTCACCCTGAGCTTCCACAGCTTTTCCATTGCTTTTGCCATATAACTGAAGTACATCGTCAATGTTGATAGGATCAGGCGGGATCTTCTTCAGAACGTTTTCGTTCCAGAAGCGGGAACACTTTTCTTTGATCACTTGAAACACATCCGGGCGAGCATCGATCCAGTACATCCGGAAGTCAGAACCTCCGATAAGCACTGCGAGATACATTCCTCTGAGCTTCAGGATGCCGCAGTACCACTGAATTTGCGTTTCATAATAAAGTGGGATCACGTGCTCTGTTCTGAGATTGTTTTGTCTGATCTCAAGCTCCTGAGAAGGTCCCCAGAGATCGGCGGTAAAAGCGTTTGCCGTCTTAGCCTCAAAAGCGACATCCGTGTTAATAATGCGCTCGACGCCGGCGATGTCGGCATAGCGCTCAATCTCTTCGACCTTCAGTAGCGGCCGAACTTTTCCCGCAATCTCAGGATTGATAATTGCTCGGTCGATGTTTGCAATAGCCCAAGGAGTTTCCGGATCAGCGAACTGGTGAGAAACCTTTTGAACTCTCTTGCCGGTGCGCAGCTGAAATTCTTTTGCGACCGTATCTTCGAGAACGGTTCCCCAGTAAGCAGGCTCGGACATTTCTTTATCTTCAGAAAGCCCGAGCTTATCGTTCCAAACGTCCAGCGGCGTTTTCCATGGATTCAGCCCGAGGACGGCTGCCACGTCCGATCCGCCGATGCCTGTACGCCGGCCTTCTAACCAGGCGGCTCTTTGTTCGTTAGTCATTTTTTCGGATTCCTATCAATAAAAAAATCTGTAAATAGTGCTGAAAAAGGGGTCTGCGGGAGGATTGGTGTTTTATCGTTTCGCAGGGCTAATTCTTCTTCGCGTCTTTTGCGATACCATTTTTTGCTCTGCGCAACCCTCTTTTCTTTGTTTTTTGCGTAGTACTGGCGCTTCAGTTCTCGGTTGCGCTGTTTTTTACGCTCTGCGTCAGTAATTACCGCCATTCGTTTTCCTTCAAAAATTCGTCAAACAAAGGCTCGATCTCAGGATGTCTTTCGTCCTCACCAGCTTCAGCAAGTTCGTTAATACGTTTGTCGCAATACCGCGGGATGTATTCTTCAAAGAACTTTTCTAGGAGCCGTTCGTATTCAGCTTGGCGCTTTTCTTCCTGCCAAGACGGCTGCCAGAGGTCTCCGGGCCCGGGGCATGTGCGAGGTGTTACATGCATATTCCGAAACTCCGTTGAATGTCGTCTGCTGCTAATGCAACATAGGCGATAGTGAGAATGAGAGCCATGGCAACAAGGAGCAGGCAGTAGTTATCTCTGTCTGCATTTTTCGCAGTCAAAAGTTTTTTCAGCATGATTGCCTCCGATAGGCAAAAGGCTCCCCACCCGAGCTCCAAGGAGTTCAGTTTGTTTACCGCTCAGGCGGGGATTTAAGAAGAGAAGTTAAGAGTTACGAGAAACAAGTTGTCTCATTCGGCCGATGAACCACAGCGGTTCATGCCAAACATCGTAGAAGCGGGAGGCGTCAGGGCGTCCCTGCCTGTAGGCTTCTTTCGAGGCCCACTGAATTTGCGGCTTGAACAAGTCATCGAAGTAGTAAATCAAAGACTTGATCGCCTGGAGTTCGTTGTCAGTGATGTAGTGCTTACTGACGGGAATTGCCGGAACAGCCGGAAGAGGTGCAGAACCCGAAGCCGAAATCGTGAAGCTCGGGAACTGGACGACGTAATTCTTGGCTAGTACTTCTTCCTTTACATCAGGCACATTGAAATCCGAAACTTTCAGGCCGTCAATGAAAGCCAGCGCAGTCTCAAAATCTCTTTGCAGCAGGCAGGTGTAGCGCGGAATACGGAAGCGTCTCTTGAGTGCTCGGTAAACAAAACTGTAGTTCTTGTTTCCAAACAGGGCATGAGTTTTGCGCATCACACGGCTGGAGAGCTCGTATTGCTGCTCGTTCGAGATCAATGTGCTGTCCTGCTCCGCAAAACTTTGTTGCTTGCGCAGTTGCTCTTCCATTCTGTTGAAAGCATCCAGCCAAGCGAGCTTAAATTGAAGAGCCTTCTCACCAGTCCAACCCATGACTAACAGAGTGAATCCGTCTCGTGTCATTCGGTAAGCTTTAATTAACTTTGCCGGAGCGTTCTTCAGGTTGGAGGCAATCTGAACTTCCGAGGCTCCAAAAATGGAGGCTCGACAAGTGGGAAGTTTTTCTATGAGTTTCTCAATGTCACGAACAACGTGGAAATGATTCTTACCAAAGTACTTAGCGACATCGGTAGAAAGCGCAGTAACGTGGTTGTTAATAACAGAAACGATGGGCATTAAAGCCATACTTGCCTGAGTAGTCATTGACTATCTCCTTATCAACTATTTTGAATTCCGCCATTTTTGAGATGGCGCCCAAGCGCTCAAAACCTGTGATAAGTCAGGCGGGCATATTTCCGCGAGGGTCTTGTATTAGCCTCACGCTCGGGCATAAAAAACGCCGCTACTATCGGGGCGGATGTCTACCGCTTATCACAAGTGTTTTGAGCACTTGCGGTAAGTTTAGCGACTTTCATGGAGACTTGTAAAGGCCTTAATTTTTAACGTCTGGGTACATGTCGTGATCAATCGCTTCAATGGCCAAATCAGAAATGAAATTCTGTGCATACTCCTTGAAGAGCGCCTTTGTTTCCCGTTGGGCCTCTGCAGTTTGGACAACGTGACCAAGATCAAGCGTGATCTCGGATTTGCCATTGAGCAGGGCAGACACAACAGCACGCTCGGCATAAGCAAGAGCATCAGTTAAGTAAAGTGCCGACCCGCGTTCTTTCAGAAGATCGTCGATGACGAAATTAAAGAGCTGCTTTTGCTCGTCCTGTAATAAGATCATTTTTCTCTCCAATAAAACCATGTAAATAAGATCACATTCAAAAGCTCCCCTAAGCGCAAAAATTGGAACTTAAAAATTGGTAAAGCCTAGGGAGCTTATGAAGATGGTCTGAACTATCAAGTTTTCCTTAATAGTTGAGGGCAATAAAAAAGCCCGCCGAAGCGAGCTTTTGAGTTATTCGAAAATTTCTATCAGCTGGTTAGCCTTTGTGTGCAAAGTAGAGAATTGATCCAGCCATTACGCAGAACACAACCAAGGCCAGAATCATTGTTGCAATCCAAACGTTCATTTGCTACCAAGATGCTGAAGCACCAAAATCCCTGCAACACATGCAAGGCCGCCTAGAAAATAAAGAATCCAAGCAGTTGTCATTATTCATCCTCCTTCGTAAGAACAATAGATAGCGCAATGAAAATTAAGCCACCTAATAGTCCGGCCGTGTTGCTTTGGAATAGCCCAAGTGCCACACCTGCCACACCAAGCTTTTCGAGCGCATCGGTCAAGCGCTTGATCTTGTTTCTGTACCTATTGATCTTTACAAGCATCTAAATTTCCTTTTCTGCATTTTAGTCGAATTTAGTTGGATTTAGTTTATCGGTACCGCATTCGGGGAGTGCGGAATGTCCGTCTTTCCGGACTGTCACCTCCGCGAGATAATTAATTTGCAAACTTTCAACTATCTCAATGGAGGAAAAATGCATGTCATCAATAATTACATTGTCTTAGTCTCAGCAATAAAGGAGATGAGATTCGTGACCTTTAACTACGATGGTCTGGATAGAGTCGTTGAATGCGCGACACTCGGCTACACCACCGCAGGAATGCCTGCCGTTCGTGGGTACCAAACAGCAGGAGATACGCATTCAGGAACAGTGCCTTGCTGGAGGCTTTTTCGGATCGACAAAATCCAAGGACTAGTCTTAACCGAAGAGCATTTTTACAGCGAGCCACCTTTTTATAAAAAATCTGACCCAGCATTCTCACGTATTGATGCCGAGCTCTAGCTTCTGCTCCACAGTCACACGGGCCGGCGGGAAAGGCCGGCTCATTGTTGACGGCGCAGTCGCTGTCGTGAACAAGTTTCAGATTATGCTGCATTTTCGGGGTTCCTGAGATAACCAATGTCCGAATTCTTGAAGGAAAGTATGTACCTCCTCAGACCGCTCCACAAGATAAAACTCTGGGAAGATTCGTATCACCTGTTTGGGTGAGCCCATAGCAACTTCCTGAGAGTTTTCTAGGCACCAGACTGCGTACTCAAGAGCTTTCAGACCTTCGTAGAACTCGCGTGCGGCTGTCTCGCCCTGAGGAGGAGCTGCATTGCTGAGCGCCTTATATGTTTGCGAAAGGATGGAGATTTCTTTGTTCATCGCGCTGTCTCCTAAAAAAACAGAAGCGTCCTCCGAGTTAAAGACTGGTCGTAACGAGGAAGGCGCTTTTGTTTGTGAACTGTCTTCGCTGAACGGTCTCTACTACGAGGGAACTTACTTTGTCAGCGCTCTTATTACTTCTCTGAGCCTGTACAGGGAGCTGCTCTTACACACACGCACTTGGAAACTAGTTCTAGCCACGTGGCCAATTACGGCGGACTTTAACCTGTGTCGGTTCGACATTCTCTCTACCGCATCCTTCCTTTCGTCCGGATTACTTAGGCGCAATTCACTTGCCGCCTGGTCGCTCCCTGGCTTTTCGGTTTACTCAGCTTTAGGAGCTTTTCCTTCCTGACAATCTTCAGAAGGACTTTTAAAGAACGATTGATTGATGAATGTATATTAGCCCGTGGCTAAGCAAAAGTAAAGGCCATATAGCTAATATTTACATAGCTGGCGGCTAAGTATTTTCCATACCTGTATTTTTTAGGCAACAAAAAACCGCCCGAAGGCGGCGGAATCAGTTTCTGTCTTGCTTAAGTGAACTTCATTAAAGAGGACAGTTGCTTGTTAAATAAAAAGGTGACGGTGAGAATGACAAACACAACTCCAATCCAAAAAGTTTCCTCAGTAACGATCCAGGCGAGGACAAGACCTGCAAAACAAAAGAGCAACCAATAAATATCGGTTGTAAAAACCACTGCCACGCCCAGTAAAAAATAGAGGCATAACAAGAAGCCAATATAGGTAAGAGGGTTGAGCTTTAAATTGAGAATTTTCTTGCTATTCAGTTTCATTGAAAGGGATAACAAAGCAAAGCCAATAAGCCCGAGAATAAAGGGATTAAAAACGACCTTTTCTATATTGATTGCCATGATTGTTATGCCTTAAATCTTGTTAAAAGCTCCAATAAAAATATTGATGTCTTGGCCATTGAGTTTGTATTCTCTTCGCCTGGCATCCCGAGTGATGACGATTGAGAGATCTCGTCCCTTGATAATCTGTTGAGCTCTCAGTAGCGAGAGGTGGTCAGAGGAAATGACGGCATATGATGTGTGATGACCGTCCCGCATGACAAAAACGTAGTACGGAGAGTAAGGCAGGTTGTTTGTGAATTGTTTCTCTGGCACTTTAAAGCTGAAGGTGTGGGAGCCTTCTTCTACTACTGTTGTTTTGACCTGGACATAATTAAATTTGCCGTCCTTCTCTGTGATTAGATCAATACCCTCATCAACCGCCATCATTGATACGTTATATCCGAGGAAAAGAAGTTCGGAAGCAACTGCAAATTCACCGCCTTTGCCAAAGAAATTCGTGGATACATTCTCAACGGTAACCTTAGGAATAGGAACAACCGGAGCCGAGGCTGTTCTTTTGAGTCGGTAAATCCCTTTCCTTTTTGATCCATCCTTGTTTGTTGGTTTTGAAAAGATCGGGTTTTGAGTTTTCAAGTGTGCAGCCAAAGCTGAAGAGAGCTTAGACATGAATTCTTCAGGAGGAAGCCCCAAATTCTTATTTTGAGAAACTGCTATTTCAGTAATCTCTCTTACATGCATGACTGCCTTGTTAGTCTGCATGATTTCTTTCGCTACTTGCAGAATTGGCGGTAATGTACGAGGTGTCATAGGATTCTTTCTTATGGGACGTTTGGTAGGTTGCGTTTTACGGATGAATGAAAATTCTGTTTGAATCGGCTTTTTAACCGGGAGCTCCTCTGATTCCAAATGAAATTCTTCTGGCTCATAAGCCAAAAGTAGCACTTCCTCTTTGACACTTTCTTCTGGAGGTTTTTCTTTATTTTTGAGGCCGAAAATCCCTAAAAGCCATTCTCTGATTTTCATTTTTAGTCATACCGTTTCAGGTTCAGCGAATTAACCATACGTCCGAAAACGATCACTCTGCTTTCAACTTCAGAGAGACTAATTTCAAACGGGTCATACAGGCGATTGTCGGAAATAAAACGGAGACTGCCTGGCACACGTTGCACCCGTTTCAAATAAAGATCGTTATCAATGAGCACGCAGAAAACACCGTCACGCTTAGTGATCTCAGTGTCAAACCTGTCAATTACAACCAAGTCTCCATTCTTCAGAGTTGGCTCCATTGAATCCCCGGCGGCCGTGATGATTTCATACCCGTTTTCTCTAATCTGACTGATGTTTTCTTTGAACCAGACGCGAGAAACACCCATGAGGTCCACATAAGCCTCGTCCTCATAATTCTGTACGCCAGCCGACCCGCAGCACGCAGAGACATTAAGCCGCCGCAGATAGATCAAATCATCTTCTTCCGGGAACGCCTCATTACTATGGTCTGCATCCATCCAGCCGTAGCCTAATGACAACTTAGTCTCAATTTCACGGGCCATTGTGTCTCCCATAATTCGGGGCCGGCCAGTTCCCGAATGAACGGACCCTTTCCGTATCTGGGAGAGGGTTGCATCTTTTCTGTTACGTCCAAGTTGGGCATTCAAATTGGCGATTGACCCATAACGCTCAATGAGGATATTCAGGTTTTCTCGTCTTATTTCAGTCGAAGTTTTCATAAATCTCTCCTTGAGAATAAATATAAGCCATTGGCTAAGTTGCTATTAGCTATATTGCCTGTTTATAATATTAGCTAATGGCTATGCAAATCAGAGAATAACTATGAAACTTCATAAATGGCTAAAGAGCCAGCCAAGAGGAACCCTATCAAGGCTTGCTCGTTTTGTTGGCGTAAAAATTCCCAGTGCTCATAAGTGGGTAACTGAAAGGTCTTGTCCGAAGCTTGCGCACTGCGAACGAATTTCCTTGTTCACACAAGGAAAAGTTACATACAAAGACTTTATGTAACTTGGTGCCTTATGAGTTACGTCCTGTCCTTCAAGGCGGCTAAATGCACACTGGGAAATTCCAGTGTCAAAGCTGTCCTGCGTTGTTTGTGTGATTACGCAAACGATGACGGATCAAACTGCCGCCCATCCACTGAAACTATTGCATTCGAAACCGAATGCGATAGGAGGACTGTCTTCAAGGCAGTTTCTTTCCTCGCATCAAACGGATGGATAAAGGTTTTCAGTAAAGGCAGAGGTGCTCGTAATTTTTACGCCATTAACGTTGACAAAATCGAGGCCGTTTACCAGCAGTCAAAAGGAATTGTTGAGCAGGTCAAATTTGAAAGTGGTGACAAAAATGTCACCACAAGTGGTAGCGATAATGCTACCAGTGACAAAAATGATACCAGTGACAAAAATGCACCTAGAGTGGTATCAATTTTGTCAGAAAGTGGTGACAAAAATGTCACACAACTCAGTCAGACTCAGTCAATACAGTCAGATAAACCTATAGAGAGCGCACCAAACTTTTCTTTGACTGCTCCAGAGAAGACAGCTATTTCCAAAAAGGAAACAGTTGAGAAAAAAGCAAAGCGCCAGAAAAAGGAAAAAGTGCCTTGTCCTTATAACGAGGATGAACAAATTCCGGAAGAGTTTTTGAAGATCGCTCAGAAGCATAACATTCAAGACCCACAGCAGTTGTTTTCAAAGATGGTCGCCTATTGCAAAGCCAATGGAAAACAGTACGCAGACTACAAAGCCGCATTCACCACATGGTGTCTGAATGAATCCAAGTGGCAGCAGCAGAAGCCGCCCAATCAAACCTCCAGGTCTTTTGCTTACGAACCTCCAGGCGGATTCACGGATGAGTTCTACATGCAGGGATGCAAATTTGACAAAAACGGGAATTTAATACTATGAACAATACGAAAGAACCTAGAACCCAAGGCGTTATCAATTCGATCTTGGGCGTGATGACCAAGCGGCAGAGAATCGTTAAATGTCCGGAACACGGTTATTACTTAGCTGATGAAATTTGGGTAGGAGAAGAAATCAAATCTCAGAGCACCTGCCCTCAGTGCATAGAAGAACACCGTGAGGAATGGAAGGCCAAAGAAGAAGCATTCCGTAAGCAGCAGGAAGAAGACGAGATTAAACGCCGTATCGAAGGCGCCAGAATCCCGTACGACTACCGGAGCAAGGACTTCTCCACTTTCAAGCCTGTAAACGAAACTCAGCAAAAGGCGCTTGCACTTGCTAAACGTTTCGTGAAAGGTTTTGAAAAGGCGTGGCAGGGCGGGTATGGCCTAATTTTTCTGGGCGCGTGCGGGACAGGAAAAACGCATCTTGCCTGCTCAATCATGATTGAGCTGATCCGCAAGCACAAAGGATTTTTTCCGAAGTACTACCGAGCGGCAGAGATTTTCTCGGGCGTAAGGGATACGTACCGCAACGGCTCAAGCTCGTCTGAAGAAGAAGCGATTAATTTCTTCTCATACATTCCGCTCCTAGTGATTGATGAAATCGGTGTTCAAAAAGGCTCGGACGCTGAACGCAGGATTTTGTTCTCAATTCTTGAGAACCGAATGACTGACAAGTACCCCACGATCCTAATCAGCAACTTAAACGCAGAAACCCTATCTGATCTCATTGGGGAGCGCCTGTACGACCGAATCAAAGCAAAGTGTGTGCCGGCTCTTTTCATGGGCGAATCAATGCGTAAACAGGCTACTGCTGATCTTTTCGATTGAGGTGCGTCATGTCGGATTCTGCATGGACTTTGCTGATGATCATGCTGGCGCCGGTCGTGTTCATCAATCTGGTGCTGTTTGGGCTACTGGTGAGAGCGGCGTTTGAAATCGGAGGGGAGAAAAGTCATGAATTTTGATCTTGAGGACATTGCTTATCTTTCTATGTGCTGCGTGGCGTCCTTGTTAATCGCATTTATTTTGTGGCTACAGAATAAGGATTGATCATGACCGGATGTTGTCTGTACTGCAAGTTTGCCGAGAGCTACTGGATAGATCCAAAGGGAAACATTCGGCGACCTCCAAAGGCCTCTTTTGGAGACATGAACATCTTCTGCCATCAACCTGAGAAGGGCGCCGGCATCGAATGCTACCCAATCTCATTCACACGGTGCTCGGTTTTTGAACGTGACACAGACGAGCGTATTGAACGCAGGAGAACGTTTTTCTCTCAATTCGATAGATACCGCGTCCACGCTGAGTTAATCGCTCAGAGACGCTAGACGGCTGTTTAAACAATATTCAACCAACGGGGAAAACAAATGGAAAACTTCGAAATCGCAATTTTAATTTCAAACTTCATCGCCTTTTCATTTGCAGTTATAGCCTGTTTGCTTGTTAATGATCTGGAGATTGAGCATAACTGCACAAGGTGTCGGCTTTATGACGCTGAGGAAGAAATCGAAAAGCTCAAGGCTGAAATCGAACTCCTGAAAAAGAACAACGACTAAGGAGCCGACATGAGCGCAGAGTTTCTTTTTTATGTCTTTGCAGGTGCTTTCTTTTGCTCCTTATTAGCGATGGTTGTATCCAGCATTTTTCAATACTTGAGCACCAAATCAGCCGAAAGAAGAACTAAAGAACTTGTCAACAAACTCTTGGAGGAATGCAGAAATGGGAAAAAGCCAACGAACTAAAGGAGCCGCCGGAGAGCGCGAAATCTGCGACCTGATTTTACGGGACCTCGGAATCGAGGTTCATAGGAATCTGCAACAGACCCGAGATGGCGGTGCAGACATCAAACTCAAACCCTTCTCTATCGAGGTCAAGCGCCGAGCAGCGATAGGGAACATTTACGACTGGGTAGATCAGGCTGAACGAGGATGCGAGTTCCCAGAGCGTCCGATTGTTGTCTGTAGAGCTGATAGAAAAAAATGGCTCGCGATCATGACGATTGATGAACTGTTTCGCCTCATTCGCGAAGAAGTAGCCGCTGCCGGAGGGAAATGATGAATGACACAACTCAAAAACCAAGAGGACTTATTCGGACATGCAGATACCATTCTCTTCTGCCAAAAGAAGCCCAAGACAGACTTATCGAATCTGTCGGACTTAGAGAAGGAGAAACAGCGGTACAACGAGATCTGCGCATATCGAGAACGATTGACCGAGTTAAGAGCCAATATCCAGAGTTTTTCCGAGCTCGGTCTTGACCCGTCCACGGTCCTTCTCTCTGACGCATCAGTACGTGTCGGAGTGTCCAGCCCAAAAGCGAAGTATTCAGATCAGGATCTTATCCATTGCTTTGATCTTCGCTTAGCGGGCCTTTCTTTGCGTGAGATTTCTCAGAAGATGGACATTCCAATGCGCACTCTTAGGGACATTTTCTCAGGCAAACGACGTGCAGTTATTCCAACGAAATTCAAATGAAGCAGTGCGCACCCAGAACCAGGACGGCTCAATACTCAATAAAAATCGGGGGATTGTATGACTAAGAAAAAGCCATTGACCGATAAGCAGAAGCGTTTTATTGATGAATACATGGTGGACAGTAACGCCACTCAAGCCGCAATTAGAGCGGGTTACAGCCCTAAAACGGCTAGAGTTCAGGGTCAAGAGAACCTGTCAAAACCTGCCATCCAAATTGAAATTGCTAAACGCCAGGACGCATTAAAAGAGAAGCTGGAGTACACGGCTGAAGATTGGACACGTGATGTCCTGGAGCTTAAAAACCGCTCAATGGAGGAGATCGAGCTTAAAGACGAAGACGGCAATGTAGTACATACGGAAACGAAAGATCCGCAGACTGCTCATAAATGCCTGGACATGCTCGGCAAACGCTTAGGCCTATTCGTTGAGAAGAAACAGGTAGAAGTGAATATTTCCGACCGCTCCTCCTGGCTGAATGAAGTTTTGAAGGACGTTAAAGATGAATAAAGAGGCCGCTGAGTTCGAGATGGGCCTGAGGCGCCTGGCTATCGCTTGCACGAATGATCCGCTTCTTTTCGTCCAGAAGTGCTTTAGATGGGGACACGGGGAGCTGGCCAATTACGAAGGCCCGGACGTGTGGCAGCAGAAAATCTTGTGTGACATCCGCGACCGGCTCAAGAACGGTGAGACACGGCATAAGGCCATTCAAATTGCTGTAGCCAGCGGGCACGGTATTGGCAAAACTGCTTTTGTAGCCTGGATCATGCTCTGGTCCATCTGCACCTATCCGGACATGAAGGGCGTGGTCACTGCCGAAACAAAGAACCAGCTCATAACCAAGACATGGAGTGAGTTGCACAAATGGCACCACCTATGCCTGTTTAGAGACTGGTTTGAGGTAGCAGCGGAATCCATCTTTTCAACTCAGCCAGGGCACAAATACACCTGGCGCATTGACGCAATCCCCTGGAACGAGAACAACACCGATGCATTCCAAGGCCTCCATAATCAGGGCAAGCGGATCCTTGTTTTATTCGATGAAGCATCAGTTATCGCTCAAAAGATTTACGAGGTGACCAAGGGCGCATTAACCGATAAAGACACGCAGATTATCTGGTGCATTTTCGGAAACCCCACGCGCCCAGATGGCCCATTCTTCGATGCATTCCACAAGAGCCGCCACCGTTGGATCACGTACAACATTGACAGCCGCACAGTGAAAATCACGAACAAGGAGCAGTTGCAAGAGTACGTGGACGATTACGGAGAGGACAGCGACTTCGTGAAGGTCCGCGTGAGAGGCGTATTCCCCAGCGCCTCAGCCAAGCAATTTATAAACCGTGAGGACGTTGACGCGGCTATGAACCGCGATGTGGGACAGGTCAACTACTCCAGAACAGTTGCAATCCTAGGCGTGGACGTGGCACGAGAAGGGGATGACCGCTCGGCCATAGCAACTAAGATTGGTCGTGACTGCACAATGCCGCTTAAAGTCTTTCGCGGTCTGGACGGCCCTCAGCTCGGAATGCAGGTGCTCATGTATGCGAACGAGCTCAAGGCCAAGGGAATACCAAGGGTGTACATCAACCTTGACTATACGGGCGTGGGAGCCAGCCCTTACGATTGGTTGAAAGACAAGGTGCAGCACCTCAACAAAGTCATATCCGCCAGCCAATCAACCAATCCCGAGCGCTGGGCTAATAAGCGTGCAGAGATGTGGGACAAGATGAGAGACTTTATCCGCGATGACGGAGTGATCCCAAAGTCGGAGGAGCTGGCCGAGGACCTTTGCATACCTGAGAAGCTGATCGACCAGAAAGGACGGCTACTTCTGGAGAGCAAGGACAGCATGAAGCGGCGAGGCATGAACTCTCCAGACACCGCGGACGCCTTAGCACTTTGTTTCGCTATTCCCATCCAAGAGTACATAGAGGACGACAACTGGCGACATCAGCGGATCAACCGCCATAAAGGAATTCGCGATCCATACGCATAGAGGGTGTGCGCATCAGTCTCGTGACAGGCTCGACAATCGGGACATGATGAAGATCGAAACCTGTACGCTCAGTGACCTATTCAATGACCCTCGGTATGAGGATGTGTGCCTGCACTACAGACAAGAGGCCGGACACATCAACCTCAAGGGCATTGTGGACAAGGACAAATATTCTTTTCTGGCTAGTAATGGCCTTCTGCTTTGCGCCCGCGCAGTGAGCGAGGGTCAGCTAGTAGGGATCATGGCTTTAGTCATGTGTCCTTCTCTCCACAACTCTAAAGATGTCGCGAACGTTGACACGCTTTACTTAGAGCCTGCGCACCGAGGCCACGGCCTGCAATTCTTACGCCACGCAATAAAAATGGCGCGGGAGTTTGGCGCATCAGGTATTCGATTTTCTGCACCCGCTGGATCCAGAACGGAGCAACTCTTTGACAGGTTATTCCAGCGCTCGGATGTCACCTATTACAAGTCTTTGGAGGATTAAATCATGGGCATGGAAATGTTGGGCTATGGCCTTCTTATGGCAGGGTCCGCCGCACTGACTTCTCACTCACAGAGCCGAGCCGCTAAACGAACGGCATCGGCTCAGAAGGACGCGACCGAAGAGGCCAAACGCAACGCAGAGAAACAGGCCGAGCAACAGCGTGAGCAAATGCGTATGCAGAACCAAAAGACCGCAGATCTTAGCAAGATCCTCGGCGACAACACTAATGATCTTCTCTCAGGCGGCCAAACCATGCTGACTGGAGCAGGAGGCGTGGATCAGAACGACATGACGCTGGGCAAAAAATCTGCATTAGGGTGATGACATGAAAGAAGTTCGGCAGGAAGTTTTGAACCGATGGAAAAGCCTTGTCAAAGAGCGCGATCCTTATCTCCACCAATGGATAGAAATCTCTAAATTCCTGCGGCCTGCTAACGGTAAGTTCCTCAATCCGACAACGCAGAATGAAGCAAAGACCCGCTGGAATAACATCTATGACAACACCGCGCTCAGGGCCTCGGATATTTTGGCCAAGGGCTTAATGTCCGGCATGACTGATCCCAGCCAGCAGTGGTTTTTCCTCACAACTGGGAGCCCCGACTTAGACGAATCCGTCCAGGTAAGGCGCTGGCTCTCGGATGTCTCGCAGATCCTCTACATGACATACGCCAAGACCAATCTCTATCAGGCCCTGCATCATGCGTGGCTTGAGGCTGGTTTATTTGGAATTCTGGCTATCATCATTGAAGAGGATGAGGAGAAAGGGTTTAACTGTATTCCCCTGACTGCTGGCGAATACTGCATATCGTGCGACAGCAAAGGAACTCCGGATACTATCTACCGCGAGTTTTCGTTATCGCTGAGGCAGATCGTTCAGAAGTTTGGTGAAGACGCTTTGCCATATTCTCTCTACCAAACCTATCAAGGCGGCCAGAAGGACAAGCTCTATACGATCATTCACGCTATCGAGCCCAGAGAAAAACGCGATACGCGCTCAAAGTCCAATAAGGACATGCCGTGGCGATCCGTCTATCTGCTGAAGGATGCAGGAGACGATCAGAAGCCGATTCTCCGAGAATCGGGATACCGAATGTTTCCTGCCGTGGTCGGACGCTGGGGAGCGATCAGCACGGAAACCTACAGTTGTGAATCTCCTGGCATGGTCGTTCTGGGGGATGTGAAACAGCTCCAGCACGAGCAGAAACAAAAAGGGAATGCCATTGATTACATGGTGAATCCGCCTATTGGGCTACCGTCCGAAGCCAAGGATTCAGACATAGACATGGATCCGGGCGGCCAATCCTTCATTAACGGAGCTACTGGCAGGAAGCCTGCTGAGCAGTTGTGGAATGTGGCCATCAACCTCAATGACCTGAGGCAGGACACTCTGGAGGTACAAAACAGAATCCGAGCCGGATTCAATGTGGACATGTTCCTCATGCTCAGTAACCAGTCTGCCCTCAATCAGATGACGGCCACAGCGGTTGCAGAACTGCATGAAGAGAAACTGCTGATGCTCGGGCCCGTTCTCTCAAGATTCAATAACGAGGTTTTGCGCCCGCTCATTGACCGCACGTTTGACATCCTGAACGAAGAAGGATTGATCCCGCCTGCTCCCGAAGAGATTCAGGGCACGGATTTAAATGTCGAGTACACATCAATCCTGAGCCGTAGCCAGAAAGAGGTGCAATCCCGTACTGACCAACAGGCCATTCAGGAGGCGCTCCAAATTGCTCAGTATCAGCCCGACTTCTTAGACAACTTCGATCTGGATAAGTACGCCCAGATTGTTTCCGACAAGCGCGGTGTATCGCCTGAAATTCTTCGTTCTTCGGACGAGGTGGCAGCTATCAGACAGCAGAGAGCACAGCAGCAACAGCAAGCACAGCAGCAACAGCAGATGGCCCAGAGCGCTGACATGCTATCCAAGCTCGGGAAAGTACCAGCGGGCCCGGAAACACTGGCTGGCCAAGCTGTCCAAGGTATGCAAGACATGGCGGCCGAGGGAATGCAATAGGGTGTGCGCATCGAGAAATCACGAGGATTGACAATGAGCAAAGTTACTAGAGACCCGTTCGACAACTCCCAGCGAGAAAAGGACGAAGAAAAGAATCTCGAGGCATTCCGAAAGGAAGCTGACTTTCAAGAGGCTCTGATCAATGTCCTGAACACAAGAGACGGAATGACAGTGCTGAAACGAATTTTTGATGACAGCGGTTTCTTCTCCTCGGCATTCGATACGAATGCTTTGAACATGGCTCGCAAGGAAGGGAAGCGGGAATTTGCACAACAGGTTTTTAACAACGTTCTCAAGTACGCCCCTGAAAAGATCGGCGAATTGAGACCTAAGGAAACGAAATGAGCGAAGGTACAGCAGCCGAAAATCAGACAAGCGAGGCTACAACCAACGGCACGCCTAATCCTGATTCTCAGGGTCAGCAGGGAGAATCCACGCTGATTGATGAAATCTCCAAGGCAACTCCTCCTCAAGAGGGACAGCAGTCTCAGCCTGAAGAGAAGACCGAAGAGGCCAAAGAAGAGAAAAAGGAAGAGAAGGCGGACGAGACTGGCGGAGCTCCGGAGAAGTATGAGGATTTCAAAACGCCTGAAGGTACAACCTTAGACGCAGAAGTCATCAAGACTTTTTCGGAAGTCGCTAAGTCTCTGAATCTGCCTCAAGCCAAGGCCCAGGAAGTCATTGACAAGCTGGCGCCGAAGTTGGCAGAGCGACAGATTGAAGTGCTGAAACAGACCAATGCGACATGGAAAGATAAATCGCTCCATGACGCAGTGATCGGCGGCGACAACTGGAAGAACACAGTCTTTTCAGCTCAGCGAGCCTTGAGAGAGTTTCAGACACCCGAAGGAGAGTTTACTGATCCGGACGTTTACGAACTGGCGACCTTTGCCGGGAATCATCCGGGTCTGATCAAAATCCTCAAACATTTTGGCGACAGCATGCGAGAGGACAAGACAGTTAGAGGCACCTCTAACAGAACTCTCACTCCAGACGATATTTACGGTAAATAAAGGAGTAAAAAAATGGCAGACGCATTCACTGGGATGACCCCTGTTACGCTTGCTGAATGGCAGGCTCTCGTACCCGAAGGCAACACTCAGATCAACATGATGATTCAGACCATTCGGGATTATCAGCCGTTCTTCGATCGTGCCACTATGGTGCGTGGTAATGACGGCCAGGGCAAGAAGGGCCTAATCGGAGAAAAGTATCCTGAAGGTCAGCTTGTCGGAATCAACGAAGGCTGGAGCGCTTCCAACGCGGCTGGCCGTGCTGTTCGTTATCCGTCCTGCGTGGCTCGTGACCGCTCGGTTATCGCCAAGCTCATGCTTGAAAAAATGCCGGATAAAGAACGCAACGCATTCCGCATGCGAACCGATCAGATGTTCATCCGCGGCTTAACCCGTGGCATGGTTAAACGAGTATTCCAGGGCAACCCTGCAACAGACCCGCGTGATTGCATGGGTTTGGCAAATATCGTTCTTCCTGATCGTGACAATGGCGTTTGGAAGGATTCCATCATTGACGGTGGCGGCACTGGTACAAATCTGACATCCATTTATTTCGTCAATTGGGATCCGGAGGAGATGACGTGTTTCTTCCCGCAGTATGGCGGAGCCGCCGGAGTATCCATGGAAGCGATCAAGGAGCCCGTCTATGTTCCTGACGCAAAAGGCAAAATGTATCCCGCATATGTCACTGAATTCGGATATGACCTCGGCGTTTTCGCCGGTAATCCTGAAAAGATTGTGCGTATTGCTAACGTTGATCCGACCAAGTTCACGACTGACAAGGGCGCAACAGACCTTCTCAAGAAGTTTATTGAGGCACGTCACCGCTTGAAGACCTCCGACTTCTCCAATGTCGGTATTTACTGTACTGATCAGGTGGGCTTGATCTATGACCTCCAGTTGCTTGAAAAGACCAAGTACACACTTGAGTACAAGACTTTTGGTCAGCGTGAATCAATGCTCTCCTTTGGCGGTATCCCGATCTATCAGTACGGCACCGACGTTTTGCCGTCCACTGAATCCAAGATCACGATTTCTTAAGGAGTAGAAAATGATCATTGATCAAAAGATGATGTTTTGTGAAAAGGCAGAGGCCAAAACCGCGATCACGTCTAATGTGCTCGATTTTGTCGCGGATCAGACCTCTCCTTACTTGAATGCTCATGGAATGGTGCTCTGCATTTTGACGCCGACAGCAATTGCCGGCACGTCCATCACGTTCAAACTGCAGGAATCCGCAGACAAGTCTACCTACACGGATGTCATGACCACAAAGGCCCTTACGGCCACAGACCTGAAACAGCCCTTGCTTATTTCACTGCCGCCGATTCATAAGCGTTATCTGAAGTTGGTTTCCACACCGACATCTTTGACCGCTGGCACGATCACTGCCTTTATCGGCAATGACGTTCAGCTGGGTTCCCCGCTCCGCACGCAGGGAGTTGAATTCTCTGCCGAAGCAGCGGCAAGTTCTAGTTAGTTAATTCTCTAGTTGCACGAGGAGGAGGGAGGCTTGAAAACCTCCCTTTTTTAATATGAATGAAGTGTCAATTTGCAATGCCGCTCTGAGCTACTTAGGGCAAAAGGGTACGATCACACAAATCAAACCACCTGAAGGAAATCCGAACGCCGAGGCTTGTGCTGAATACTATCCTCAGGCGCTCCGTTACTTACTGGAGGCGCACAACTGGGCTTTTGCTATCAGGCGCGTGAGACTGCCTGAATACAAAAAATATGACGCCGACTTGTATCAGTGGGCGCACGGCTACCAAGTTCCCTCAGATTATTTGCGCACCGTTAAGGTCTATGAGAAAAGCTCACAGGTGGACGAGGCCGGAATTGATTTTGAAATTGAGACAATCTCAGAAACAGGCTCATTTATTCTCTTGACTGATTCTCCCGCTCCCATGCTCCGATATGTGGCCAGCGTCCAGAACGTGTCAATCATGCCGCAGTATTTCATTCAGGCCCTTGTTCTCCAGCTTGCTAGTTATCTGGCAGGCCCACTGATGAAAACTTCTATGGCGCAGCAGATGATCCAAATGGCCGCTCAAGCACTGGAGACTGCGAAGTTTCAGGATTCTCGAAACTCTATCAGGGTCAAGCACGAGTATTTGGCGCCCCACCTGGTTGCACGGAGTATCTAAATGTCACTGAAAATCTATAAACAGAGTATCGGAGGAGGTGAGATTTCTCCTTCGATGTACTCCAGGATCACGGATCCTTCATATTCTGCAGGGCTGGCCAAGTGCCGAAACATGATCGTTGAGCCTCAAGGCCCTGTAGTGAGGAGGCCCGGATTCTCAATGGTGCGTGAGACCAAATATCCGGACAGAAAATGCCGCCTGATCCCGTTCACATTCTCAGCAACTCAGACGATGATCTTAGAGTTTGGGCATCATTACGTGAGATTTCACACGAACGGCTCAACCTTAATGAACGGCAATGTCCCGTATGAAGTTGCCACGGATTATGACGAATCCGAACTCTTTGATATTGACTATGCTCAGAGCGTTGACATCATCACGTTGGTGCACTGCTCCCATCCTCCGAGAGAGTTGAGACGATATGGCGCCCTTGACTGGCGACTTGTGGACATCACTTTCAATACTTCGCTTACTCCGCCTACAGGTGTTACGGCCACACAGCACATCTTGCAGTCTGCGACATACAAAGACGGATACGTGAGAAAGTACGTAGTGACCTCTTGCAACTTGGACAACTCGGAAGAATCCAAGGCCAGCCAAGCGGCCTCAGTGACGTGCAATCCTTACGGTGATGGAGCCTATAACACGATCACTTGGAATACTGTTGCAGGCGCCGACCATTACCGCGTGTACAGAGATAAGGGCGGTATCTATGGCTACATAGGCGAGACCCGCACGAACAGCATTGATGATGACAATATCGCGCCTGACAGCTCTATCACGCCGCCAATTTATGACGATGTTTTCCTCACCAGTGGAGGTATCAGTGCTGCCACCGTGGTGGCTCAAGGTACGGGCTACACGGGACTGAACGGAGAGCTTTTAAGCGTTTCGCTCCTAGAGAGTGAAACATGGGTGCTCAAAGGCGAAGGATATGACCTAGGAGGGAAATTCAAAGACGCTCCTATGCTGGCGGCCTACTATGACAGCAAATGGAATTTAATGAGTTCAGGCGACAAGTACGGCTATCCCGTGGGCTGGATTCCGTCGAATTTCATGGATTACTTCACCTTCTCCATTACTGTTCACGATGCTGAAGGCTCCGGAGTTGGAGCCGTGGTAAGTCCTGTTAAGGCGACAATGGCCGACTGGTTTGACATTACGCCGCCTGACTATTACAAACCGAATCCTCGTGTTATCGGCATTAGACCGCTAAAAGGCCTGACGATTACTCAGGCAGGCAGCGGATATAAACGTCCCGTTATTACGATCAGCATTACAGGCTGGCCGACATGGAGTGACGCTTATAAAAATATCACTGGTGTGTTTGAGTTTTACCGTTATTCGGGCTCTTTCCAAGCCTCGGCCACATCCGCAGGTTTTATGTATTCCTCTATTAACGTAACCGATTCGACCGGAAGCGGAGCCGTTCTGGAGCCTGTATTCAGTCAGGGCAAACTTACGAACGTCCTAATCAAGAACGCAGGGGCGGGCTATTCCAACCCGACAGCCACTCTTGTTTCTAATTACGGCTCAGGCGCTCAAATCTCTCTGACTGTAGCCAACGCTGGAGACTATCCAGGATGTGTGAGCTACTTCGAGCAGAGAAGGTGGTTCGCTGGTAGCCGCATGAGACCGCAATATATTTGGGCCACCAAGACGGGCACGGAAACGGATATGGGCTACTCCCTCCCGTCCCAAAGCACGGACAGAATCAAGGTTAGAGTTGCCAGCCAAGATTCAAACAGAATCCGCCATATCGTCCCCCTGTCTCAGCTCCTCATGCTCACGGCCAGCGGGGAATGGAGAGTGAGCCCTGTAAACTCTGACGCAATCACGCCTGAATCTATGAGTGTAAGACCGCAGTCTTATGTCGGATCAAGCCAGACAAAACCGGTCCTTATTAACAATACGATGATCTTTGCCTCAGCCCGAGGCGGCCACCTGAGAGAACTCGGTTACAGCTACCAAGCGGGCGGTTACATAACCTCGGACGTGTGCCTCAGAGCGGCTCACCTATTCGATCATCACGAAGTCGTTGATATTGCATACGCCAAGGCTCCTTATTCCATTTTCTGGTGTGTGAACGACATAGGCAAACTAATCTCCTTTACCTATGTTCCAGAACAGCAGGTGGGCGCATTCGCTCAGCACGAAACCCAGGGAGACTTTGAATCCTGCGCAGTGGTGCCAGAATCCAATGAGGACATTCTTTATGTTGTGACCAAGCGCAAGATCGGAGAGAACACCGTAAGGTTTGTTGAGCGCATGAACGAGTACATCATTGACAAGGATGAAGATTATCTCTTCATGGATTGTGCGGGCACTTACTCGGGCCCGGCCAAGACCGAGATCAGCGGGATTAGCTGGCTGAATGGGATGAAGGTTTCCATCCTGGCTGACGGGTATTGTGTGCCGGATCAAGTAGTGCAGAACGGCAAAATCACGCTGAGAAGAGCGGCCTCTAAGGTCCACATTGGCCTTCCGTACAACAGCGACATTCAGACCTTACCTCTTGCCTTACAGCTTCAGGATCTTTCTTTTGGTAGTAATCACCGCAAGAACATCAGTGGTGTGGCAGTGAGAATGATTGATTCAGCGAGCATTCTGGCTGGCTCGAGTTTCGACGACCTCTATCAGCAGCCAACACGCGGACGGGAAACACCTGGTACTCCGCCGAAGAAGAGGAACGGAGAGTTTGAAGTAGATATCGCCGCTTCATGGACGGATGACGGCCAAGTGTGTATTCGTCAGAGCGCCCCGCTCCCGCTGAAAATTTCCAGTATTACCGTGACCTGCGACGTGGTGTAGTGCGCATCACGCTCTAGGAATCCTCCAATATCTATGCTGAGTTGGAGGATTTTTTATGGCCGGATCAGGTTTTTCTTTTGGCACACTAGGCCTTATTTCTACAGGTGTTTCCACACTCTTTAATGCCTTCGGTGCGAAGAGTGCCACGAAGTACAACAACGCTATTGCTCAAGCACAGGCAGACATAGCGAAGATCAACGCAGACACGATGAACTTGCACTATCAGCAGAGACTTTTCGCGGCTGAGGGTGAGTATCAGCGAGAGACAATGCAAGCCGCTCAAATGAAGGCGCGGCAGAAAGTCTCATTAGCCGCTAATGGTGTGGCAATCGGGGTCGGATCAGCTGCGGAACAATTGGCCAGCACGGACATTGTGAAAAAGATCAACCTCAACAGGCTTGAATCTAACGCTAAATCCGAGGCCTGGGGCTACCGCGCAAAAGAGACTGACTACCGTAACCAAGCGCTCATGAGCCTAGCCAATAAGAAGAGCGCCTCCCGAGCATTCACCGATTCCCTGCTTATCGGAGCTGGGAATATGGGCATGGCGTTTGCCTATGGAAAATTAATGAACATGGCCGCTAAAACTGAAACCGCCGAGCCATCAAAACCCGATGAACCAATCAAAGTTGACGCCGTATCGGGAGCCGACCCGGGAATCAAGATTGACGCAATCTCAGGCGCACAGCCCAACATGAACAGGATTGACGCCATATCAGGAGCACAACCCAATCTCCTTTTAGGCCAGACAGTCAAAACGACACGGCTCTATCCGACAACTAAAAACATCTTTTCTCTGAATTACAGAGGATAAAAAAATGCCTATCGTTCCTAAGTATGAAAATAATGTGCCTGGAGTAGCCGAAAGTGGAAGAGGTTTCGGCGCTCCCGTTGATAACGTCCGACCCTCTTTTGACTATGAAAATGTCATGAATCGAGCGCTACAACCGTGGTCGCAGATCGCAGATAGCGCTGTCAAAATTGAGGCCTATCACCGTGACACCGTTGTGAAAGCTCGGGCAGATGAACAGCTGGACGCTTACAACAAGGAAGTACAGACAACGCTGTACGACCCTCAGAAGGGCTATTTCTCTCAGCAAGGCAAGAACGCCGTGACAAGCTGGGATCAGGCGCAGAGCGACCTGCAATCCATTTATGACAAGCACTTGAGCCAGATTGATGATCCAGACGTGAAGGAGGCTTTTAAGTCGAATGCCCTTCAGCGCCTCAACTCTGTAAGACAGAAGACAGTCGTCTATAGAAACGAACAGAACATCCGCTGGCGCGCTCAGACCTCTAAAGACCATGCAGACAACCTTGTGGAAGAGTTTGCCTTAGGCGGATTCTCTCCAGACGGTCAGAGAACAATGGCCAGCCTGATGAATGAGATCGACTACCAAGGAAGGATGGAAGGCTGGGACGAGGAGACGCTTAAGAGACAGAAAACGGCTTATCAATCTTTGGCTTATGCAGGAGCTTATGGAAATGCGATGCTCACCGATCCAGAAGGAGCCATGCGTCATTTCCAAACAACAGGCCAAAAGATTATGACGCCAGATGTGAGCCAGCGGGTGCTTATGGAGTTGTATAAAACGAGCAAACCGATTATGGCCTCAAAACTGGCAGCTATGGGCGGTATTTCAGCTTTATCGCTAACAAGCGGAGCAGTGGCAAGACAGCATGGAGACCTCGAACTAAGTGAGCGAGTTAGGAATCAACAGCAAGCCCAACAAGGATTAGGGACACCGCCGAAGGTTTCCGACAAGGTACTCAACACTCCTGGGTACAAGTGTTGCAATCCTTTGAACGTAAAAGTATTTGGAAATAAGTGGAATGGACTTATTGGGCAGGATGAACGAGGACATGGAATTTTTTCTCGTCCTGAGGAAGGCATAAGAGCGGGAGTAAAGGTCCTCCAGTCGTATTCCAATAAATATGGGATCAATACAATTGAGGGAATTATTTCTCGGTTTGCAGCGGCCGATCCGGCAACTCTCAGAGCGTATGTGGATAACGTAAGCCATGCCTCTGGCTATGCTCCTGATGAACAGCTGGATGTGAAGAATCCTGATGTTCTAAGAAAAATTATCCCGCCGATGATTAGGCAGGAGATAGGTGACGTTCCGTACTCAGATGAAACTATCAACTCGGGAATACATAGAGGCTTAGGTCTGGAAACTGATAAAGCACAAACCACTCTCTTAGAACAAGAAGAAGAGCGTTTGCCGCGACTGACACCTTCAGACCTGATCCTCAATCCAGATGCAAAAACAGGATATGCCGTTTTCGATAACCTGCCGAGAGCGCTGAAGTTCGACCTGTTGAAATCGGTTAAACAGGGATCCGATCAAAACATATCTGGACAGAAGGGACAACTTTCTTTAGCTATTAAAAACGGACTTGCTCAAGCCAGAAATACAGGGGACATAGGAGGAATTCCGACAGAAACCGACTTTATCCAGGTGTACGGACAACTAGAAGGAACAGAGAAATTTAGAGCGGCTCAACAGGAAGCTCAGTTCAACGCCAATCTATATATGATGCCTGGAATGTCAGTTGCGGACATGGAATCCATGTATAGACAGCTCACTCCTGAAAAAGGAGATCCGCAGTACGCAGAGAGGATGAAACAGAGAGATTTATGGCAGAAAGCCATGAATCAAACTCAGAAGGAGCGCGCTGATGATCCTGTTCAGTTTGCCTTCTCTGGAATGCCTGACTTAGGCTTACAGCCGATCACCGACTGGACGAATCAGGACGGAGCGCTGTTACAGATTCAGAAACGAATCGACAGCATGGATCAGGTGGCTGAACGCTTTGGCACGCCCAGAACGCTATTCAGTAAAGCTGAGATTTCTGGTTTCCTAAATTTCATGCAGAGCATGGACGCTCCTCACCAGGCGGACTTCTTAAGCAGAATGGCCGACCGCATGACCGATCCGACCGCCACCAACTCTGAACCACTCAGGATTTTCTCCGAACAGATCGGCAACAAGAATCAGACACTGGCAATCGCTTTGGGAGTGGCCTCTACTCCTAACGGCAAAGAAACTAACGGAGCCCTCAGGCAGATCAAGGGAGATTTCATTAAGAAGAACAAACTCACTGATGCCTGGAAACAAGAGACTGAGATGAGGAATCTCCTCTCCGGCGTTTTGGCTGTCCCGGATGGAAGCCCTGCTTACGAGGCGATGCTTAGTGCAGCCATGAATGAATATTGTTTTGCGAGTCAGACTGGCACAACGAAGATTGAAGATGCAGCGGCAAATGTTTTTGGCCGCGTATATGAACACAACGGAAAGAAGATTTTTCTGCCTACACAGATTGACAAGGCTCAGAAAAATACATGGACATTTAGAAGAAGCGGAAGTTTTGAAGACTTACTGAGTGACGCTGGAAAGGACTTAGCCAAGTCTAAGAAATCCTACTTTTATGCCGGACAGAAACTCAGTCCTCAGCAGTTAGAGAACCTAATCTCCAACGCCCCTTTGCAGTCGATTGATGACGGTGTTTATCAGGTGGTCAACGGCCTCAATTACGTAAGAGACGAAAACGGACAGCCGCTCGTTATCGACCTCAATACCTATATTTCTCGGAGAACAAAAAAATGAATTGGTTAAACGCATTCGGTGAAACAGTTCAAACTCAGCCCGAGGCCCTCAGAGGTTTTAGTGTTGCGCAAGATACTGAGATGACTAAGCCATCAGCCTTTCAAGGTACTGGCGAAGCGTTGCAGAAGACACTTCCTTATCAGTTCTATCAATCGCTTTCCGGGATGAACGAGTTAATGGCCGACCGTGTAGAGGTGAATTACGACCTCGACAATAACGAGGACGCATTCTCCGACTTTAAGCCAACCCAGGATCAGAACGAACAAGTAGCAAAGCGACTGAGACAAGATGCAAAATTTGCTCGCCTCAAAGCACAGAATGATTACACGCCTAACCCTGAGACCACAGGACAGGCGGCAATGATGATCCACGGCCTAACTGGTTCTTTGGCTAAAGCAATCGGATATACCGTGCTGACGGGCGGAAGCGGTATTTTGGCCGCTCCGCTTTTCGGTGCAGACCTGGGACTTTATGAAGCAGGGAAACTCAGAGATAAAGGTGTGGACGAAGCCACGGCGCGAAAGGCAGGCGCAATCACAGGTACAGTGAATACTGTTGGAATGGCACTTCCTGGAGCCATAGGGACAAGCTATGTGAAGTCAATGCTATTCGGAGGCCTAGCGAATCCCGCGACCGACAGCATTGAACAAGCCTCGATTAAGTTTGTTCTGGATAACGCCAACTATTCCAAACAGGCTCAGGAGTATGACCCGTTTGATCCTGTAAACCTCGGAGTGTCAGCAGGTATGGGTATTGCTTTTGGAGCTTTAGGCGCACGTGCAAACCGTGCTCAGGCCCGTTATGAAGCAGCAGAGGCCGCCGCCCAACCGAGCGCACCTCAGACACCTGAAGGACAAGCCGCTCCCGCCACAAACATGAATAAGAGCGTGCTCGATTCAATTCAGAACCGTGACAGATCCTCGAAAGAATCTCGGCTCCAGATGGAAAAGATAGCGGCCGCTCCTAATTTCAACCTTTTGAGAGAGAGCCGCTCCCTCGATCAAGGCGCGCCGATTATTGCCTATGTGCCAGAGGACATGAATATTCTCTGGGGGAAACGGGTTGATGTGTCTGTTGACCCGAGCTCCGAGCCGATGACAATGCGATATGCAGTCGTGGACGCAGACGATGTGCTCACGTCTAACGCTGTTGACGGCTCCAGCAATCCGAGTTTCACAGATCCGACCGTGGCAGGAGCACGAGCAATCGCAGGTAATGGCCGTATAGCTGGCCTCCAGGGTGCATACAGACAGGTTAAGGCGACCAAGTACCGAGCTGACCTCACTCAAGATTCAAAAGAATTCGGAATCTCCAAGCGCCAGATCAAGAAGATGAAGAATCCGATCCTGGTGCGCGTCATGGATGATGCTGATGTAGTCGAAGGAATCGGTGAGGCATCAAACAGAACGGGAACGCTCAAACTCAATCCGGCCGAACAAGCTGCCCAGGACGCTCGAAACGTCCGACTTGAAGAGGTTGAATTCACCAGAGATGGTGAAATTACTCAAAAATCAATGGACGAGTTTGTAAAGCGCACACCAGATAAAGAAGGCCTCATTGATTCAAATGGCAATGCCCTTTATGACAATATCGCACGCAGAATGCGCCCAGCGATTTTTGCCGCCGCATTCTCTGATACCCGGATCATCAATAGATTCATAACCAACAACCCTGAAGACAAAAAGATTATGAACGTCCTCCAGAGCGTGGCAACTGAAGTAGTGCGACTGAAGAAGATCAACGGAAAGGGCCACGAGAAGGAGCTTACAGGCTCCCTCATGGAGGAATCCGCAACTCCTGCACAGCGCTATTTCAGAGACATTCTCCTATCTGCTAATCCTGAGAGACTTCAGGAGATTCTTGCCAGATTTAGAGAGGTGGCAGAACAAGAGAGCGGCGGTGAAAGTTTCTTTGGCTCCGTTAACAAGGATCAGGTGTTTGAAACGGTCAAATCTGAGTTTGACAAGAGGGACGCCGCAATCAATTCCCTCCAGCCGAGTGACGTTGACGCGGCAATGGAGTTGCAGCATGCAAACGTTCTACAGAACGATCAGCCTGTGGGAACACGAGGAGATGTGAACAGATCAATTGCAGACGAGAAGAAAGCCGCCGAGCAGCTCGACAACGGAGAAAAGGTTGAAGTCTCTGGAGAAGGTGTTGACCCTGAGGTCATGGACAAGGAGGTCAGCTCCTTTATCACTCGTTTTGTGAAAGAACTCGTGGGCGCTGGAGCGGAACAAAAGGTCGCGGAGATGGGCGCCAAAGTCCATGACGCATTCTTTGAAACTTTGGGAATCCGCCTAGGCAAGAGCAGAAAAGAGCTTGAGCAGGAATATGAGGTAAGAGTTCAGAGGGGGGAGAATCTTGAAAATCCTGAAGGCTTTGCTTCAATGTCTCCTCAAGATAAGTTGGAAACTCTTAATCGCTCAAGAGAATTTGATGAACAATTGAAACTTTGGGAGCAGGGAAAAGGGTCAAATAAATTCAATCTTGGAAGGCCATCCTGGGTTCTTCAGATTTTTGGTGCATCAGATCGAAAAGGCATAAACACAACAAAACGTCAATTTGTTCATGTTCTCCTGCCGAAAGGGAAGAAATTATTAGGCATTGACGGAAAGCACGGTCTTAAGGCGTCTGAATTGGAAGGGCTTTTAGTTGGAATCCAGCAGCCAATAGCAGTTTTTAAATCAGCTACAGACGGCGGCATCGTTCTTATTACAGAACTGAAACGAGGTGATAGTCCAATAATTGTTCCTATACATCTCACTCGAAATAAAGACGGAGATTTTCAGATCGTCAATTTTGTTGCGAGCACTTATGAGAAGGAAAGAACTTCGATCAACAAATGGGTAGAAAAAGGCTTGCTGTTGGGATATGACAAAACAAAAGGACCCAATGTTCTGCCAAGGGACTTCGGGTCTAATCCCCACCTGTCGCGGTCCGCAGACGTTACAAAGACGTCGGCCAATGACAAAACACTGAATCCTTCAGTTAGGCCTATTGTATACCAGAACGAGACTTCCATTGGGGACTTGTATCAAAGCGAAAGCGCCTTGAGGGGGATTTACACACCAGGCGAACGCGTGATTACGCTCATGCAGTCTGCAAACGAGAGCACATTCATTCACGAATCTGGCCATTACTTCCTTGACGTTCTTACAGACGTGGCAATGAAGGAGAACGCACCCGCTCAAGTCAAGGCGGATGTCCAAACTCTTATGGACTGGTTCGGAGTGAAAGACCTGGACGAATGGAGAAGCCTTTCTATAGACGAACAGAGAGCGGCCCACGAGCAATTTGCCAGAGGTTTTGAACAATACCTGAGAGAAGGTGAGGCTCCGAGCACAGCCCTTGAGAAAGTCTTCAAGGCCTTCAAAGACTGGCTGACAAAGATCTACAAATCCTCCGAAGAGTTGCAGGTTGAAATCTCTCCTGAGGTGCGCGCCGTCTATGATCGACTGCTGGCAACAGATGAACAGATTAGGGCCAAGGAAGAGATTGATACTCCTTCACTCTTCGGCGGCATGGAGCCAGAAGAGCCGCCTGCAAATCCGGTTGTAAAGGCCGTGCAGCAGACAGCAGAACAGATGATTGACGCTGCTCCCATTCCTGAAGAAGGAAAAGCTCAGATAAGAGAAACACTCGGAATCAAGCAGCCAGAACAACAGACTGGTGAAAACCATCCGCACTATGGAATCCCGAACGAGGAGCAATTCATGGATCAAAACCTGGAGACTTCCGCGGCCAACGATCCCAACGCATTCATTGTTTTAGATGACGGCAGAGAGGTGAGCATGGGTGATTACATGAGAGAGATTGAGGCCGAGCAGAAGCAGGAGCTTGACCGTGCCAACAGCGTTTCCGAGGCCGCTCAATGTATGTTGAGAAACGGTGCTTTTGATGATGTCTTTTAAGGATTGAAAATGGTTAGCAAATTAAAACCCGAATGCGAGCGCCAAGTGTCGGCGGTCTTAGGCCGTCCGATTACAGAAAGCGAAAGTCAAGACCTGGTGGCCAGCGTTAAAAACTACTATCTCCAGAACAGGCAGGCCCACCCGAATATGTCACGGGATCAGGTAGTGAGTGAGGCCGCTAAACAGTACGCCCAGAGAATCCAACAGGACGCCGCGCGAAAGGCCTTCAACGCCAAGCGCCAGGCTTTGGCCATCTATCAAAACCGATTGACCTATCAATCAATGAGAACTAACGGTGACAGCGCTAACCAAGCGGCCAGAGGCATCCTCAATCGTGTGGACAAGTACAAGGTGGGCGTGGAGCAGGAGGCCAAGTCACGCCTTGTTGATTTTCTGGAGAAAACTAGCCCCACGTTCTTAGGCTTATGTGAGAACAAGAAACTCATTACCGACCTGGTGCACGAAATCGCAGGTGATGACACGGGAAACCCTGTTGCCAAATCGGCGGCCAAGGCCTGGATTGATACAGTTGAATCACTCCGCCAAAGATTCAACGCGGCTGGCGGTGATATTGGAAAGCTGGAGGATTGGCTATTTCCGCAGACACATGACCGCTACAAGATAACGAACGCGGCAAGACGGCTGGCTGGAGGCGAACTAAAACAAGCTGGCCTGACCATCAAGGACACCGTAACGCATAAAAAATACAATCCCAATCAGAATAGAGACGCCTGGATAGATTTTGTTTGGGACAAACTCGACCGCTCTAAGTATTTAGATGACGATCTAAAACCGCTCTCAGATGACGCAATGCGAGCCCTTCTCTCTGATGTCTTTGAAACAATCAGAACAAACGGAGCCAACAAAGAGAATGTGGGGAAAGTCACAGCAGGCAGAGGCAAGAGCAAAGCCAACACGCGCCAGGAACACCGCACGCTAATGTTCAAAGACGCGCAGGCCAGGCTTGATTACAACGAAGTTTTTGGATCTAATCCGAGCGTTATGGGCACGATGATGGAACACATTGGCTCAATGAGCCGCGATATAGCGCTCATGGAGATGTTAGGCCCCAGTCCTACAAACACCTACAACACTCTGAAGCGTATGGCTCAGATTGACACCGATCAGCAAACCTCTTCAACGGGCAAGATCAAGTCAGCCGACAATTCTCTTTTAGATGCAATGTGGAAAAATCTCTCAGGCTCGGCAAACGTCGTGGAAAGCGGCTTTATAGCCTCAATCGGTCAAGGCGCTCGTAATCTCCAGGTAGCTGGGAAACTCGGTTCCGCTTTTATTTCCTCGTTCACGGATGTGGCAACTTATTTTCATACAGCCAGAGTAAACAGAATGCCCTTTGCTCGGAGCGCAATGCTCCTGGTGAAGTCTCTCAACCCTACTGACAAATCTGATAAACGGTTTGCCGCCAGGGCGGGCATTATCGGAGATGAACTCAACTCGGCGGCCTCCAGGTTTGTAGAAGGAAATATTGGAAACGGAATCACGGGCAAACTTGCCGACCTCACCATGAGATTGTCTCTTTTGTCGCAGTGGACGGACGCAGTGAGACGCGCTCAATCCCTCAATACAATGGCCACATTTGCCGAGGCAACCAAACACAATTGGAATGATATTGACGGCTGGCTGAGGTATCGCCTTGAAGAGTTTGGTGTTTCTGAGGACGTGTGGAAGGCGCTCCAGAAGTGCAAGCCTGAAGAACTCAACGGCTCTCATTTCCTAACGATCAACTCCATTAAGAACGCGGCCTCGAAGAACGGTGATATTGACGGCCTGAATGTGGACAAGCTGGTATCAACCTACCTGAGTTTTGTCATGGATGATTCATTTATGGCGTCCTTACAACCGGACCTGATGACGCGCTCCATTACGAACTGGGGCAAGTCTCGAGGCACCGTGGCAGGAGAGTTTGTTCGCAGTATTTTCCTTTTTAAGTCTTTCCCTATCGCGATGTTTACACGGCACCTCCAGAGGTCAAGAAGCCTTTATCGCTACAAACTTCAGTCGAACGGAATGTCTTCTGCCGTAGGAAGCAGAATCGGCTACTACTCAACCCTGATTGCCTCAACAACTTTAGTGGCCTGGGTCGCTAATATGTTTAAGGACATTATCAATGGCAGTGATGTTAAAGATCCTTTGACTTTTGACGCTATTTTTAAACGAGCATTGACATCTGGTGGCGGAATGGGTTTTATCGGTGACATCCTTGTTTCTGGCATGGATGATTACAAATACGGACATCCAGCGCTCATGAATATGGCGGGCCCTGTTCTTTCTACCGCTATGGACGCCTACACGATTTTTGACAAGTACAAGGACAACAAGGACATAGGCGCGAACATGCTCAGAATCGTGAAAGGCAATATGCCCGTGGTCAATCTCTGGTACACGAAACAACTCTTGAATCACGCTGTATTCAATCGGATCCAGGAAATGATGAATCCTGGTTATCACCGCAGGATCGAGCAGAAGATTAGAAAGAATCAGGGCGTAGGCTATTGGTGGAAACCTACCGATATGGTCCCCTACAGAATGCCTGAATTCGGTACAGAGCCTAATAGGTAGGTGTGCGCATCAACAATTTGGCTGACATGAGAATACTTCTAAACAATGAGGTGTTTTCATGCTGCCAGATGTTCCGCGACGGGTGGGCCCTGTAACAGGCTTGGGTATCTCCCGAGTTGATTTTGACTTCAAGATATTTGCGTCCTCCAATGTGCTCGTTATCCGCACAAGCAAGGCGGGCGTGGACAAAACGCTCAAGGAAGGTGAGGGCTATACCGTTACCTGGGACGAGGACCAGACGGCCAATATCGGCGGCTACATTACTCTGGACGAGTTTCTCACGGACGGTGAATCGGTCACGATTCTCTCTAACGTGGCATACACCCAGGAGCTAGATCTTCACGCGGAAGGGGATTTCAATCCGAAAGATATTAACGACAACTTTGACCGCACCGAAGCGCAGATTCAGCAGTTAAAAGAGAAGCTCTCCCGCGCCGCAGTTGCTCCCGCCTCCTCAGGCATGGAAGGTGAAGAGTACGGCGAAATACTCTTAGAAAACTCTACTAAGTCTGGAGAATACGCCGCACAAGCTCAGGCCGCTGCAGAGAAGGCACAAGCCGCTGCTGACATTGCCACATCTGCTCAGGAAAACCTCGATGCTTCCACAGACGTGGCAGAGAACGCCGCAAAGGTAGCAAGCAATTCAGCAACCGCCGCCGCTCAATTCAAACTCGATTCTGAGGCCGCGGCTGCTACAGCAACGGAAGCAGCAGAGATTGCAAAACAGGCGGCATTTTCTTATCGCTATTGTGCGACCGCTACAGCAGGCGGCACGGTCAACACGTCAGCAATCGTGCCAGCCACGCTGATTAAAGTTGGCGACCACGTGATGAACGCTGACGGACAGATCTTTAGGGTCTTGAATGTTGGCTCCAGCACGTGCGAACTCTCTGGAATCATCACAACGATTAGCGGCCCCCAGGGTTTGAAAGGTGATTCAGGCAGTATCGGGCCTCAAGGCAGTAGCGGCGCAACTTTTACGCCAGCGGTTAGCACTGAAGGTGAGATTTCCTGGACGAACAACAAGGGCCTTACAAACCCAGCACCCGTAAATATTCGCGGCCCGAAAGGCGAAAGGGGTGAAAGGGGTTTGCAAGGCAGTCCGGGACCGGTCGGAAGTGCGGGGCCCCAAGGCCCAATGGGAAGTAGCCCCTGGGCAACAGCTTTCGGTCAATTCCGCATTGACGGAGCCGATTTAAAACTGGATTACGTGGGCCTGGATACCTCAGCAGATTTCTCAATTAACAGCAATGGGCAATTAACAGTTACGGTGACAGAATGACAACTCTTAATCTAGGCCGTGTCCGTCCTGTTTGGAAAGGTGACTGGACATCAACGGCAACTTATTTGGCATTCGACTTCGTTAGGTACACGGACGGAAATGTGTATCTAGCCGTCCAAGACGTACCAGCAAATTACATCCCGAGCTCCCAGTCTGATTACTGGGTTTTGTTTGGCGCGAAGGGTGATGTCGGGAGCCAAGGCCCGTCGGGCAGTCCGGGTGGAACAGGTAGTCAAGGGCCCCGAGGTGTGACGTTTACACCCGCCGTTAGCGCAGATGGTGACTTGTCTTGGACTAATGACGGAAGCCTTAGCAACCCAGGCACAGTTAATATCCGCGGCCCCCGCGGTTTGCAAGGTGTAGCGGGCAGTCAAGGCCCAGCGGGCCCAGCGGGGCCAGCGGGGACGACGAACTACAACAACCTGACTAATAAACCTGTTTCGGACCCGTCGTTAAAACTTGCTGGCGGGTTTGCTGATGCAAAGGCGACTGGTGAGGCTTTAGATAAACGTGTTGGAGTAGCCAGTCAATCCTTCTCTGACAATGAGAAAGAAATCGCACGTGCAAATATCGGATGGGCCTCGGGCTTTGCTGCTTCGATTTCTGCCTGGGTCACAGCCTCATTTGCCGCCGCCGTGGACGCCTACCTCGTACCGATTCTCAAACAGCTCTGCTTAGATAACGGCGCCACTCAGGCCGAGATCGACGCGCTCGAAGCTGAAGAAACCAGCGAATCTGATTCATAAGGAGCAGTATGACTACATTATCTGAAATCAAGGCTGAGTACCTATCCAAGGCGCTGTCCCGCCCCGTCAAGGCGTATGGCGTGAAGATGGGCAACGGCAGAATCACGTCCTTGTCGGACGTTCAAGGGTTCCATGTCGAGCCTTGCTCAATCGAGCTTATCGCACTGGTGGATAAGAAGTACCTGAAGGGGAACACGATTCAAGAGGAAATCCCGATTGAACCGCTCAACCGCCCTGAGGGTTTCCAGTATGGCTATGACCTCTACACCTTCACAACGCCTGACCTGAAAGCTGACAACCTGAAGGTAGAAGTGTTGGAAAAACCGTTGATCGGCAAAGCCAAAGTCAAGTTCAAGGCGGGGCAGCAGTTTGCGGTCAAATCTCAGTTGATCACCGACGAACTGTATCAGAGTGCTGATGGAAAATATTACACACAGGCAGACCTTCCGGAAAACTCCGACGCATTCTGCAAAGAGCGCTACAGCAACGAGATCAAGGCGGAGCGTAACGCCCGTATCAGTGACACAGACGATTACGTGAAGTTGCCTGACATCACCGTGGCGCGGTCAGCAGGAGCCAAACGTTCTGCTCTGGAAGACGAAGACAGAACGGCCTTAGAAACATACAGACAGGCGCTCAGAAACCTGCCTGAATCTGAGGGTTTCCCGTTCGTCCAGTGGCCTCAGTTTCCGACCGCTTTGGCTTACGAGCTACAGCAGAAAGTCAATGCAAGACAAAACATGAGAGGAGGCTTCAATGCTTAAACAGTTGATTCAGTTGCTTGTAAACCAGCTCGTGCCTAAACGTGCTGTAAGTGGGGGGTACTATCTATGGTAAGAGACCTTCTGAGCTAGGGATATCTGACTGTTTAACTGGTGCCGTGGTCGTTCAAACTTCTACATCCACGGGATACTTTGAATATGTCGCGCCATCAGATGGAATAGCTTGGGTTTACGGAACTCGGGCGTTCTTCGTAGGAATCCGCCCAACTGGGATGACTGAAAACTGGACATCACTAGTCAGGAACTCTACAGAAGGTCTAAACATATCCGTTTATCAATACTTTAAGAAGGGACAGAAGATTCAATACCACTACGGGTTAACAGCGGGAACGATCTACTGTTACTTCTGCCCAATTTAAAAACGCCGAGCATTTAGGCTCGGCAAGGAGCTTAAATGCTAAAACAACTTATCCAAAGGTTGCTGGATAGTAGGACTACTCCAGCACAGGCGGTTCAAGCCGACAGAATTAACATCAGTACAGAAACAACATTCAGCACTGATGAATTTGTTCCCCCTCGTGACGGCTTTGTGCGAGCGTGGGGAAAGGTTCAGCAAGGCCTTGAGGGTACAGCTATTGCTTTGAACGTTAGCAACGGAACTACGGTACAAGGGATTTCTCGACTTGCTTTTACGGGGCCGTCTTCTGCCAACGACATCGTTCAAACTTGGCCTGTAAGGAAAGGAGAAGCCATCAGTCTTTCGTTCTTCAACATTGATGTTCAGTTACGAACATTTTACGATGCAATCGGGGGGGGTATCTTAGATCTTTTGTCTCGGCTGTTTGTAAGAGAGGTGAGTTATGCTTAAGTCGCTTATCTCTCTGTTTGCCGAGAAGTTTCTGCAAAGTAAAAAGTCTTGGGTTGCAGAACAGAGTGCTCCGATTACCAGCGGGAGCACACTCATCCCCTGTACAAGCACAACGGATTTCTTTACCTACATCGCTCCGTGCAACGGCTGGGCGACTTCTCGGTGCAACGCAAACACTGTCTCAGCTCTTGAAATTCAAGTCGGGAACGGGCAGATGGTGCTTACCTCAGTTCTTAATGGCAACACTGCGGGATGTGGTGTCTGCTGTTACGTTAAAAAAGGAAGCACCCTTAAGTTCTTATGTCGAGGCGGCAACACGTCGGATTATTCTATTTGGTTCCACAGGGCAAGTTCCGACACTTAATTCTTTAGTAGGAGGCGCATTATGCTGAAAAACATTCTGAGCCTCCTGCTGAGCAAGTTCTACAGCAAACAGGAATCTGAGCTTGTCGGACATCAGGCTATGCCGTCCAGCACATGGACGGCTATTTCTCTAAGCCAAACCACTAGCGATAGCTGGACACCGATTGGGTCATACACAGCGCCCAATGATGGTTATATCCAACTTCAAGGAGAGGCTACTGCAGACGCCTCCCAGCTTGCGATTAGGACAGAGAATAACGGAGAAGTCCGTGGCAGTTTCATTTGCCGCACTGTTTATCAGGTTAGCGGTGTCAACTTAGTCGTAGCTAAGGGTCAAACCTGTCTTCTCTTGTCCTCCCATAGCAAGAACATTAAGGCTCGTTTTTATCAGATCATCGGGGGGGGGTATCAAACTCTTAAGAAACAAGGAGGTGGCCTATGTTTAAACAGCTTATCCAGCTCTTTGCGGAGAAGTTCTTGCAGGGTAAGAAGGAATGGGTCGGAAGTCAAGGTCTTTTCTCAAACCCAAATCCCGGAACAACGTTCTTTGTTAACCACGCTCAGGCTCAACTTTATACGCCTCCAAGTGATGGATGGATTACGTTCGGCGGAAACCGACCATCGGTCAATGTCGGCATTACCGGAAAGTTGGGAACGTGTTGCGTTAACTCTCAAGGTTATCTCAGAATTACAACTCCGGTTCGGAAGGGGAATACCGTTAGTCTCTATTGCGAGACGGACGATCAGCAACCGCTTGAGGCAAAATTCGTTCCCAGCGAAGGGGCAGCGTAACACTTCACTTGTAGGAGGTGCGTCATGCTGAAGTCGCTCCTCCAACTGCTCCTTGTGTCCTTCCGTGGCAGTCATAAGTCAGTACCGTTTTATAGGAACACGATTTATCAAACAGGGGCTTTTACGTCCACCACAGAAAACAAAGAGTTTCTAACGTACACGGCACCAAGTGACGGGTATCTTGTTCTCCAAGTTTCTCAGAGTACAGCGGTTGAATATGTCTTGATGACAATGAGGAGGGGGTCGCTGGACATAGCTCAGTCATGTATCGGAAGCTGGGGTTGGCCTGTCGTCACTTCACCCGTTAAGAAAGGTGAGGAATATACGTTCCTCTATAAGATAACGGGTGGAAATCCAAGTCAAATCAGCTATCACTTGAATTTCTTTTCCTACCTGAACTAACCACACCGCCCCACACTCCGTGGGGCTTTTGCTAGGTGTGCGCATTGAAAGAAAAAGCGCTCATAACATCTCTAAAAAGAGAGATAGACATGGAAACAGATTTCAGCCTCAGCGAGTTTGCCAGCACGGTAAACCTTATTGTGTTCACGCTCATATTGATATGCGCGGCATCGGGATCGGCTATGCCTTACGTGAGAGCTGAGAGGAATTGGAATTTCCCGCGCTGGTTTGTTGAGTTCATATCCAGTTGCGCTGCTGGCTTCATTGTCTATCTGATCCTCCGCACCTCAAAACTATCCTGGGAATGGATCGGAGCCTGCTCAGGAGTTTCTGCATATTTTGGCCTGAAGATCATGAATACGCTGTACGGGATCGTTACAGGCAAATTAAAACTCACTGTTCACAACGGAGCGAATCATGGCAATTAGTATGCGCTCATTCATAGCCGGCCTTATAAAGTTGGTTCTGTTCTTTGCTTTCTATATGGCTGGGTTTTTCACAAACTCTCAGTTGAATCAATACACAATCGTCTCACAGCAGGACCGGATCAATAGCCTGGAGAATGAAACAGCCCTCCAGAGGCTACAGATCAATGAGCTCAATAGACGAGCCACTTCAAACACTGAGAATCTAAAGCAGCTGGAACGTATCAGCTCGGATCTTGAATCCTTAAAAAAAGAGGTTCAGCAGCTTCACGGCTTACACAATACGAAGGAGCCTAAATGAGAAAGCAGAACATCATGCTTTATCCGCCTGAGCTTGCTACTCAGTTTATATCTGAATTCGAGCAGGGACCTAAGGGTGGCCCGGCCCTTGAATCCTACAAATGCCCCGCTGGGGTGTGGACCATTGGTTTTGGCCACACGAAAGACGTGCACGCAGGCGAGCACATTACGCGGGCTGAGGCATTCGACCTCTTGGATAAAGACTTGATCCACACGCAGGAAGAACTGGCAGCGCTCGTTCACGTACCCGTTACGGAGAATCAGTTCATCGCTTTAATGAGCTTTGTTTTCAACTTCGGTATCACGAAGTGCCGCAGGTACACATTATTCAAAATGGTGAACGCCGAAAATGAAGACGGAATCCGAGAATGGTGGCCTAAATATTGCAATCCTGGGACCGCTTATGAAAAAGGTTTGCGCCGCCGTCGTTACGCAGAACTAGAACTCTTTTTCAGAAAATGATCCGAGTAATTTTGATTATTGCCGCCGTCATGTTCTCCTCAGTACTTGGCTATCACTTCGGCCAGCAGGAAACTGAGCTGAGGTGGACACAGGAGCGGGAGCAGCTACTTGCTCATCAGATAGAAACGTTACATAGAAAGGATAAAGAAATTGCGCAGTTGGAAAAGTCTATTGGTGTCCTTAACGATTCTGCTCTCCGGGTGCGCGAGCGAGACGCCCAGATTCAGCGACGCCTACAGAGGGAGCTTGGAGAGTGTGGTCGATTTAGACGAGCACTTGAGGCGTGTTCAGCAACTCTTAGCCAATGTGCAGAGCACGCAGTCTCTGATCGAAGAATCATTGAACGGTGTGCAATCCAGCTCAGGTGAATAAAAAAATAAAAATGATTTAGATTTTTCTAGGCGTGGTGCTTTTGGTGGTGCTTTTTAAAAACTCACTTCCAACTTATTGATTTAAAAAGCCCGCTGGCGGAGAGGGGGGGATTCGAACCCCCGAAACCTTTAAAGGGTTTACACGCTTTCCAGGCGTGCGCCTTAAACCACTCGGCCACCTCTCCGAAAGAGAATTGAATTCTATAGGAAAAAAAAATCCTTGTCATCTCGATTGAATGTAAAAATTTTGAATATTTCCTCTTAAATAGTCCAACGCCCTGATTGCAATAGAAAAGATTTTAAAAATTATTTTTGATTTGAATTTATCCCATTGTGGGAGAAGAGCAAAATTAAGGGTTATCCCGAGAAATACAATCCAAAATAACTCGAGAATGAGGAGCTGAAAAATGAGAATGTTGCGTAGGAACGCATTGTCGTTCTTAACCTTTATGCCGATTGCGGCTGCCGCCGAAAGCGCTTTTGCTGCTCCTGTGGCTGTACCTGAGGAAAAACCAAAGACTGCAGGAAAAATTCTTTTCGTAGTAACTAGCCACGGAGAATTAGGAAATACCGGAAGAAAGACAGGTTATTGGCTCTCAGAAGTAACACGTCCCTGGAAAGTTCTTAAAGACGCAGGATACGAAATTGATTTTATGAGCCCGAAGGGCGGGGAATGTCCTGTTGAGGGGCAAAACCCTTCCGATCCCGTAAACAAGGCTTTTGCTCAGGATCTTTCTGCTCAGAAGAAAATAAATTTCACGATAAAACCTTCAGAGGTAAAGCCGGAAGAATACAAAGCGATCTTTTTTGCCGGCGGTCACGGTGTCATGTGGGATTTTCCGGATAACAAAGAATTAGCAGCAATCACTTCTAAGATTTATGAAAACGGAGGTGTGGTTGCCGCTGTTTGCCACGGCCCCGCAGCCTTGATCAACGTAAAACTTTCCAACGGCAAGTTTCTCGTAGATGGGAAGAAAATTAACAGCTTTACAAATTCGGAAGAAAAGGGTATTGGTTTAGATAAGGTCGTTCCGTTTGCACTGGAGACCGCTTTAGTAAAACGCGGAGCAAAATTTCAGAGCTCGGATAACTTCCAGTCACACGTTGTTGTCAACGACAGAGTGATAACCGGACAGAATCCGATGTCGGCGACGGCCGTCGGCGATGCTATTCGCATTGCTTTGCAAAATTAGATGTTGTTCAAGTGAGGAAACTTCGTGGAAAACAGAATTATTCCCAATATTATCTTGGCAGCCGGTTTCATCGGAGGAGTTGCGCTCCTCGGCAACCAGCTTGGCGACGGAGTAAACGCTCTCTTAAATAAGGATCGTATTGTTACGGTTAAGGGTCTTTGCGAAAAAGAAGTTAAGGCTAACCACGTGATTTGGCCTCTTAGCTTTAATGAAATGGGCAACGACCTTGTAACGGTCTACGATAACCTTGAAAAGAAACAGAGTACGGTTTTTGAATTCCTGAAAAAAGGCGGTATCGATCCTTCTGAGATCTCCTTAGCTGCACCGAAGGTCAACGATACGCTGGCCAACAGTTACGGACCTAATCGACCTCCGTTCAGATACATCATTACTCAGGTCATCACCATTGCAACAGACAAAGTCGATGTTGCCCGTAAACTTATGGAAGCCCAGAGAGAGCTCTTGAAGCAGGGCGTTGCGCTGACTAACGACTACAGCTACATGACGAATTATTCATTCACGGGCTTGAATGAAATTAAACCCAAGATGATTGAGATTGCAACAAAGAACGCAAAAGAAGCTGCTAAGAAGTTTGCAGAGGATTCCGGTTCAAAACTCGGAAAAATCAGAAGGGCAAATCAGGGCGTGTTTTCTATCACGGATAGAGACGGCAACACACCTTTCATAAAGAATGTTCGTGTTGTAACGACAGTCGAATATTTTTTGACTGACTAACAAAAAGAGCGGCATTTTCAACGCCGCTCCTTTTTAGCAAAACTTGATTACTTAGCCTTGCGGGAAGAGAAGAAGCTCTTCTTAGGCTTCGTAACTTTGATGCCCGCTTCAGAAGCGACCAAGAGGACGTCCGCGCCTCTGTTGGCAAAAATTCCGCAGGTGACAACGCCCGGAATCTTATTGATTGCGTTTTCCAGCAGCTGCGGTTCTTTAATCTGAAGACCGTGTACATCGATGATGTTGTTTCCGTTGTCCGTAATGAAATCACGAACAACTGGACGACCGCCCAAATCTTCCACTGCTCTGGAGACAGAGCTCACAGCCATCGGAATGACTTCCAAAGGAAGAGGAAAAGCACCGAGCTGTTTTACAACTTTGCTTTCATCGGCAATACAGACAAATTTTTCAGATGCCTGAGCGACAATCTTCTCGCGTGTCAGTGCTCCGCCGCCGCCTTTGATCATGCAGAAATTTCCGTCAATTTCATCGCAGCCGTCAATATAAACAGGAAGGTAATCAACGATATCGTTCAAATCACAGACAGGAATGCCGTAGGCGAGAAGCTGACGGGTTGTTGCTTCCGAGCTGGAAACGCAGCCTTTTACTTTTTTACCGGAGGTGGCTAATTCAGTGATGAAAAATCCCACCGTTGTTCCGGTGCCTACGCCAAGATATTCTCCTTCGACAACATATTCGAGGGCAGCTTTGGCGGCCATCTGTTTAAGTTGATTCTGTAATTCCATTGTTTTTCCCGAAATAAAAAGAGGCGCTTAAGCGCGCATGTCCGAGATATTTTAGCGATGAGAGAGGCTCTATCCGATGAATACGACTAGATTTTGGGAAGCGAGTTCCGGAGGATGCCTTTTTTGAGAGGATTGCAGAAAAGGATGCGCAGTGGTGAACGTGAAAATCAGTAAAATTGATTGGAAAAGTACAAATATCCCGTATTTTTGATTTATTTGTAAGTTATTTTTTGTACTAAAATTTCGTATCACTATAAAAGAAAAGGAAAAAATCATTTAAATGAGGTTTTCCCAGAGGCAATTTACTACGAACAAATAACTAATTAACGTGATAAGATTTCCGTTTGCCTGAACAGGACAGGAGGAAGAATGGGATCCGATCCTAAAATTAGAAGAATACTTTGTCAGAGGCTCTTACAGCTCAGACATGAAAACAACCTTACTCAAGCCGAACTTTCCAGCCTGAGCGCGATACCTCAGCCGGTTCTTTCTCTTTATGAGAATCAGGGCAGCTCAAGATCTCCTACGCTATACGCATTAGTGCGTCTTGCCAATTCTCTTAACGTTTCCACTGATTACCTTTTGGGTCGCACGGATGATAAAAGCGGGGCAAGGAATTTGATCTCGGAAGATTCGGTGATCTCTCAGCTTTCAAGAAGAGATCGTCAAGTTCTGCTCAGAGTTGCTGAAGGCCTTCATGCCGCTTCCGTTCAAAAACAAGAAGCGATGAAGTCTAGCCGCACTCAAAAGATCGTTCCTCCTGCAGACGTAAAAAACGCTCGATAAGCGTCGAGCGCTTTTAAGACCGGATGCCGTCTTAGTTCGTGAAATTTCGGCAGCCGGACACCCTAGAAATTTCACAAGGAAGCGAGCCGGCTTTTACATTCTTCGGAGCCGGCGTATGGATGTAGTAGGCCATTCTGAGATTGCCTTTTTGATTTTCAGAGCAGTCTTTATCGAACGTGCAGGCGTATTCTGAACGAGCAAAATCTTGCTGCTCTTGTACGAAGCGTGCCGCAGCCTGATCCCACGATTCCTTATGCTGAGACATATTTATAAGAATCGCTTTCTGAGCTAGTTTGATTCGTGTCGGATTCTTGGCAGAAATATCGAGAAGAGGTCTGAAGACGTGATAGAACTGAGGGGCCGGATGGCTCTTCAGGTAAGTAAGTTTTTCCTGCGCGTCTTCTCTCATTCTGGCTAACTCTTCTGCAGGTGTTCTGTCTGTCAGATCTTTTGCATCGACCCAGCCCCGAGCTGTTCTAAAAATAGTTTTCCCGCCGAAACCTTTATCTTCCGCCCTAAGCGTTAATTTTGCAGGGCGTTTCATTTCATGACATTCTTTGCGTCTGAGCTTGCGGGCTTTTTCTTTTTTAAAAGCTTCGACGTTTTGGTGTTCAAGTTCGTCCAGAGCGATAAGATTGTCTTTCTTTCGGCATGTCAGGACGCCTTTGCCAAGAGTGGCCGTGCCTAAAGGCACGGGACGCTTAAGTTCAGTTCTTAAAGCTCTTAGATAATGGTCCTGCATACTGATTTCAGAGATTTCGATAGCCTTTTCGTCAGGACTTTCTGCAAAATCAGATCTAACTGTTTCAGGAGTAAGTTCGCCCTTATTAGCCTGTGCCAGATTGAATTCTCGGTTCAAACGAGCGTGTTCAACAAGCTCATTGATTTCATAATTGTAGTAATCGGCAGGCAGCTGTTTGCTGACCTTATTCAACGTTTTACCAAGAAGATATTTGTCCCCGCCGAGCGCTGCTACCTTTGCTGCATCAGCCTTCGAGAGACTGCTGACCGCGTCTTTAACGTTTTTATTTGTGATTTCGACGTCCGGGTCCATCGAGCATCCGGAAAGAAGGAAGGCGGCCAGCACTGAGAAAGAGAGAAGGATATTTTTGCGGGCAAATACGTTCATAATTCTTATTAAAAAAATCAGGGTTTTCGTTTATCTAAGGATACTTCATACACAAGTTTTAGGTTGAAAAGATTGTGCCAATTTCCGAAAAATTTCCTAGTTGTCCGTATAGGAATGCGTCTGGAAAAAAGGTCTGCAAACTGGTTAATGAGTGCGGCCGTAATATGAAGCCGGAGAAATTGCTTTGGCCGCTGAAGTTTTGCGTTTCTAGATCTTCATTATTTTAAAAATCCTCAATAAAAGA
>ERZ1106931.187-NODE-187-length-50745-cov-25.600158_pt1 | contig 50745 bp, 37 predicted proteins | sample MGYA00403664_ERZ1106931 | MGnify/ENA primary metagenome ERZ1106931 (study PRJEB35170, sample SAMEA104062435) | human gut metagenome | biome: human gut; feature: human-associated habitat; material: faeces | place: Denmark | collected 2012-06-29 ... | reverse complement strand
GACATCATTATACCACCTTAACAATAGCACCAACACTTAATTGCGATTATCCTTTAAGACAAAAGGGACAGACAAATGGACATTATCGACTTTACTGATTATCCAGCAACTGAAAACTACTATGGTGGATCCGAACAAAAAATCGGAATCAAATATCATGGTGAATCATATATGCTGAAATTTCAAAAGAAAACACCTTTTGGCTTACGCTTCAACACAATCTCGGAATATTTAGGCTGTCACATTTATCAATTATTGGATATGCCATGTCAGGAAACATTTTTAGGCACATATCAAGGAAATAATGTTGTAGCATGCAAATTATTCAATACAAACGGAAAACAATTTGTCCCTTTCAATGACGTCGGTGAATCCACCATCGAAGAAGACATAAACCAATATCAATACGATTATGAAGATATCATCAAATTATTGGAAGCCAACAAAAAGCTGACAGACGTAGAAGAAACCATCTCTTTCTTTTTTGAGATCTACATTGTTGATGCACTCTTAGGCAATTTTGACAGGCATGGAGGAAACTGGGGCTTTTTGAAGAAGAACAATAAATATACAATAGCGCCCGTTTTCGATAATGGTTCTTGCCTCTATCCTAATCTGACCGATGAAGATGAAATCAAAAACATCATTCACGATCAGGAACAGATAGATTTAAGAATTTTCCGTTTCCCCACTTCACAGATCAGACTCAACGGAAACAAAAGTTCTTATTTTGATGTCATCTCTTCTTTGCAATTCAAAGAAATCAATAAGGCACTACTTAAAATCTATCCTCGAATCAATTTTGAAAAGATGATTTTCTGATAGATTCCATCGATATCATCAGTGAAATCAGAAAAAACTTCTACAAAACCATGATCAGAGAAAGATGTCAAAAGATACTCAAGCCATCTTATGAAAAGCTAATTGGATAAAGAAAATGAAAATACATCATTCAACAGGAAGCATCTGCCTTAAAGGACCGCTCGGTCTTATTTATAATGTTGCAAGAATCGATTACTATCTTCAAGAAAATGATGAATATGAATATATCTTCACACCAAATTATTCTGTCATTGAATTATTGTCAGATGATTACTTTCAAGGCATTCCAGGTCTGAATCTGGATTTAAAAAAAGAGCAGTACATCCGAAAGAACAGACTGCCTACTTTCATTTCAGAAAGAGTTCCAAGCAAATCCAGAGTGGATTATTTTGAACTGCTGAAAGAAGCAAATTTAGAATATATGGAGCCTATCGAATACCTCATCAATACAAAGCTTCAGTATTTCGGGGATCCATTATTTGTCAAACCTTATCAGGAAAAGACACGTGTTTCAATCAAAAACGAAAGCAGCAGAGACAACAATACAATTCTCATAAAGAAAGCGCTGGATAACATCTGTCTTGGAAATGATGTTGATTTTCTAAGCACAATCATCGATGATCACAACAGAAAAGAAATCCACGATATATTCCTCTCACTATACACGCGCTCCACTCTTTCAAGAAAAGAAGAACAACAAAAAGGAATAGCTGCCGCAAAGAAGGAAGGAATATATAGAGGACGTAAACCACTTCCGATCGATCTTAGAAAATTCATTGATTTGCTTTCTGAAGTCGAAAACAAAAAAATGACTCCCAAAGAAGCCGCCGACCAATTAGGAATCAGCATCGACAAATATTACAGAGAGAAAAAGAAAATCAAGTTTACAAAAATATCAATGTAATCCTATTGCAGCAAAAAAAGCAAAAAACAAAATAAGTAAAAAGACTATTTTCCGTTTTTAGTGTATTTCTACTATTTTAACGCAAAAGATATAAGAATATAAGACTATATTTTTAAATAACATTACTTTATAATTTTTGCTTGGGAAACTATTTAATATGGAACAATTGAAATATGACGTTGTCATTGTCGGTGCAGGTCCTGCCGGAATCTTCACCGCTTTGAAATTGAATGACAAAAGACCGGATCTGAAGGTCCTTATTGTCGACATGGGAAGAGATATCTCTTCCAGAAAATGTCCGGCAAGAAAAACAGGAGTCTGCGCACACTGCAAGCCCTGTGCAATCGTCTCCGGATGGTCCGGAGCCGGCGCTTTCTCTGACGGAAAACTTTCTTTGTCGGATGAAGTAGGTGGACATCTCAACGAATATGTCGGCCATGATAAAGCGATGGACCTCATCCATGAGGCAGATGAATACTATCTGCGCTTTGGAGCCGATCAGACCATCGAAGGCATGGATGACAAGAAAATCGATGAGATTGCTTATAACGCATCCCGTTATAACATCAAACTCGTCCGCTGCCCGATCCGTCATTTAGGCACAGAAAGAGCATACGATGTCCTTTCCGGCATGTATGATGAACTCATGAAGAACAAGAACATCTCCTTCCTTCCGATGACGGAAGCAAAAGACATTCTTGTCGAAAACAATAAAGTCATCGGTGTTACTTTGAAGCCGTTCAACAAAGAAGCGTTCACCGTCTTGTCTAACAACATCGTCGTCGCTCCTGGAAGAGGCGGTGCCGAATGGTTGGAACAGACTGTCAAGAAGCTCAACATCCCGACCAGCAACAACGAAGTCGATATCGGTGTCAGAGTCGAAGTCCCTAACTCCGTCATGGACTGTGTCACAAAGGCAATGTATGAAGCAAAGATGGTCTATTACGGAGACACCTACGAAAACAAGGTCAGAACTTTCTGCATGAATCCTGGCGGTGTCGTCTCTGAGGAACATTATGAAAACGGTCTTGCCGTTGTCAACGGACACAGCTACGGAGACAAGAGCAAGTGGACTGACAATACCAACTTCGCTATTCTCGTCTCCACCAAGTTCACAGAGCCTTTCAATCAGCCGATCGAATACGGTCAGTATGTCGCCCGTCTTGCCAACATGCTCACAGGCGGTCCTATCATGGTCCAAAGATTAGGCGATCTTTTAAAGGGAAGAAGAACAACAAAGGAAAGACTTGCCAAGTCTACGACAGTCCCGACTTTGAAGACTGCAGTCCCCGGTGATCTGTCCTTCGTTCTCCCTCCTCGTCACCTCACGACAATCATCGAATCTTTGAAGGCTTTCGATCATCTCTGCCCTGGCTTATACAGCAAGAACACCCTTCTCTATGGTGTAGAAGTAAAGTTCTACTCCACCAAGGTCAAGGTGAATAATGAGCTCATGACCAACATCGATGGATTATATACAATCGGTGATGGTGCTGGTGTCACTCGCGGTCTGATGCAGGCTTCTGCAACTGGTATCTATGTCGCTGATACCATCATGAAGAAAATCTAAGGCATCATTAGGCTATCAGGTCATACTGATAGCTTTTTGTTTTCATCCTTTTGTTCATAAACAAATAGAAATCATAACAATAGCTCTATATAATAGAACCATGAAACAAGAGAAATACTTTTCAAAGATTGATGAAAAAATCGTTCTCAAAGAGAATACGACCATTGCAATAACAGGTGCAACAGGAAGCATCGGCAAAAGCATCGCCACCTTCTTTTCCAATCGGGAAGTCAACCTTCTTCTGATCGGAAGAAACAAAAAGAAATTGGAGAATCTCTCTTCTTCGCTGTCTAATAGAAAAGCACATATAGAAACATATTGTCTTGATATCTCCTCTGTAACAGATGTGAAAGCATCGCTTTCTTATCTAAAAGACAAGAACATCGATATCTTCTATAACAATGCAGGCGTGTTCAGAAAACCGATAGAAGAGAATGAAGAACTCGATGTCTCTTTTAAGACAGACTATCTTGTTCCGATACTGTTTGTAAAAGAACTCTACAAGTCAAATAAAGAAATGGTTTTCATCAATACAGCAAGTATCTCCTATCATTACCATGATTTCAATTATGACATTCAAGGTAGAAATATCGATAGCAGAATCAAAAGATACGGCTTCTTGAAGCGTCTTCTCATCATGGAGACAAACTATCTGAGAGAAAAAGGAATACGCTGTTATCTCGCTCATCCTGGCATCAGTTACACCGGTCTCTTTTCCAAAGAGAACAGCGCATATCCGAAATTCGTCCTTTCTCTCATACGACTTCCGATGAAGCTGCTTTTCATGTCTCCTGACAAAGCATCCCTTTCGTTGATCGAGTCTTCCTGTCTGCATCCTGATAGCACACATGAATATCTCGGTCCTAGAGGGCTGTTCCACAGCTGGGGATACCCTGGATTTCAGAAGCTTTCCGATAAGCTGTTCGATGAGAAAGAATGTGCGTATCTGGATGAAAAGACAGATGAATACATCCAAAATTTTTATCTATGAAAAACATTCTCTGCATCTACTTCACAGGCACCTATCACACTGAACATCTTGTAAACAGAATCAAAGAAGAGAAAGAAAAGAATGGGAATTTTGTCTCTCTTCTTTCTGTCTCTTCTTCTGCTGATATCAAAGATATTTCCTCTTTTGATGAGGTGATATTTTCCTATCCGATTTATGCTTTCAGAGCGCCGAAGCCCTATATTGATTATCTGAAGAAGCTTCGTTTCAGAAAAGAAACAGAATATTATGTCTATAAGCAATCAGGGGAGCCTTTCTCTTACAACAATTCATCCAGCTGTCAGATTGAAAAGTTATTGAAGAAACAGGGCTGTCATCTATCAGGAGAGTTTCATTTTCTTTACCCCTACAATATTCTTTTTGCATATGACGAAGAATGGAAAAAGAAACTGAAAGAATACAACGACTATGAAATGATGATTGCTTCATACTATACTGAAAATCATATTCAACACCTTATCCACTGTTCCTTTTTGAAGAAGAAAATAACCGGAATAATTTCACATCTTCAGCATTTCGGTGCCAAGATCAATGGTCCCTTATACCATGTAAAGAAAAAGAAATGCAGCAAATGTCATCTCTGTCTAAAGAGCTGTCCTTATCAGAACATCTCTTTGGATAAAAAGGGGTATCCGGTCTTTCATTCTCATTGCGCTATGTGCATGAGATGCTCTTACTGTTGTCCGAAGGATTGCATCAAAATAGGTATTCTCAATTCTCTTAAAATCAATCAGTTCACAAAAGCGAATGATAAACACAAAAAAATAAAAAAGAAATTCTTTTCCGTCTATCAAAAATATATCGACAAGGAAAAGGAATTATATTCAGCAATTTCAGAACGAAACTGATTTTTTTTCTTTGAAAAGAGAAAATATCATCTGTTTTTTAATAAAATAGACTATTTAGAGACCGGTTTCCTTGTCTTTTAAACACCCACAACACTATAATAATGTGTATTTGTTAAAGGAGGCTTTCATATGGCTGATAACAAAAAGAAAAATTTCTATATCACTACCCCGATCTACTACGCATCTGGCAACATTCACATCGGTCACACATATTGCTGTGTCTGTGCCGATACCATCGCAAGATACAAAAGACTTGCCGGATACAATGTCCGCTTCATGACCGGATCTGATGAACACGGCCAGAAGATTCAGGAAAAGGCAGAAGCTGCAGGACTTGATCCTCAGACTTATGTCGACAACATCGCAAAATCATTCAAGGATGTCTGGAAAGCACTGGATATCTCCTATGATTACTATGTGAGAACAACCGACGATTATCATGTCGCTTTAGTCCAGAAGGTCTTTACCGAACTTCTTGAAAAAGGAGACATCTATTTAGGCGAATACAAGGGCTGGTACTGCACACCGGATGAAACATTCTGGAGTGACAGCCAGGTCATCACAGACGAAAATGGAAATCATTTCTGCCCTGATTGCCACCGCCCAGTCCATCTTGATTCCGAAGAGGCCTACTTCCTCAACGTCAAGAAGTTCGTTCCTTGGCTTCTCAATTTCTATGAAGAACATCCTGATTTCTTCTCTAAAGACAAGATGAACGAGATGATCAACACCTTCATCAAGCCTGGACTTGAAGATCTTTGCATCACAAGAACCTCTTTCAGCTGGGGCATCCCGATCAAAGAGGATCCTAAGCATGTCATCTATGTCTGGATCGATGCACTTTTGAACTACATCTCCGCATTAGGCTATAAGACAAAGGATGAAACCTTATTCAATACTTTCTGGGGAGATGACTGCGAAATCGTGCATCTCGTCGGAAGAGATATCACAAGATTCCACACCATCTACTGGCCGATTCTTCTGAAGGCTTTAGGCTTAAGAGAACCTGACAGAGTCATCGTCCATGGATTGCTGTTGACAAAGAGCGGTGTCAAGCTTTCCAAGTCTCTTGGAAATGCTATTTCTCCCTATCCGCTCATCGAACGCTATGGAGTTGATTCTTTACGTTACTATATCGTCCGTGAAATCCAGTTCGGTACCGATGGCAACTTCACACCGATGCAGTTTGTCGATCGTCTCAATTCCGATCTTGCAAATTCTTACGGAAACTTAGTCAATCGTACTCTTTCCATGATGAACAAGTACTTTGAAGGAGTCATCCCTGAATACAAGGAACCAACAAACGAATTCACAAAGAAGCTTTATGCTGATATCGAAGAGAAGCTTGTTCAGTATAACGCCTATATGGAAGAATTGAAGATCACAGATGGTGCCGAAAAAGCAATTGAACTTGTCAATCTTGGAAACAAATACTTCGACGATGTCGCTCCTTGGACACAGGCCAAGAACGGAAACATCGATTTATTGAAGGAATGCCTCTATGCAGCAGGCGAAATCATCCGTATCGGATCCATCATTCTTTCTCCTATCATGCCGATTAAGACAAAAGATGCACTCGATCAGGAAAACGTTCCTGAAGAGCTTAGAACTTTAGCTTCCACTCACACAATCGGCAAGCTCTCTAACATCCACATCAATCCTCTCACCGCTCTCTTCCCAAGACTGAAGAAGGATGATGAGGTCAAGTATCTCACCGAGCTGATCGACGGTCCGAGCAAATAAATCTCCGCCAGTAAAAATTCCCGAACTCAGAATTCGGGAATTTTTTGTGTCGATATCATTTGAAGAAAGGGTTCGTCTCTTTTTCAATCTCAAGCCTGGAGATCGGGCCATGTCCTGGATAGACGACAAGCGTATCTCTCAGGTTCTTCAGCTTGTTCAAAGATTCTTCTACCTTTTCCGGTTCGCTGGAAGGAAGATCAGTTCTTCCGATAGATCCTTTGAATAAAGTATCTCCTGTGAACAATGCATTATCATCATCAAAAAGATAGCAGACGCTGCCTTTGGTATGGAAAGGCGTATGAATGACCTGAATGCGGAAATTCTTCAGCTTCAGTTCATCCCCGTCATTGACAGGAAGCGTTGCGATACTGATCTGTACTTTCTCGTTCATCATCAAAGAGGAATTCAGATGAGGATCTTTTAGAAGCTCTTCATCCTCACCGGACAAATAGACCGGAATATCATATTTGTTTTTATAGTGCCTGATGAATTTGGATAATCCTCTGATGTGATCAAAATGGGCATGTGTCAAAAGAACGGCTTCCACTTTCTCATAATGAGCATCGATATATTCATAAATCTTCTCATCAGTAGATCCCATATCGATGACAACGCAGTCTCCGTTGATTTTACCGATGATATAAGTATTGGCAGCAAACTCCTTGCTATCGTTTTCATAGTTGAATATCTTAACCATTGTTTTGACCTCCCACACAAAATTATATAACAAAGAAGAGAAAATAAAACTCTCTAAAAAGAAAAAGTGAAGTTTCATCAAAAAAAGGGGTTAAATTGACATCAAATTTTAAGATTTTGTTCAGTTTTGACACTGATACCGATTACATCTTTTTTACAATGATGTTACATTTGAAAAATATCATTTTCCCTATCTATATGCAGTATTTTTCAAAAAAACAGCCAATCAACAACAAAAAATAAATCTGATACCAGTCTTTACATTCTTTTTCAAGTGCCACTAAGAAAAAAATCACTTTATTTTTATAATTGTAAGCGCTACAATATGTGCATCGCTCATCCCTATGAGCAATTTGGATAATCAAGGAGGAACTTATGAAATCCAAACGTTTAAGTTTATGTTTGTCTTTAGTCGCACTCTTAGGTTTAGTCGGCTGTGGCGAAAATAAAGAATCTACTGGCGGAACAACTGCTGGCGGAACAACTGAAAAGCCTGCAGAAACAGTTGATACTTCCGAAAAAGAACTCAACTTACTCGCCGGCTGTGAAGAGCCCTACATGAACGCTGTTGCCGATGCATTCGCAAAGAAGTACAACGTCAAGGTCAATCGTGTCCGTAAATCCTCTGGTGAAATCGAAAACCAGGTCAAGAACGAAAAAGGCAATCCGAGCGCTGATGTCATTTTCGGCGGAACAACTGATCCGTACAACGCCTTGAAGAACGAAGGCTTATTGATGAAGTACAAATCTGCCAATGATGACAAGATTTCCGATCCTCACTTCAAGGATGCCAACAATTATTGGTATGGCATCTACAAGGGAATCTTGGGATTCATGTGGAACAAGGATAAGCTCGCTGAGTTGAAGTTAGAGGCTCCGAAGACTTGGGATGACCTTCTCAAACCTGCATATTCCAAGTACATCACATGGTCTCATCCGACCACTGCCGGTACTGCCAAGTTAGTCGTCAACACCATGGTTCAGAAGAAAGCAGCCGGAAAGAAGACCACATACACAAACGCTGATGGTGAAACCGTCGAATGCTACGATGATTCCAAAGCTATGGAATACTTCAAGGCATTGGATAAGAACACTGCCAAGTACACCAAATCCGGTTCCGGCGCTTCCAAGGAAGTCGGTATCGGAACAACTGTCATCGGTATCGGTTTCTTACATGATGTCATCTACCAGATTGTCGATAAGAAATACACCAACATCGGTATGTGCGCTCCTAGCGATGGAACCTCTTATGAAGTCGGTGCCACTGCTATCTTAAGGGGTGCAAAGCATCCTACTCTTGCCAAGAAATTCATTGACTTCGCAACAAGTGCAGAATGTGTTGAATTAGGTGCAAAAAACGGTTCTTATCAGTTCTTGGTCGTCGACGGTGCAAAGCAGCCTCAGGCCGCTATTGATGCCGGTATCGACAAAGTCAATGTCATGGACTATGACTTCGATGATGCCAAGAAGAACACTGGTCACTATGTCGAAGACTTCACCCATGCTGTCAAAGCTGAAGTCACTGCTTAATCTACCCTTTCATTATTAGTTAAAATTAGGCCGAGGGAATTTCTCTCGGCCTTTCCCCTTGTTTTATAGGAGGCTTTATGAATCAAGCTAACACGATTTCCAACAAAGAAGAAGAAAAGCAAAATCGAATTCGTGCCAAGAAAGCCCAAAGACAATCCAGGATGTTAGACATCAAGAAGCTGATGAAAGAACCATTCACAATCACAATGATTCTTTTGATTTCTGTCTTCTTGCTGTTGTTTGTTGTCTATCCTTTGTTGTCTGTCTTCGTCAACGGTTTTACGATCAACAAAAAGATTGGTGTTGATGAAGATGATTTGCCGATCATCACTTCCGTCTTCTCCATGACAAACTTCCCTTATATTTTCGACCACTGGAGTTTCGGAGATGCCATCAAGAACTCAATGATTATCGGTCTGATTGTCGCATTTGGTGCAACACTTGTCGGATTTTTATTTGCTTATGTAGAAGTTTACGTTCATTTCAAAAGTAAAATCATCTCAGTTTTATTTAAAATTGTCTCTATTTTGCCGACCATCTCTCCGCCGTTCTTGATTGCTATCGCTATTATTCTTTTATTCGGAAACACTGGTTTAATCACCAACAAGATCTTCCATATGACAATGAACGCCGGATTGTTCGGTATTCCAGGCATCACGGTTGTCGAAATCATCACATTCTTCCCAACTGCCTATTTGATGCTTAGAGCATTGTTGAAGAACATCGATCCATCCTTAGAAGAAGCAGCAAGAGATATGGGTGCATCCAGATGGAAAGTCTTCTGGACTGTCACCTTCCCGCTCTTGATTCCTGGATTAGGCAACGCCTTCCTCATCTCCTTCATCGAATCCATCGCAGACTTTGCTAACCCGTTCATCATCGGTGGTTCTGTCGACACCATGTCTACAACCATCTACACTGCCTACATGGGCGGCAACGGCCGTAATGCAGCTAACCAAGCAGCAGCCATGGCTGTCATCTTGCTTTGCATCTCCATGTTCTTCTATTTCATCCAGAAATATGTCTTGGAAAGAAAGACCTATTCCACCTTATCCGGTAAAGCGACCAGAGGAAGAATCCTCATCGAAGATAGGGGCGTTGTCATTCCGCTTGGTATCCTTTGCGGATTGGCTTCTCTCTTTGTCATCTCCCTCTACGTTCTTGTTTTCCTTTGCTCCTTCTGGAGAAACCTTGATATCAACAATATCGTGTGGACCACTGCAAACTGGAAAGAGATTGGAAGCAAACTCTTCTCTACCTCTTCCTCCTCATTGTGGAACACTGTATGGACATCACTTGTCGCCAGTATCATTACAGCCGTCATCTCCATGCTTGTCGCCTTCCTTGTCGTCAAGAAGAGATTCATCGGAAAAGGTGTCATGGAATTCGTCGCCATGCTTGCAATGGCTGTCCCTGGCACTGTCTTAGGTATCGGATTTGTCACCGGTTACGTCTCTGGTCTATTCAACACCGGATTCCTCCGTTTCATCTACGGAACCATGTGGATCATCATTATTATCTTCATTGTCCGTTCTCTTCCTATCGGTATCCGTTCTGGTGTCACAGCCTTAAAACAGATTGATAAATCCATTGAAGAGTCCGCTTCCGATATGGGTGCAGGTTCCGGCAAGGTCTTCACCTCTGTCACAGTTCCTCTCATCAAGGATTCCTTATTCTCTTCTTTGGTCACATCATTTGTCCGTTCCATGACCGCAATCTCTGCCATCGTCGTTGTCACTTCTCCGAAGACCATCCTTATCACTTACGAAATGAATGAGCTCGGTGACAAAGGCGCTTATGAACAGGCTGCTGTCTATGCAACCGTCTTGATTCTCATCGCCGGATTCGCTGTCGGTATGATGGAACTCCTCATCCACTTCTTCGGAACCAGCCATGTGAGAAAGCCTAAAAAAGTCAAAACACCTAAAGGAGAAACATTATGAAATTTCTCGATAAATTAACAAGTCATAAAACACAGAAAAACACTGCTCTTATCTACTCCCGTGAAAAAACTTCTGTCGCCGTCAGATTGGAACATGTCTCCAAAATCTATGAGGATCCGAAGACACATCGCCATTTCTATGCTGTCAAAGATTCCAACATCGTCATTCAGCCTGGTGAATTCGTCACTCTTTTAGGCCCTTCCGGCTGCGGTAAGACAACAACCTTAAGAATGATTGCAGGTTTTGAATCTCCGGATGAAGGTCAGATCTTCATCGGTGATACACCGATCAATGCTCTGACTCCGAACCAAAGAGATACCGCAATGGTCTTCCAGTCCTACGCTCTTTTCCCGCACTACAACGTCTTCGATAACGTCGCCTATGGTCTTAAGCTCAGAAAGCTCGCTGTCGAAAAAGTCGACGAAAACGGCAATCCCGTTTTGGAAATCGATGAAGCAAAGGTTGCACAGACCAAGAAAATCATCAAGGATCTTGAAAAGCAACTTCAAAAATCCACCGATGAGCAGCAGAATGAAATCATAACCAAAGAGCTTGAACATCAAAAGGCAGTTTTGGAAGAAGCTTCTACAACTCCTGTCCAAGCTTATGAGTATCGTTCCTTCACAAAGGAAGAAATCTCTGAGAAAGTCCTTGCTATGCTTGACCTTGTCGAGCTCTCCGGCATGGAAACCCGTATGACAAACCAGCTCTCTGGCGGTCAGCAGCAGCGTGTCGCCTTAGCAAGAGCACTCGTTCTCAATCCTTCCGTCCTTCTCTTCGATGAGCCGCTCTCTAACCTCGATGCCAAGCTTCGTGTCTCGATGAGAACTGAAATCAGAAAGATTCAGCAGAAAGTCGGTATCACAGCCATCTACGTCACTCACGATCAGAGTGAAGCTATGGCCCTTTCCGATCGAATCATCATCATGAACAAGGGATTCATCTCACAAGTCGGTTCTCCGAAGGATGTCTATTACACTCCTGAAAACGAATTTGTCGCTGACTTCATTGGCGAAGTCAACTTCCTTGAAGGACATGTCATCGACGCCAAAGAGAATATGATGACCGTCAAGACAGGCGAACACGTCATCACAAGCGAGAATCCGTATCACTTCAAGAACGGAGATGAAGTCAAACTCGTTCTCCGTCCGGAAGCAGTCCACCTCAAAGACACCGGTGACATCAAAGTCAAAGTCATCCTTTCCACCTTCATGGGAAGCTATCAGCTCTACCATGTCATGCAGGGTGATACCCTTGTCAAGGTCACTGAATACAACCCTCGCGGTCAGAAGATCTATCAGGTTGGCGATGAAGCCTATCTCGACTTCGAAGATAAGAATGTTCACGCTTTGCCAAAGCATGAAGCGTTCAAACCCGAAACACTTTACATTGATTAATTCGATTGCTGCGGTAGAATATTTCTACCGCAGTTTTATTAAAAAAGAGGTTTTACAATGAATCTAGTCAAACTCAAGCCGGCTACCAAAGATTACATCTGGGCAGGAACTAAGCTTAAGAAATGCGGAAAAGAAGCTCCTTATGACAACATTGCAGAATGCTGGGAGTTATCCTTCCATAAAGACGGTCCCTCTGTCATCGATTCAGGCGAAGACAAAGGCAGACTCTTAAAAGATGTCGCAACAAAAGAGGATTTAGGCGAATATGCTGCCTCTTTCCCTTTCTTCCCTGTCTTGATCAAACTGATTGACAGCGGAGACAATCTCTCCGTTCAGGTTCATCCAAATGATGAATATGCCCTGAAGAACGAGAACAGCTTCGGAAAGACCGAGATGTGGTATGTTCTTGAAGCAGAGGAAGGAAGCGGACTTTATGTCGGCTTGAAAGAAGACTCCTCTAGAAAGGAGATCGAAGAGGCTTTGAAAAATGGAACCATCCTCTCTAAGCTTAACTTCTTCCCCGTCAAAAAAGGAGAAGTTTACTTCATTCAAAGCGGAACGATTCATGCTATCGGAAAAGGTGTCACAGTCATTGAGATTCAGCAGAACTCCAATCTCACCTATCGACTCTATGATTACAATCGTTTGGGAAAAGACGGCAAACCTAGAGAGCTCCATATTGAAAAAGCGCTCAATGTCATCAATTATCATAAGTACAGTCCGGTCCATTTCGATAATGACATCATCGGAACCTGCAAATACTTCACCAGCAGATATCAGAAAGTCGATCATACAATCGAATTAGAAGCCCCTTCCACTTCTTTCTTATCTCTTACCTTCTTAGACGGAGAAGGAATGATCAACGATCTGCCTTATAAGAAATTCGATACTTTCTTCCTTCCCAGCACCAAGAAAGCAACAATCAAAGGAACAGGAAGCTATATCATCACCTCTATCGATCATCGTTATTGATGAAATGACTTTTATAACAAAGTCTTTTCCTTTATAATGTATATGTTTTTCAATCACAAAGGACACTAACAAAATGAATCACGAAGAATATGGCATTCAAGAGAAAAAGAGAGATCCTATCCTGATTCTTCTTCTCTTCCTTATCGGCTGGATCGGCATGGAAAAATTCTATGCAGCCAAGAGTTTCAAGGGCGGATGGAAATTTGCATTGGTCAAATTCCTCTATTGCCTCATCGGACTCGGTCTTCTCTGGAACATCTTTGACATCGTCAAAGCTTTCATGGGAAAGTACGAGCTCGACTTCAGAGAATATTTCCGTTGATCTCTAAAAGGATAAATCGCATAGCTGCAATTGCAGCTATGCTTTTTTCATTCCAAGCATATCTTTTCACTGACTCTTTCTTTTGTGATAAAATAAAGGAACAGGAGGTATTTATACCATGGAAGTCAAATTCTACAAAAACAAAGACACCAACGAAATCTCGTTGTCCCTTCACGAAATCAATGACAATAATCTTATCCCTTTAAAAGCAAACAGCACTGATGCTGCTTTAGAAAAACATGTTCCTGTCGTTACTGTCGACGGCAATAAGGTTCATGTCGAAGTCGGAAGCACAATTCATCCGATGACAGAAGCTCATCATATCGCTTTCATCGCCCTTGTCACAGACAAAAAGGTCGACAGAAAGAACCTTGAGCCCACTTCTTCTCCGATTGCAGACTTTGTCCTTGCTGATGGAGAAAAGGTCCTTGAAGTCTACGAATACTGCAATCTTCACGGCCTTTGGGTCAAAAAGCTCTAATCCAAAATCTGTTTCATACGAAATGGTTCCTCTATCAAGAGGAACTTTTTCATTTCAGCAAAATGCTTAATAGATCAAGCAAATATATAGTCAGATGATTCTCTTCTGATAAGAACATTGCAAGTTCCATCACGAAGCGGATGTCCTTCTCATGCGTGAGAAGACAATCGGGAAGCAGTGCGTACTCTGTATTGTTCTCTTTTGATACGTACGGATAGATATCAGTATTGATATAGTCTATCTTCTCTTTGATTTTATCTAAAACATCTTTTGAAAGAGAAGAAAAGTCAAATACTTTCTGATAAAGGACTTCTTTATTGATCAGAGTCTGATGATAGAACTGCGTTCTAGAATCAAACAGAGCGTGGTCATTCAATAAAAGAACATCTTTGCCCAAACGATATCCTTCGATCAATTCCTCATTGTTGAAGAATCCGCTGTCAAGAATGATGACATGATCATAAGTGTCATCATCAAGGACAGGGATATTTTCAATCGATGCGACAGAAATAGGAAGAAGCGAGAACAATGACTTGAGAAACTCCATTCTTTCTTTTCTGTTATAAGTGAGATTGTTGATTTTATTCAACAATTCATCCTTTTCAGTGAAAAGATTGGATTTGAAATAGAGGATATTGTCTCTTAGATTCTGATAACGGACCAAAGAAGTCACCTCTTCCGTATCAGATAGAGAATCCTCATATTCCTTCTTTGCCATTTCATATCCCTTTTCGTACTGAGAGAACCTGCTATTACAATGCTGATACAAAGAAATGATAAGACTCATTTTGAATTCATCTGCGAAATCAGTAAGAGGAACTTCTTTGACGATATATTGATGAATCGTATCCTTTAACAGTTTAGATGTGTTTTTCAAACAAGACATCAAGGATGCATATTGATGATAGGTCTCATAATCCTGATTCTGAATGAGAACAATCCAGTTCAATAACGAAGAGAAATCAAGGCTGAAAAGATTGATCTGTTTGTCTTTGAAACAAGCCACAAGCTGATTGAGCTTATCAATCAATTCACGATAAGAGGCCGAAATCTGTTTGAACTGACGCTGTGAATCAATTCTGAAATCCTTGTCTTTCAGGTATCTCTTGATGAACGGATGATCCAATGTGAACTTTAGATTGACTGAAGCGTATGAGTTGAACTTATCAATATAACGGATGTTGCTTTCAACCTCCATCACGCCGTTCATCGTATTGACATTGTCTCCGTATACTTCCTGATAATCAGGAAGAACACGGTTCAGTTCTTCTTTGCTGATGAGATAAGTATGAAGAATACGGATGACAGTCTTCATATCTGTCTGTTTTTTCACTCTGAGATAAGAGGAAAGTTTTCTCTTTGCTTTGATTCGTTCAAAGAAGTTTCCGTTCTCATATAAATCAAGAAGAGAAACAATATCCTGATTGAAGATAGTATCATCCATCAGATTGGAAACCAGAAGCTGAGACGAAGAAAGGGCCTGATAACGAAGCTTCAGCTGAGAGAGGGAGAGCCTTTTCTCACCTTGCTGATTCAATCTGAAATACTTCTTCGGAAATCCGTTGTATTCTCCTAAGACAGCAAAAGAATGACTGATTCTGTCATAATCATCAAAGTTCTGAATCGAGATATCGTAGTCTTTGAACATCGAGTTCTCTTCCGTAAGAGAGATGAACTCCTTCAAAGATGTCATCAGCTGAACCAAAAGGAGCTGAAGAGAATCATATTCTTCTCTTTCTTCTGTAAGAGTAAGCCCGTATAAAGGATGATTCTCTAAATAGGTCGATGTGATTCGATCATAAGAAGGGAAAGATGAAAGGAACACCTTGTCTTTCTGATAATCTTCTTCCGTATAAGAAGAGACAGACAGAGGATAAGAGGAAATCTTATCCTTCTTTGTCATAAACTCGATATAATCCGGATAAAGATGTTTTTTCAAAGAAGAGAAGCATTCTTCTTTCTTATCATAGAAAGAAAGGAACCTTTCTCTCTTCTGCTCATAGGACTGAATCAACATATAATCCTTGTCCGTAAGATCGTAATACTCTTCGTTTTCAATGACAGAAGCGATATGTTCGATATTGTAGTCATTGTAATTCAGAACGAAATCGCTAAGATTCTTATCCTTAAGGACTTTTATGACTTCACCGACTTCAGAAGCGGGGGCAAGAAGCAATAATGTCTCTTTCTTCTCGATGAAGGAGTCCAAAAAACGAAGCAGAACATCTGTAACAATATCCATCCCCTGGTAAGAGATCTTTGCACTTTTATAATAATTCAATCTCTTCTTGGCATGTTCAAGACGAACATAACAGCCGAGATTGTCCTTTTCTATTTCTTCTTCGATCTTAGGTTCCTTCAGTTCCTGGAAGAGGCCTTTGTACTTTTCTTCCACCGGCTCATTTCTCAATCTGTCAGACAAGAAAGGATAGACTGAAATATACAGAGCGAAAACAGGGCTCAGATAAGAGAACGCATATTCAAGGTTATAAATATCCTTCTTCTTATTTGTCTCTAACGCATTCTCGATAAAGGACAAATAAGAAGGAATATTGCTCCAAGAGAAATCTTCAGGAGGAATGATTCCCTCCGCTTCCAATAGTTCCAATGCGACAGGATTGACCATCGGAAGAATCTTTTTGAAATAGATGTTTTCATCTCTTCTTTCAGTCGCAAAAATCAAAAGAGGAACATGAACATCATTTGTCTTATCAAAAAGATAAACAGGGCATGCATAGGAAGATATTTTAGTCGTCAATATCAGGCTCTTCCCATGCCATAAAGAAAGAAAGGCATCATAGTCATAAGAAAGAACAATCTCTTTCTTAGAAACGCTATATAGTGCTTTCTTGACCTTCTTATACGATGATAGATAATCGAGATGTGTCTCGATCGACTTGTTTTCATTCATAATGAAAATATTATACAAAAAATCGTTATGACAAACAAAAAAGGACTGCAATGCAGTCCTCGATGTTTCTGAATAATAGCTTACTTGTTGTCAGCAGCAGCCATCTTCTTTCTGAACTTGGCAACACGGCCAGTATCAGCTGCGAAGGTGAGCTTTCCAGTATAGAAAGAATGGCACTTTGCGCAAGTATCAACTCTGATTTCAGGTTCGGTAGAACCAGTTTCGAATGTGTTTCCACAGGTTAAGCAAGTGACCTTAGCGCGATAGTACTTCGGATGAATGTCCTTTTTCATGATATTTACCTCCCAATCCGGCTCGTACACGTGCTCAACGTGTCAAGCATTACAAACTATACCACAAACAGCATTGTCTTACAAGAAAAAGTGAGCGGTTTTTATCAATACTCCGATATCGTAATTATAAATGAAACATGGTGTCTTTCCTATGTATCATTTTTATGAAAGCAGACAGCAAATCAGATTTTGTTTGTTTTTTCTGCAATTGATGGTATGATGAAATCAACATCAACGACTGCTCTCTATTTCAAGCCTTGAACAAAGAGAGGAGAACATAAATGTCAAAGAGAAGCCGTATCTTAGTCAGTCTATCAGCATTCCTCTTGTTCGGATGTGATCAGAAAAAAACTACGCATCCTGTTTTATCACATCCATCCTTTGATAGCATCGAACATTTCAGCGCCTTTCTTGAACAGATTGATTTTGCTTCCCTGAAAGGATATCAATCCACTTTCAAAGTGATGGATATCAAAGGCAAAACAGAATCGTTGAAGTATGATGAAATCAATAAAACCAACATCGAGCAGAATGAAGCAGATACCTATTCCCTCATTCATTCCAATGGTTATCCGACTGAGGAACACAAAGAGACTTTCGAGAACCATCACCACTATTCTTATCTGAATGACAAGAAATATTTCGAATTGTCTAAAGTCAATATGAACGCACCGAATGCAATTCCCACCGACTTTACAGATGGATTGAATCAAAGCTTTACCATCAGCAATGACGGCAACAAAATAAATGGTTCTACTCAATACATCTCCGACATAACAGCAAAAGAGCACATTCTAAGCACGTTAAAAGCCGATACCATAAAACAAACCACAATTCAGCCGATATCAAAGATTCTCTCAGATGATAAAAACACAGTTCGATATACGTCTACAATGGATGGAAGTGATTATCTTGTTACGATCACTTGCCATTCAGATGAAAACATATCCAATCAAAAGATTGAGTATCGTTTTGATTCTTCTTTTTTGCCAATCTCATATTCCGTTCTGTTCAAAAAAGGGTACGATTTCAAAAAAGACTATAACAGAAAAGCGCATTCCGCCATCAACAATTATCGGCAGACAGAAAGAATAGCTTCTTTCATTTTCGGTGAGAAAATATTTGTTCCAACACCAAAAGAGAAACAATCCATCCTATCCATCTTCGGAGAAGATGCATTAAGTTGACTTAAAAATCAAAATACTCTGATAATTATTCTGTAAACTTTTCTCCGCACTTCTTGCAGAATTCAGCATCCTTGTCATTGATTGTATGGCATTTAGGACATTCTTTTGTTTGGTCCAATGTCTCAAGCGGTTTTTTTGTCACGCGATAGATGCACTGCAGAAGAACGACACAGACAACGCCTAAGATCATCAGGCAGAGACAAAGAGTAGCATAGACATTCACTTCACCTGCCACCTTCGTAATGACAATCATTCCGATCAGTCCACCGAAAGATAATTCAAGATTTGATAAGTTATTTTTTATAAAGGATAATCGCAAAACATGTTGACATTATACGCCTATAGGAGTATAAAATACTAAACAGTAACTCTATAAGAGTATAAGGAGAGCAGTAAATGAGCACACTTATTTTATTCCATGGTTCATCCAATATAATAGAAAGCCCTGAATTCGGTAAAGGCAAGTCATACAATGACTATGGCAAAGGGTTTTACTGCACAGAACATATTGAGCTTGCAAAAGAGTGGGCTTGTTCAGAGGGAGTAGATGGATACGTCAACAAATACGAAATCGAAACGGATGGATTGAACATACTCGATTTGTCCTCGCCCGAATACACGATACTCAATTGGTTAGCTCTTTTAATGCTACATAGACAAGGAAGACTATCAACATCATTAGCAGCAAAGGGTAGAGATTACCTTATAGAGAATTTTCTGCCAAAGTTTGAAGAATACGATGCAATCATAGGCTACAGGGCTGACGATTCATACTTTTCATTTGCAAGATCGTTTGTGCTAAACGAAATATCGTTAAGACAACTCGGTTATGCAATGAGGTTAGGTAAACTCGGCGAACAGTTCGTATTGAAATCCAAAAAGGCCTTCGAAGCAATCAAATTCCTTGACTATACGATAGCAGATAACAGAATTTATTATTTTAAAAGAAAAATCCGTGATGAAGAAGCTCGTGAAGCATACAAAAAAAAGGTTGAAAAGGAAGACTTGGACGGAATTTTTATGCGAGATATTATAAGGGAGGCAATGAAACCCAATGATCCCCGCTTACGCTGAATATTATGTAAATGATGCGATGAACAATCTTGGCGAGGCATTCGATTACGCCGTCAATGCCTGTAAAGTAGATATAGAAACTTTTACAGGATTATTTATTGCAAGCGGATATGCTGAATCATTCGGCAAGGGCGTTCCTAAAATCATATCCGGATTATCAGGAACGGAACTTGTTATGGAAATCATCAACAAAGCAGGCATTATCCGTGAATTCCCTAAACCGCAAATTGAGTACGACTATTCAAAAGAGTATTGGTCCGGATGGATACTAGCCTATTATCAATGGAAATCGGGAATGACATTCAAAGAAATAGAAATAAGTCTGCCCGTAACTGAAATCATAAAAATGTATTCGACAATGCACGAAGCCTCGGAAGACAAGTTTGTAGATATAGCGAATGCGATAATAAAACGACGAAACAGCATAACGAGATTACAGCATCAAAGAAAACTTTGTGGTTTAACGCAAAAGGAACTAGCAGAAAAATCAGGAGTCAAAATACGTACCCTGCAACAATACGAGAGAAGAGCAAAAGATATTAACAAGTCATCCGTTTCATCGATTGTGGCTCTTGCTAATGTATTGGGATGCAAAGAAAAGGACTTGTTAGAATATAAAATCGAGGATGATACGGAGTAACGAAAAGTTATTCATACAAAAGAATGGATAGAAAAGATTGTTCTTTCACGTTCAGCAAAAAATATCTGTTCCCATACCAAAAGAGAAGCAATCCATCCTATCCATTTTCGAAGAAGATGCATTAAGTTGACTGAGAATCTTCTTTTAATTACTCTGTGAATTTTTCACCGCACTTCTTGCAGAATTCAGCATCCTTGTCATTGATTGCGTGGCATTTAGGACATTCTTTTGTTTGGTCCAATGTCTCAAGCGGTTTCTTAGTCACGCGATAGATGCACTGAAGCAGAACAACACAGACAATGCCTAAGATCATCAAACAGAGACAAAGGGTAGCATAGACATTCACTTCTCCTGCAACCTTCGTGATGACAATCATTCCGATAAGTCCGCCGATAGACAAAGCAAGAAGAAGATAATTCAGTATTTGATAAGTTAATTTTTTCATATGACTATTTTAAGAAATCTAGATCAAAAAGAAAAGAACCACTTGATCAAAATGGTTCTTTTCTGATTGCTAATAGATTAGATTAAGCAGCCTTTTTTGCAGCGATGGCAGCAGTGATAGCAGCATCGTAGGGGTTGGTCTTAGAGCAAGGTTCAGTGACGACATTGCACGGGTACACATAGCCCATCTGGCCATCTCTACCGAATGTTCCTAAATCGATTTTAACACCAGAGACATAAGACTTGTTGGTAGTCTTATCCTTAGAATAAGTTGCAGTTAAGAATGTTCCGTATCCGCCCCAATCATACTTTAATTCATCAACAAACTGTTTCAATGTGAAACCGCCGAAGCAAATGTAGGACAACTGATCAGAAACAGAAGAGAGTGTGGAATAGTAAGCTGTACCGCCATTCTGAGCCTGAAGAGCGCGGAAAGTATAGATGTCATCAGAATCATCCTGGAAAGCATCAACAAGAGAGAAGTAACCAATGGCTTCTTCAATCTTATTTGTCTTAACAGTCTTCGGAGAGTCTCCGATAACAACTGTAGGAGCTATTTTTTCACCTTTCTCGTCAAAGTTTTCGGTTAAAGTGAATTCATAGATTCCATCGCTTAATGCGACATAGCCGCCAGAAGGAAGAATAAGCTTATCTCCAGTGTAGCCTTGTTTTTCTGCCCAAGTCTTATAAGAAGCAGCAATTTCAGTTGTGACACCGTTCCAGTAATAGGTCGGAGCATAGAAATCATAATACGTACCATAGGTAAGTAGCTGCTTGACGCTGTAATCATTCTTCTTGAAAGTGTCGATGATATCAGTCAAGCCTTTTGCGATAGCAGGCTTTGCAACAGAAGCGGCGCCCTGAGCGACATAAGTAGCAACTTCGCTGGGGAGTTCAGTTGTGCCTTTATCGGAGAGATATGCGATATGAGTGGTCTGAGAAGAGACTTCTGTAATCTGGATGGAAACAGTGCTGTTATCGACGACTGTGACAGTGGTATCAATCAAAGCAGCAGCATCAGGAGCAGTATAGCTTCCTTCATACTTCTCCATAAGGAGATCTTCCTTACCCTTAGGATCGACTAATCCCCAAAGCAAAGCTTCAGCATAGGCAGAATTGGCATCTTCTTCAGAACCGAGGATTTCATAGGTGTTGTTTTCGTTCTTGACGTTGGTGAGCCAGTTCGGGTTGACAGCCTGAAGTCCATAGAAGGATCCGACATCAAGGAAGGAATCAGCATTCTTGCCAGTGCCTAAGAAGTTAGCCTGTCTTAAAAGACCAACGGCAGATGTGATGGAGATTTTAGGAGTGAAGAAGCTTCCATCGTCCTTCTGAACGATGTAGTAGGCTAAATCATTATTGGAAATAGCGATGCCGTATAAGGAAACATCTACTGCTTCTTCGCTATCGGCACTGAGCTGCATCTTGGATGTGATAAGTGATTTTCCATCCTTATCAACAGCAACAACAGCCTTATCAGTGACTTTGACGACACTGGAAGGTTCTTCTTCGCTGATATCAGGATTGAAAGAGCTGAGAGTGTAGTTGGTGGACTTGATGACATTGTTCCATACACTTCTTAAAGCGCTCTTCTGGGCAACGACATTGATGGTGACTGTAGCGATAATATTCTTATTAGCGACAGAAACAGCCTTCAATGTAGCTTTACCGATACGTAAGCCCTTGATCTTGATAGCGACATCGCCGCTTCCCTGATCAGCGAGCTGAATGATTGTTCCATCCTCTTCGGAAGAGAAGACGACAGTCTTATCGTCTGTTGTCAAAGCAGAAGTGTTGACACGGACAGTCTTTGTAGAGCTTCTCTCGATTTCGACTTCTTTTTGTGTGAACTTGATGGTCTTGTTGATATCTTCGACTTTATCGGTGGCCGGAGGGACGACAGGTTCAGTTCCTTTACCACTTTCAGAACCGCCGTTGCAGCCGGCAAGACCGATGATGGAAAGCAAAGATAAGCATAATGCTAATTTTTTCTTCATAGGTTATATTCTCCTTATTTAATACATTTCGTACGCGTGATATTATCTCAAATATCACAAAATATTGAAAATTGAAATAGGTAAATGCAATATTTTTCAGTTGAATTGTTTTTAAGTGATTTTTAAACTTTTTTAGAAAAAATTAATTATTTTTAACAATATTTTCAGTTTTTGTTAAGGTAAAAAAAGTCTTTCAAAAAATGTAAGTGCTTTCAAGTTTTCTAATGATTGAAATACATTTAAAACCGATGAAATATAGACAAAAAAGAAAAATATCGCAGTTTTTATTCAAAAGGGACTGATTGCTCAGCCCCCTATGAATCAATCTGAATTATTGAATTTCAGCGTCTTCTTTTTCCTTCTCTGCATTCTTGATATCGTCTTCGACGATCATCTTCTTGTATTTTTCGATTTCAGCCTTGTTAGCTAAAACGAAGTGTCCAGGAAGAATCTCGGTGAAGGTAGGACCCTCTTTAGAATAATCATGTTCCTTCTTAGGATCATAGACGATTCTCTGTCTCTGTTTTTCAGAGAGAGGATCAGGTTTAGGAATAGCGGAGAGAAGTGCTCTCGTATACGGATGAAGCGGATGGCGGAAGAGTTCATCACTAGATGCAAGCTCGACCATTTCACCGAAGTACATGACCGCGATACGATCGCAGAAGTATTTGACGACAGACAAGTCGTGGGCAATGAACATCAATGTCAGACCATGATTGACCTTCAAGTCATTGAGAAGGTTGATGATCTGAGCACGGATAGAGACATCAAGAGCGGAAATCGGTTCGTCGCAGATCATGAAATCAGGATTCATGATGATTGCTCTTGCAATACCGATACGCTGTCTCTGACCGCCGGAGAACTCGTTAGGATAACGAGAACAATAATCCGGGATAAGACCGACTTCTTCCAAAACCTCGCAGGCTTTCTTATGGTTTTCTTCACGATTGCGGAAGCCCTGAATCTTCAAGCCTTCCTGAATGATGTCTTCGACAGTCATTCTAGGATCGAGTGAATCGATAGGATCCTGGAAGATCATCTGCATCTTGCTCATGAGCTTTCTGGAGACGTGCTTGTTATCGTGGCGGATAGCAGCAATCTTCTTTTTCTGCTCCTTCACGACTTCATTGACTTCAGCATGAATGGCAGCGACTTTCTGGTTATACTCTTCCTTAAGTTCAGCAATTTTCTGATTGCCTTCCAAGGTGGTATTGTCCATCTCTTCGATTCTTGCTTTTTCTTCCTGGCGAAGCTCTTTGATTCTGTTTTCGCCTTTGATCTTCTTCCATTTGATTTCCTTCTCGTTCCAACGGCTGCCGGCATTGATACGATAACCTTTGAAATAGATGGAACCGGAAGTGATCTGATGTAAGCCGATGATGCTTCTTCCTGTTGTAGTCTTACCGCATCCGGATTCACCGACTAAACCAAAGCATTCACCTTTTTTGATGTCGAAAGAGACATCATGGACTGCTTTCAATCTCTTTCCTTGGCCAAGGGTGAAGAACATCTTTAAGTGGCGGACGGAAAGAAGAATGTCATTGTCGACAAGTTCCTGACGGAATTTGGTATTGCAGACAATGTTCTCGTCTTTATTCTTTTCGTTAGTCATTTTTCACACCTGCCTTTTGTAAACAGACTTTGATACGATGGGAAACGATTCTCGGTTTCTCTGTCTTCGGAGCTCTTTCATCCAACAGCCATGTAGCTGCATAATGGGTGTCAGAGATTTTGAAGAACGGAGGTTCCTGCAAGAAGTCTACGCTCATCGCATATTTGTTTCTGGCTGCAAACGCATCGCCTTTGGGAGGATTGAGAAGATAGGGAGGCGTGCCAGGGATGGCTTCCAGCTTTTCCTTGGAATCGATATCAGGGATAGAGGAGAGAAGCGCCCAAGTGTAAGGATGTCTAGGATCATAGAAGATCTCGTTGACAGTTCCCACCTCAACAATCTTACCCGCATACATGACAGCGACTCTGTCAGCCATGTTGGCGACAACGCCCAAGTCATGCGTGATGAAGATGATGGACATGTTTCTTTCCTTCTTCAGACGGTTGATCAGTTCAAGGATCTGAGCCTGAATGGTGACGTCAAGAGCGGTAGTAGGCTCGTCGCAGATGAGAACGTCAGGGTTTGCAGTGAGTGCGATGGCGATGACAATTCTCTGTCTCATGCCGCCGGAGAATTCGAACGGATACTGTTTGAAACGCTGTTCAGGCTGAGGAATGCCGACTTCCTTCATGACCTGAAGGGCTTTTTCTTTGGCTTCTTTCTTCGAGATGCGGAGTTTTGACTGATAAGTTTCTTTCTCAGTGCGAAGCTCTTCTTTCAACTTTTTGATCTCAGGTTCAATCTCATCTCTTCTTTCCGGACTTCTTGTAAGATAGTATTCCTTCAAAAGAGGATAGAGCTTTTCTCTGATGGCAGAAGCCTTCTTGTCGAAAGCTTCTTTTTCTTTGGCTTTGAATTCAGCAACACGCTCATCAGCTTCTTTTTCTTTTGCCTTAAGGGCAGCTTTCAAAGCAGGAAGCTTCTCTTTGTAGAGAAGATTGGCTTCTTTCTTTTCAGCCTTTCCTTCTTTGACAAGACGGGCATGTTCTTTCTTCTGTTCTGCTTCAATTGCGGCAATCTTTTCTTTCGTCTCTTTCTTCAAAGCGAGGAAAGCTTCGTTTGCCTTAGCATATTCAGGAGAATCCTTCTGATGCTGATCACGGGCCAAATCAGCCTCATTGACCTTTGTCTGCAAAGCATAGATCTGCTTTTTGAACTCTTCATCAGAAGCTTCGACTCTTCTGTCTACGCGATGATAGACAGCGTCTCTTGTGACCTGATTGTTCTTATATTCAGCATTTTCTTTGGCGATGATCTCACTCTTCATTCTCTTTAAGAGATTTCCGTTGACGAGCATCGCTTCCGTAATCTGCTTTCCGACCTTCATGATCGGGTTGAGAGAGGAAAGAGGATCCTGGAAGATCATACCGATCTTATGACCGCGGATACGATGGAATTCACTCTCATCGATCTTAGTCAGATCCTCACCTTCATACATGACAGAGCCCTGCTCAATCAAAGCAGAAGCACCCAAAATACCCATGATAGTCTTGGAAGTAACGGATTTACCGCTGCCGGATTCACCGACGATACAGAGGGTTTCACCTTTGTAAAGATCGAATGTAACACCGCGGACAGCATGGACAAGGCCTTCATCTGTCTTAAAGGAAACATGAAGGTTTCTGACAGAAAGAATGGCATCATCCCTCTTCTGAGAAGCAAGAATCTCAGAGAGAGTCTTGCCCTCATAAGGACGGCTATTGTTGACTGCTGAGGTGTTCTGAAGAATATCTTTGTTTTCATTTTCCATATTATTCAGATCCTTTCAGTGACGGGTTGAAAGCGTCACGCAAACCATTTCCGAACAGGTTGAAGCAAATCATCAGCAAGGAGATGATGATTGCCGGGATGACCAACTGATATGGATATTCAGAAAGAGTCTTCTGGCTATCGGAAAGGATGACACCTAAAGAGTCGAGGTTCTGCAAACCGAGACCCAAATAGGAGATGGTGGCTTCAGAGAAGATTGTGGAAGGAATCATCAAGACAGAGCTTGTGATGATCGTACCGACTGCGTTAGGAAGAATGTGACGGAAGATGAGTCGAGGAGCTTTCGCACCCAACGTCTTCGCGGCGAGAACATATTCTCGTCCTCGATATCGGTAGAACTGCGATCTTGTCGTCGCTTCTGTTCCAATCCAACCTGTAAGGCAGAGAGAAAGAGCGAAGACAAAGAAGTTCTGACCGAGCTTCAAGGTGAGAACGGTCATCAAGATGATCCACGGAATACCGGCTAAGATATCCGTGATACGTTCCATGACAATATCGACTGTACCGCCGAAGTAACCGGAGATACTGCCCCAGATAACACCGATTGTGATGTTGACAAGAGCGACTAAGATACCGAGGATCAAGGAAGTGCGAAGACCAGAGAAGACATATTTAAGGATGTCTTTTCCCTGGAATTCGGTTCCGAGAAGATGAATCGGCATAGAGGAATAGCCTAAGTAACGATACATCAATACGGTGCATTCCATCGTGTAGATGGTTTCACCGTTTGCAGTGGAAGAGGTCTGAGAATTGACTTCTCTGACATAGACTTCCTTGGACTGCTCGCCCTTTTCAGTGACTTTGAAAGTCTTCGGTGCACCGGCATTGCCTTTTCCGGCACCGGTGAAGTCATATTCGATATATCCTTTTTCAATCCATTCGGTGAAAACGGCAGTGGAGACCTGCATACCCTTCTTATATCCATAAGCGATATTGTAAGGATCGATAACAAGGTCACACTTCATCGTATAAGTATCAACGGAATCAAAACGGATAGAAGTAACAGCAGACCAATAAGACTGGTTAATGGATGAACCCGTCATCTTTTCCATCTGGACAAGAGTGTTAGCATCTTTTACAAGAGCATTCTTGGTACCAAAGCTTCTAAGACGAAGGTTACGTTTATCGCTTGCGGATAAATCAGAACCATCATTTTTCTTACCGGTGATTTCAAAATCCTTCAGATAGAAGGCAGTCTTGAGGTCCTCTTCGGATTTCATGATGAAACCGACAGAGAACTGAGAACTGAGAACAGAGGAAGGAACATTGGCACTCTTGATAAGATCGTTCAAAGACTTGGTCTCTGTCTTATGGGCAGTGACGGTCATGTTCTTATCTTCTTTTTCAACAGCTTCACCATAATCCTTAGTGAATGCAGTGAGATAATTGATAGAGCCATCGTTTCCATAGAGGAGAAGGGCCCATTCAGGAGAAGCATCATAGCCATCCTGTTCTCTTGTTCCTAACGTATAGCTGATTTCGTATTTGCAGTTATTCAGATCGAATTTCAAAGGAGTGAAATACATATAACCGGTCTGACCGGCCTTTGCTTCCTTTTCAATCTTGGCATAACCGCCAGAGCCGCTATTGGAAGAATGATCGCTGTAACCAGTTCTCATGTTCTTGACTTTGACAATAGTGGCTTCATCATCATAGCTTCCAGTATACTGATCATAATTGATGGTGCCATCAGCATTGAGAGCATAAGGAAGAGTCTGATTTTCAAGAGTTCTTGTTCCATCCCAGAATCCGCTTCCGGTAGGGAAGAGTTTCATAGGAAGATTTGTTTCATAGGCGTGCTTGTTCTTGATGTCATAAGGGAGAGTCTGGATGTGTTTTGTGATAGTAGTTTTCCCATCAGCATCCTTTGCATTGTAATCGATCTGGAACGGAAGGACAATAGCAAGAACAAAGAGCGTGCCTAAGATAATACCGCCGACAACAGAAGACTTGTTCTTTCTGAAGCGATGGAATGCATCTCTTAAGAAAGTAGTAGGGCGTGTTGTGAACTTGGTATCATGGATTTTCTTGTCTTTCTGAACAAACTGGAAATTGGAATCATCAACCTTGTTTCCGAAAGCATCATTTGCTTTCTGCCCAACTTCAAAAGTGTATTTGATCTGACCATCGTCTTCAGATGGAAGTTTGTTATTTTCGTTTTCGATCATGCTTTAGCTCCCATTCTGATACGGGGATCGACAATGCCATAGCTCAAGTCGACAAAAAGGTTTGCGACAAGACCGATGACAGTATAGACAGCCATATCGACTAATAAGACGTTGTAGTCTCTTCTTGTGATGCAAGTGACAAATAGCGTACCGATGCCAGGAATGCCGTATAACTGCTCCAAGACCATAGAACCGGAAAGAATTCCGATAAACTGTCCGATGATCATCGGGACAATAGGAACAAGGGAGTTTCTGAGAGCATGTCTGACGATGCACTGGTTTCTGGAAAGTCCTTTGGTTCTGGCAAGGAGGAGGAATTCGCTGGACATGACTTCGCAAAGTTCAGCTCTTGTGTAACGGGTGAACGCTGCGATAGAGCCGAAAGACAAAGCCATAACAGGAATGACATATCCTGCAATTTTCGTGCCGATGTCAGCAGTATCACCAGGCCAACGGGACGGCAACCATTGTAATTTGAAGGCAAAAAGCAATAATAATAAGGAAATAATGACGAAGGAAGGAACAGAGATCATGATCATGACAAGAGTAGAGATGACATGGTCTGTTGTCTTGTTCTTCTTCAATGCAGCCCAGATGCCGAAGACAAAGCCTAACGGAATCGAGAAGATCATCGACCAAATGTTGACCTTGATTGTAGGAAGAAGTCTCTGACCGATGATGTACATAGCAGAAGAACCCGGCTGGACAGCGGTGGATTCTCCCCAGTTCCAAGAGGTGAAGATAGCCTTGATCCATGCGCCATACTGAAGGATGAGCGGCTTCTGATAGAAGTAGAAGGTCGCACCTGCAGAGTCGGTGAAGATCAATTTCGCTGTGCCCAGGTTATCCTGAGCAGAGCGATAAACGACATAGTATCCTAATTGGACTTGATTCTGACAGTAGGAATATTGCTGAATTTCAGTTCCGGCCATTGCTTCTCCCGGTAGCAATTTAACCAAGAAGAAGGTGATGGTAAGAATGATGAAGGTAGTTACAATCAATAGCCCTAGACGCTTTAATGAATATTTGACAATATAAGGCATTTTGATTATTTCTTTCCAGTGATGCCGTAATAGCTGTTCAAGGTAAGAGTGGAAGAGAAGTTCTTCTTTTCGCCATTGACTTCAGCAGAGTAAGAGACGGTTGCAGTTGCGATAGTAGAATCGATAGTCTCATATTCCTTCTTGTATTCGCTGTATTCCTGATAGCTGTTGAAGGATTTGTCGAGCGTGAAGAGGATGGTGTATCCGTTCTCGATAGTAGCACCCAATTCGGCAATGGTCTTCTGCTCGGTCTGAGCTTCGGAGTTAGTCGCCTCAAAGGTGATGGAGTTAAGATCAGCACCTGCATTGACAAGATCCTGGAAGGAAATCTTGTATGTGACAGACTTTGCAGTGTCATCGATGCTCTCATAATAGAACTTGCCATGAGCATCGGAGACGTTGACAGCATTTGCAATCTTCTTCTGACTGGTGAGAAGGACACCGGTATTGGCGGCATTCCATAATGCGTCAAAGGACCAGACCTTGCCATCATAGACGACATCGCCCTGATCATCATTGTTGATGATGCTGGTATCCGGACCCCAATTGAGAGTGAAGCCGGAGGAGTTATCGGACTTCATGACTTCCATGAAGTTGATAGGATCCATGGCACCGCCGGAGACAGAACCGAAGCCCAAATCATATTCGCCGCGTTTCATCTTGTCATAAACGGCATTGTAGTCAGAAGAAGGAGTCGGCATTTCAATATCAAGGACATAATTGCTGTAGTAATCTTCGCTGATGACCTTATTGAAGATTTTCTTGATAGAATCGAAGACATCGGAATAATCCTTGGAATCGGAGGTGTTCATCCAATCCATTCTGACCTGGATGACATATTTTCCATCCTTGTTCTGTGTGATTTCCTTCTTGGCAATGGCTTCCTTGATGGAGCCTTCCATTGCAAGAGAGAGTTCGCTTGCTGCAGCATCTTCGTTGTAGCCATAGGTCTCATTGTAACGATCGGCCAGAACTGCCTTATGGGCAGCGGTGGAGTTATAGGAGATACCAGTCTCAGGATCGATGAGGTAGTTGTCGGAGAAGTATTCCTGAGTCGGCTTCATGCCACGGGATGTACAGATGGTGTTGCGGTCAAGACCGAAGGAGAGGAAGTTGAGGAAATGGACATCAGACATGTAACGTCTGTGCTTGAGGAAGGTATTGGTACCAGTGTTGTTGATGAACTTGGCATCATGCTGATAGACCTGACCGGTTGCACCGAAGAGTTCGTTCCAACGCTCTGTAGAAGTTCCGTTGACGTTGATCTTGAAGTTGGAGTCGCCCTTGGTCTCGTATTTTCTCCACTTGACCGTACCGGTTCCGGTGCCTTCGGAAGACTTGAAGTCAGCCTTCAGATCATCCTTGTTAGGAGCATAGGAATCAATGGAACCATCCAAGAAGAGAGACTTGGAAACAGAAGCGTCTTCTACTTCGTTGTACTGGATGCCAGGAAGATTGTAGACGTCTCTTGTGTTGCCGTCTGCGAATCTATCCTGCTTATAGAAATAACGTTCGTTCTTCTTGAAGGTGATTCTCTTTGCGCCCCATTCGCTGATGTAGTAAGGGCCGGTGGAAAGCATCGTGTCGACAGGAGAATATCCATCAGGAAGCTTGCCAAGCATCTTGGCATCCCAGAGCTTCAAGAAATCAGCAGGAAGCGGTGAGAAGAGTCCAGAAGAAAGATAGTACATAGCATAGAACTGCGTGCAAGGCTGGAGGAGGTTGAATTCGATATAGTCGCCTGTGGAATCTGTTCCGACCTTGATAACATCATCCATGTTGGCTTTTTTCCATGCGGCATCATCCCAGATGGCGTTAGAATCGCCGGTGGCGTTCTTGGCAGTGCTGGAATAGTATTTGGCTGCGCCTTTAGCAAAGCCGGAGACACCCTTGGTGAGTTCGGCACCACGATACTGGCCGTTGAAGCATGTGAGCATGTACTTGATCGGAGAAAGATAGTCTTCCCTGGTGACTGGTCTTCCGTCAAAAGTTTTGAGGTTGACGCCCTTGACACTCTTTGTGGAGGCAGTTCTGTAGACGAAATCAGAACCTGTCTTGACATGAATTCTCCAACGTGTGTTGGTGATGGTGTCGGCATTCTCGGTGATGATGTTTCCATCATCGGAAACCGGGATAGGACGGGCATCCAAGGCTGTATTGCTATACCATTCATAACCGTCGTTTGTCTGATTCAGACGGGTCTGATAGTAGGAGTTTGTGATATATTCGGCAATGGTGGAGACATCACTTCCAGATGCGTTCATGGCATTGGCATGGCTAGGAAGAGAGGTGGTAGCGATCTGATACATGCTGCCGTCGTTGCCGCTGATCGGCTTTTGAATGGCACCGGTGAGATTTCCTTCTCTGGTTGTACCCCAACCGTAACCGGTGACATAGGACTGAGGAGTAGGAACATAGCGTTCGTTGTAGCAGATGTTTGCGCCGTTAGAGAAAAGAGTGATACCGGTGAGGTAATTATCGACTGCATACTTTTCAAGGGATGCAAGGATATTGGTCTTTTCATCGTAAGAAGCAGATGCATAGGAGAAGGCACCGACAGCATCGGCACTTTCATTGACGGTGACATGGAATGTCATCTTCTTGGTCTGGTCTGTAGAGACCCAGACAGAAACATCAGCTGTTCCTGCTTTGACAGGAGTGAGAAGTCCGGTGTGTTCACCGACTGTGACTACTTTCTCATCAGAAGAGCTGAATGTGAATTCTGTATCGGAATTATCAAGCATGGAAGCGACAAGAGCAGCAACCTTTTCGCCCATGGTTACTGTGATGTCAGCACCTTTCTCGTATTCGACACCTTTATAGGTGACAATAAAGTCGCTTTCAACAATGACACTGCTAGATTCTTTTCCATTGCCGCCGCTGGTTTTGTCAGAAGTCTTTCCGCAAGAACCAAGCAATGCGATAGAAAGAACGGCAAGCAACGTAACTACTTTTTTCGTATTTTTCATATTGATACCTCCTTCGGGGTGATTTTCAGCACATAAAAGACATAGTAAAAGCGCTGAACATAAATATTTTATTTATAAATAAAACATAGTCAACTAAGGTTTTTTTGATATTTGCAAAAGGCTTAAAATAGACTTAAAAAAGCGCTTACATTTTTATTCCCTATTAAATAGGAAAAAAGGCGAAAATAATACATAGTATCAGACAGATCGTTCCGACGATGGCCCAAGGGTGCCATAACTGCCTTGCCATATGCCTCTTTTCGCTCAGTTTCTGCTTGTATTCGGAGACGTCGTTGTAACGCAGTTTGTTCTTTTTTCCGAAAGAGGAAACCCAGTTGATGAACTGGTAACGGAAAATATCGAAAGTGCCCGCTCTTGTGACAAGATAAAGCCCGACAAATCCAAGATAGCATACAGCAACCATCAGAAACTCATCGCTCAGTCCGAATCTCGTGCAGAAATACATCGGCACGATAAATGCGATGGGAATGATAATTGCGATAACATAGCTGATGATCAGCTTTTTCGTTTCTTCGGTAAATAGCATGGTAAAAGTATAAAACAAAAGCCTCGACGAATCGAGGCTTTTGTCATCTTTCTTTAAAACAGATTACTTCTGCTCCTTTTTCTTCTTCAAAGCAACAGCAGTAGCAACAAGAGCAAGAGCACCTAATGTGGTAGATGCAGCAATGACACTGCCGCCGCAGCCCTTCTTAGAAGGTTTTTCTTCAGAAGTGCCGGGTTTTTCGGATGTTCCAGGCTTTTCAGTGGAAGGTTTATCGGTATTTCCGCTTCCATCGTAAGAGATGGAGAAGGAAGCATCGTTTTTGCCCATCAGGACAGAGACCAATCCTGTTTCAGGATTGTAGGAGAACTTAGCATCGCTTCCGCTGACCTTAACAGAAACATTGGAGAGATTCTTTCCGACGTTCATGTAGATGTAGTAGCTTCCAGTAGGATTGAAGTCTTTACCGGAAGTGTTGGTGAAAGCGACAGAGTAAGTTGTGACACCGTTCTTGGAAGAGATCGGAGCGATATCGAAGGTGTGCTTGTTGGTGAAGAAGGTAGAAGCGACAGAGAAGGTAATGTCAGAAGGTTTGACGATGACCATAAGCTTGTTATGAGCCAAGTCAGTGAGTTCGACATAGACTCTGTCATCCTTGATCCAACGATCGGTGATTCTGAAGGAAGCAGAATAGAGATCATCGCTGCCATCGACCTTTGTGGTATCAACAGTAGCAGTGACATTGGCAGTGGCACGATAGTCAGCACCTTTGCCGACGACATCGAGATACTGCTTGCCGGATTTTTCACGTATAGAAAGACTGTTGAGTTCAGGAGCAGTCTTATCGACAGTCAAAGTGTAGGACTTTGTCTGTGTGATTCCAGCACCCTTGACATCAAAGCTGAATTCGAGGGTATAGTTACCTTCATCAAGCTTGGAAAGGTTGATATCGGCAATACCGCGATGGACGAAATAAGGAACAGCATTGTCACCATCGACAAGCCAGGACTTGAACAGTTCGCCTTCAGTTGCATTGGTTGCCCACTGTCCGCTGTAGTAACCTAAATCTTCAACAGCGCCTGTGGAAACGGCTTTGTCGCCGTTCTTGATGGTCCACTTTGCAACAGAGACTGCACGATTGACAAAGAAGGAAGCGATAATGTGATCGGAGATGCCAGGAGCACCGGCATAGAGATGCTTGCTGTCCTTGCCATCAGTGACAGTGAGATAGTTAGCGCCATCAGCCTTGGCAGAGCCGTTCATCGCACCGATGTTAGCCATAGCCTTGGCGGATAAAGCGGAACCTGTAGAAGAGATGGTAGAGCCAGTGTAGGCACTGTTCTTCTTATACTGATCGTTGAGGTTCTGCATGTAGTTATCGACAAGTTCGGAAGTGTAAAGTCTGTTTTCTTCTTTTTCGATATCAAAGTCTTCAACGGCATCACCGATGGTGTAGTCGCCATAGAAGCCTAAGTAAGGCATGGAAAGAGTCAAGTTGGAATCGCCGGAAGCTTCTTCTAACTTCAGATAGCCTTCGACATAGTTTCCGCCGCCGACAGCAAAGTACTTAGCGAAGTATTCCTTCAAAGTTCCTTCGAAGTTCTCAACCATGGAATCTCCGAAATCCTTTGTGAAGTGAATATCGTCGATTCTGACTTTGACTTTGGCATTGGCTGTGCTATGAGCAGCGACAGCGACTGTGCCAGTGAGCTGATGATCGGCAGGAATATCAATGATATCATCATTGACAGAAGTTGTGATCTGACCGACACCATAAGGATAAGTATCAGGGTTGTTCTCATCGAAGGCAACGCTGCTATCGTAGCCGATAGTTTCCTTTCTGGAGCTTTCTTCCTGTTCCTTGTATTCATCATGAGTTGTCATGATGCCAAGATGAGGAACCATCAAAGAGAGGGTAGGAGTATAGGTTCTTTCCTTGTCGGAATCATTGTGAATTGTGTAATCGAATTCAATGAAGTTTTCGCTGCTATCAGTAAACTTTCCGCCTTCAACCTTCAAAGAACCATTGTTCTTCAATTCGGCCTTGGACTGAACTTCATTGTCGAAACCATCAAGGTTCTTGTTGGCAGTAGTGACATAAGAATCGCTGGCAAGCATCTTCTTGACGTTGATTCTTCCTGCGCCCTGCATTCTGACAGAGTTAGGAGTTCCATCGCCAGTTGTATCGATAAGCTGATCGGCAGAACCCATAGCCTTAAGAGAAACCTTATCCTTCTCGACATCAAAGTCGGCAACCTTCATTTTGCCGTTGTTTTCAGGCAATCTCTCGGATAAATAGAGAGCCATGGCACCTGTGAGGTTCGGGCAGGCCATAGAAGTACCGCTTAAATTCTCATAGCCGCGGAGAAGGGAGATACCAGGATTGGTGGCATCAGAATTGTCATTATATGCAGTTGCATCGACAGCACCGATAATCTCCTTTCCAGGAGCGGAGATGGTGATACCCATATCGAGGTTATAATCGCCGCCATCGGAAGAGAAGGAAGCGATAGTGTTTCCGTCACTTGCAGCCTGAACAGTGTTGGTACCGATTGTAAGAGTACCAGTAGAACCGGCAGGGCCGAAGATAGAAGCAGTGTTCTTGAAGACGAAGACAACAGGAATAGAAGGATCGAAGTCTTCGAATGCCATAGAGAAGTTGAAGGTGACAGAAGGATCGTTGTTGATACAGATCATGGCAGCGGCACCATGGCTGGTTGCCTGTTTGACCTTCTGAATGAAGGTTGTGGTACCACGGTTGACAACTGCGATCTTTCCTGTGACATCAATTCCTTCATAGTCAGCGGACTTACCATAGTTAGGAACGACAACATATTCCTTAGTGACCTTATCCTGGCCAGAAGGAATAAGGCCGGCCAAAGGACGATCGGTGATGTTAGGCTGTGTCGGAGAAGATTTGGCCTGATCGTTATAGGAAACAGCCTGAGCAGAAGAAGCTCCGTTTCTCTGGACTGTCATGATGGATTCGAAGAATGCTTTATCCGGAGTGGAAGCTGCAACGATATTGGCAGCTTCATCAAAGTGAGCATCACCGCCTAAAATACCAGTCTCAACAATATCTCTTCCCCATTCGGAGTAAGCTCTGGAACTGGAGAAGGAGCTCTTGCCAGAGTTACCGGCGGCAAAGTTGACAATGGTGCCCTTTGCCATACAGGATTTGACGGCTGTGAAGGTGGCGTTGTCTTTCTCATCAGTAGATGTGCTTAAGTCGCTTCCTAAAGAGAGGTTAACTAAGTCAAGGCCTAACTTAGCAGAGTCTTCCAAGGCAGAGATGATGGCATCGGTGCTTGCACCGCCCTGGTTGTCGCCGAAAACCTTCAAGACCGCGATCTGAGAATTCGGGGCAATACCCTGGAAATCAGTTCCGTTGGCACCGGAAATAGAGGCGACGTGTGTGCCGTGTTTGTCTCCGCTTGTAGTCGGATCGACATCGGCATCTCCGCCTGCATAGTCTCTGGCAAAGAAAATTTTGTTGTTGAAATGGCTATAGTAATTGGTGCTGAAACCTAACTTGGTGAGATCAGAAACGCTCATCTTGTACTCACCTTCGCTCAAATCGCGGAAAGCGGCAGCATTAAGTGCGTAATTCTTTTCATCGGCAAGTCTCTTTTCACTTCCTTCGATCTGGTTGAGATACATACCTGTATCGATGATACCGATAGTGATGTTCTTACCGCCGAAAGAATCTTCGCCGACAACGCTCTTGACGTCAGCGGCTGTGGCTCTCATTGTCTCAGCAGAGTAGTTTGCCAAACGTTCAGCCTTTGTGGCTTCGCCTTTGTCTCCTGTTGCAAGAGAACTGTAGGAATCGGTATCAGGAAGAGCATAGGTATGACTTTCCTGTAAGGCAGAAACACCTTTGATCGATTCGATCTTGTCAGCATAAGCGGAATTGACCTTGATGGCAAAACCGTTTAAGACAACATCATAGGTGGATGTGACTTCATAAGATCCTTCCGGAAGTTCATAGGCAATCTGGCTAAGAACCTGATTGCGATATCTCTTCAATGTTTTGGCGTCATCTTTCAGAACGTCACCGCCAACTGTGACAATATAAGTTTTATCCTCGTCTTTCTCACCAACTGCAGAAAAATCGGAACGAGTGGCAGAGTAGAAACTCAAGCCGAGGATTGTGGCTAACGAAGCCATAACGAGCATTTTTTTCATAAGAATAATACTCCTCCCAAAATAAGCCTAGATATTATATATGAGAGAAAAATCTTTTCAAAGGCAACAAATCAAGACTTTTTTGCTCATTCTTATTTGTTTTTTGATTTTTTCTCATGTTTTCTACATATTTCAATGTTTCTTTAAGTTTAACTTTTTCTTGGAAACGCTTACAAGACATTGAATATATTATTTTCTTTTGAAAATTAAGCCGAAAAGAGAAAAATCCTCTCCGTTTCAAAGGCGGAGAGGATTGATTTTCTGACTTAGATCTTCATCAGTTCAAGAACGACTTGAACCATCTTCTCCATCTGGAAAAGATCAACGTATTCATATCTTCCATGCATATTGTAATCGCCTGTTCCAAGGTTAGGAGTCGGAAGCCCCATGAAGGAAAGCTGACTTCCAGTCGTTCCGCCTCTTACAGCCTCATAAAGACAAGGAATATCTAACTTCTTATAGACTTCCTGGAACTCTTTCTGAATATCAGGATAATTATCAAGAACCATTCTCATATTGTGATACTGTTCATAGATATTCAATTCGATGGCTTCATATCCGACTTCCTCATCGATTCTCTTTGCAGTAAGCTTTGCCAATTCGATCATGGATTTCATCTCGGTCTCATCAAAGGAACGGATGATATATTCGCCTTTTGCATGGTCTTCGCTTCCTGTAATGGAGCAAAGATGATAGAAAGGCTCTTTCTCTTTGGTGTGTTCCGGTCTTAAGTATTTAGGAAGAGATTCATGGAAACGGATCAGAACATTGCTGGCATTGACCATCTTGTTATAGGCGCTTCCCGGATGAATGGATTTTCCCCTAACGGAAACATCCATGCCATAAGCAGTGAACGATTCGATGGAGACATAACGATAGTCTCCGCCATCGATGGTATATCCATACTTTGCAGTCACATTTTCCATCGAGACATGCTTGGCATCGGCACCGATTTCTTCATCAGTTGTGAAGATAATCTCCAAAGGGCGATGATTGATATCGCCTTTGAGAATCTTCTCCAAAGCGGTCATGATAATCGCAATACCCGCCTTGTCATCGCCGCCAAGAAGCGTATTGCCGTCTGTGACGATGATCTTATGGCCGATGGACTCTTTCAATGCAGGGAACTCCTCCATGGAGAGAGTCATACCCTTTTGAAGCTCGACATCGCTTCCATCGAAGTCGACGATTCTCGGTTTGACATCTTTGCCGCTGCAGGCATTGGATGTGTCCATATGAGCAAGAAGCGCAATGGCCGGTTTACTTGTATCGCCATTGAATTTGGCATCGATGACACCGAAGCGATTGACGGAAATCTCGTCCGGATGCAAGGCTTCCAACTCTTTGAGAAGCTCATTTGTCAGATTGAGAATCAGCGGATTGGAGCAGGCGTCATCTCTTTCTTCTGTTGCAGTTGTTTCAAAGGATACATAATGCAAAAATCGATCTAAAACTGTCATTTCAATTACCTCGTTTCACGTGAAATTAATTATTGCCGTCTTCTTTGCTTTCCTTTTTCAGGGAGAAGACAAAGTTGTAAGTATAGAATCTCTTCTTGAAGTTGTAAATCTCAGAAAAGCTCTTGGTCTGACCGATATAGGACTCTTTCAGAGAGGACTGATCAAGAGGAAGGTTGTCTAAGATGCTAGGGCCGATATGAATGGTCTTTCTGATGGTAGAGTTGACAATAGCCGTCTGAATGAACTCATAGCTAATCGCTCTCATTTCGACATCCTTGCTCAAAGCCAAAGTCTGTTCGAATCCGAAGTGACGATAGGAGTAAGGAATTTCGACTTGATTGAGAATGATGACGGCATTGATGCCGTTCTCTTCTTTTCTGAGCTCGTTTCTATAGGAGTTGAGAAGAAGTGCATAATCCAAAGCTTCCTTATAGGAGCCATCGATTGTTCCATCGAAGGTGAGGAAGGCATAGTTTGCACTTCCTGTCATCGTCTTCATTTCGATGAAGGAACGGGAGCAGGTTCTTCTCACAGTGCGATCGATAAGATCATAGAATTCAAGAAGCTTGCCGCTATCAGGAGCCGCATTGTTATTTCCAAGAACCTTGACAAAGAGATAGATGATAGGGCTTCTCTTTGCAAGATTTTCTTTTGTGATCTGAAGTGTCTTGTTGAGATTGTAGGGATCTGTGACATAGTCCTTGGATTCAATATGATAGGCGCCGTTTTCTTCAACGACCTTGAAGCTTTGACCGTTGCTCTTGAAGTCTTCGCTCTCTTTGTAATCGAGAAGCGTTCTCATATTGGCAATGACAATATTGCCATCATATTCTCTGTCATGAGAATTGACTTTGATATAGTTCCAGCCATGAGAATTGTCTTTGTCAAGATAGTTGTTGATATTGATTACACGGCCTGCAAAGTCCGTTGTCTGATCGATATCGCCGTATTTCATGGCCCAGTAACTCAATGCTTTTTCCCTGTTTTCCTTCTCTTCTTCCAGATAAGAGACATCGCTTTCCGAAAGCAAGGAGACATTAGCGTTGTCTGTCTTTTCCCCATCTAAGAGAGTAGAGACGCGCTGTTCGTCTTTTCTATGCCAGGAAGGATATAAAGCCAGGGCTTCCAAAGCGTTCTCCTGGGTGTTTGTCTTGTCGCTGTCAGCAAGATAGAACAAATATTCAGGATAATGCTCGACATCCCCGCCGCAGGTCATAAAGAGGACTTTTCCGTCCGCTTCTGCTTTCTGCTTCATCAGCAAGGAAACAGCTTCTTTATGAGCAGCCTGATTCTCTTCAAGCTCTTTCTGGAGAGATTCATTCTCCTGTGTCAGCTTATCGATAGTCGTCTGATTCTCGTTAAGCTTCACATTCAGCTGAACAGTCTTGTCATAGAACGCTTCCTTATCAGAAAGGATGGATTCCTTTTCTGCAGTATATGCAATCTGTGCAGAGGAAAGAGATTCATTCTCTTTCTTCAGATCCTCGTATTTCTGATTCAGTTCCTGATATTCTTTCTCTTTCTCATCTTCTTTTGCAGAAGAGGATTCCTTTATATCCTGAATCTGTTTTCTCAGTTCATCGTTTTCAAGAGATACATTGCGGAATCTTTCATCCTGCATGACCTTTTCTGTCTTGAACTGATCAATCTGATTGAGATAGTAACGATTATCGTTTTTAAGAGTAATATTTTCGCTTTCTTTCTCATTCAGCATTCTTTCATAGTCATTCTTCTTCTGATTGAACTCACTGTTCATAGAGTCCTCTTTGGAAGAAGATTCAGCACAAAGAGACTGAAGGCGTGTAATCTCATTTTCTTTTTCAGTTAGAGAAGTCTTCATGCTTTCAAGATCAGCATTCAAAGAGGAGAATTCTTCTTCCTTCTCTTTGATGGCTTCCTGAAGCTTAGCGATTTGAGCGTTCAGCTCATCTTTCTCTTGTTGAATCTGCTTTATCGTTTCATCCTTAGAGGAAGCCAAAGCAAGAGAATCTTCCAATTTCTTCTTTTCCTGTTCCAAGGAAGCATACTTACTGCAGATTTCCTGATACTGAGCCTGAAGAGTCCCATATTCGTTGTACTGTTTTCCGAGTTCAGCTTTCAACGAAGCATTATCGTTGTTAAGAGAGGTGATGACTTCCTGATTCTCTTTCTCTTTGTTTTCATCGTTCAGAGAAATCTGAGCCTTATATTCTTCAAGTTTCTTCTTTTCTTCTAAAAGTTTTTCATTCAATCTGACAAGATTCTCTTTCAGAAGGAGACAAGAAGAAGACAACGTATTGATCGTCTGTTTTTCTTTTTCCTTTTCAGCGATATCCTGATGATAGAGAGAACGAAGCTCATCGGCTTCTTCCGCTTCTTTCTTCATGGTAGAGAAAAGAACATTTCTTTCATCGACAGTATTCTCTTCCTCATCTGCAAGAGGAACGACTTTGACCTCATCGTCAAGATGTTCTTCTTCGACAGCAGGTTCTTCTTCGACAGCAGGAACATCAGGTTCTTCTTCAGCAACTAAAGTAGACTCTGTTGTTTCAGCAGGTGTCTTTTCGGTTTCAGACAAAACAGCGTCATCATTTTCAGTGACGAGTTCTTCAACTGTAGGTGCTTCGTCGACAACCGGTTCAACTGTTTTCTCTTCAACTACAGTTTCTTCAACGGGAAGAGAAGATTCAATGACATTTTCCTCTTTCTTTTCTTCATATTCCATCTGAATATCAGGAGCATTCTCTTTGACAATGTTGTTTCTGATATTGCCTAAATCAGGAAGGACAAAGCTGTTCTGCCTTTCTCTTCCGTACAATTCTTTCTGTCTTTTAAGATGATAACTCTCTTCCAGCATTTCTTCTGTCACAGTGGATACATCAAACGGATGATTTCTATCCGTTACATCAAAGAGAGAAAAGGTTCCGTATCTCTTTCCCTTTCTCACTTCAAATACTGCATTTCCGATACGGAAAGACAGTTTGTTCTGTCTGAGCATCTTACCATTGTTCATAATATTTCCTGCCAAAATAAACAGCGGTACAGCCAACAGTGAGAAACTCTCCACTCCTCCGTTCATTTTCTGCATGGTGATAAATGTAATCTGATCCCACGACAGAGAAGACAAGGCCGTTACAATTGATGAAACTACGATACTGACAGAAATTGGACATCCCACGAACAAAAGAATTCCAAATACAGCGAACAAAAGTATAGTCGTTACGGCAATATCCATTACTCTACTCCTCCTTCTTCAATCACGTTTCCGGTAACATCTTCATAGATGTTAATAATCTGCGCGAGAATGATGAACACTCCAGAAATCGGAGCCATACTGTATACAAGCCCTCTGGAAATTCCCAGAAGTGCAGAATACTCTTTCACCGCGCTCAGCGCCAGTTTAGTTCCTCCAATAATAATAACAAACAATGCAAATACAAGAATCAATACATCAATCGCTGTCATCAGTACTTTCTTTCGATTTGGAGACAACCTGTCTCTTACAAGTACCAATGCCATATGCTGTCTTGTACTGAACGCATAAGCTGCACCGATAAATCCAGTCCAGATCAACAGATACCTCACGATTTCCTCGGTAAATGCCGCCGGGCTGTTCAGCACATAACGGGTAAATACCTGATACAATACCAGAAGCGTCATGGTAGACAAAAGCACTGCCGCAATTCTGGATAACAGAAAATTCATTCCTTTTTTTATCTTTGTCAACGTTGCCTGCATGGTTTCCCCTCCTTACTTTACAGACTCAATGATATCCAGAAGCTCTGCAACACCCGGATAGCGCTCGCAATAATCTTCTATCATTCCTTTGGTCGCTTCACGGAATGCATCCTTATCTACATCCTCTACAAATTCCACACCCATTTCGTTCTTCGCTTCCTCGACCGCATCATTAATCGCTTCTTCCCATAATATCTTATGGCTGTCTGTAGACTCCTGTGCCGCTTCCAAAATAATCTGCTGATCCTCCGGGCTGATGGTATTCCATATCTTTGCGCTCATCACCATAACATCTGGAATCATCGCATGTTCATCTTTGGAATATACTTTACAGATCTCTCCATGTTTTCCCGTTGTCAGCGCCGTCTCATTGTTCTCTGTTCCATCAATGATCCCCGTCTGAAGAGAGGTATACACATCACCATAAGACATTGCAACCGGCGTTCCCCCCATAACATCCAACATATCTGTCTGGGACTCCATATCCTGTACACGGATTTTTAATCCTTTTAAATCTTCCGGTGTACGGATTGCTTTGTCTTTTGTATAAAAAGAACGTGCTCCAGATGTATAATACGTCAGTGTCACAAATCCCTCATCCTCTGTAGAAAGGAAGAAATCATGCATCTCATCAGAATCCATTACATGATAGAAGTCCTCGGTATCGTCAAAAATATACGGAAGTCCGAATGTATTATACCCTTCTTCATAAGTTGCCAAAATCGGAGACGCAACCTTTGTCATGGCAATGACACCTGCTGTCAGTTGTTCCATAGATTCTGTCTCACTTCCCAACTGGGCGTTCGGAAAAATTTCCACTTTGATTCTGCCGTCTGTACGTTCTTCTACTTTTTCTGCAAATTCTTCCATTGCAATATGTACCGTATGAGTCTCACTCAATCCATGTGACAGTGTCAGTACCATCGGATTCTCTGCCGTTGCTTCTTCACTGCCTGACACACTCTTAGCTCCGCATCCTGCCAGAAGGCCTGCGCTCAATCCCATTACAAGCAGCATCGAAATTGCTTTTTTCATCTCGTCTCATTCCTTTCTTTTTACATTCCGATCATGTCAAACTGTTCAAATGACACAATCACTTCATAATCCTTCTTCGGATTCTTATATTTGATCTGCACAGATTTCAGACTCTGGCTGTAATACCAACCTTCTTGTGCTGCTTCAAATTTCTTTCTGTGCAGGAAATGAGGAAGTTCATGTCCGTCTGCCTTTACCCAGTACGGAGCTTTTTCCCGATGAATGACATCCAGATAAATATCCTCGACCGCAGTCTCATACTCCCCTTCATTCCGGAAGCTAAGTACCGTCTGCTCTCCTGCCTTGATATCCAGAACAGTTTTTAAATACCCGCCGTTTGCATAGTCCATTGTCTCTCCGTCATCCTCATAGATCACGAAAGAACTGTCTTTATCCGGTGCACAAAGGATCTTCAATCCTGTTGCTTCCTGCGTCATCAGATTATTCATCTGATTCAACGCCATCGGCACGATTGCTCCACTTCTGACAAAAAGTGGGATACTGCTCAAATCAACCGGGAATTCGATTGTCTGTCCGCCTTCATAACGCGCTCTTGTGTAGAAATCGTAAAATACTTCTCCATCCGGCAGATATACCTTGCGGGTTTTTGCTCCCTTTTCTACCACGTTTGCCACTAGAAGCGCATCTCCAAACATAAAATCCACACCTTCATCATAACATTTCTCATCATTCTGAAATGCACTGCAAAGAGGTTCCATGATCGGCAGCCCTGTTTCATGAGCACGCTCCATCAAAGAATACAGATATGGGATCAACTGATAACGGAATTCAATCGCTTTCTTGATATATTCTTTGCAGCCGCTGTACATCCATGGTTCTGTTACCGTATTATCCGTATTTGTGGAATGAATGGAAAATCTTGGCTGAAATATCCCGTTCTGGATCCATCTCACCAGTAGTTCCGCCTCAGGAGCCGGACCATAAAATCCTCCGATATCACATCCCTGGTTTGCGACTCCGGAAAGTCCCATTCCCAGAATTGTTGCAATATTATATTTTAATGCTTCCCAACATGTCAGATTGTCACCAGCCCATGTTTGTGCATATTTCTGGATTCCACAATGACCGGAACGACAAACAATATATGGTCTTTGATTTTCAAATATCTCATGCACAGCTTCATCTGTGATGTGACACATAATATTCGACATCACAGACTTCAGCTGACCAATCGTTGCTCCCTTTCCTTCAAAATCACAACGACAGTCTTTATCGATCATGCTGTCATATTCGCAGTTGTCATTCCATACAGAACTGGTCCCATACTCCAGAACATTCTCTTTTAACATAGCTTTCCAGTTATCTCGCGTTTCCTGCTTTGTAAAATCAACAAAAACACCTTTTCCGCCCCACCATGTTCCAATTCCCGGCTCCTCTGATCTGCTTGCTCTTACAAACATTCCTTTCGCCTGCATCTCTTCCTTCTTTGGATGCAACAGCAAGATTCCCGGTTTCACATTTGGTGATACGCAAATCCCACGGTCTTTCATCTGTTTGAAAAAATCTTTTGGATCTTTGAAACGTTTTTTATTCCATGTAAAAACGCAGCGTTTGATTCCTTCTTCTGTCTCAATCGCACAATATCCTGAGGAAAGCTGGAAGCCATCCACTGGAATTTCTTCTTCTTTCGTTGTGTCAATAAATTCCAGGATTGCATCATCACAATCTTTCTCTAACTCCGGATAGTACATAGACGATCCCAGATAGCCCAATGCGTAACGCGGAAGCAATGCGGATTTCCCTGTCAAATCAGTATAACGCTCTACCACATCCCGCACCTGTGGTCCTGTGATCAGAAAGAGGTCAATATCTCCTCCATCTACACGATACGTGCTGTGAGGCTTCCAATAATTACTTTTCTCACGTCCCATATTGAAATCACACTCATACGTATTGTGATAAAAATATCCCACTGCCTTCTTGGTTTTCTTATTCAGTTTGATATAAAATGGAATATGCTTATAAAGAGAATCTGTCTCCTTCGGATTATATCCCATAGCGTCTTTCGGGCTCATGTTCATAAATTTCTGAGCTTTGTTAAACACTCCGCTTTTCTCACCAAATCCATAAAAACAATCATCTTCTGTAATCTCACTTGTGTGAATGCGACGGTTATTGCTGTCCTCCATGTAGGCTAAATCTACAATATCCGCATGGATCTGTGTATTCTCTGCATCATAAACACAAATACGAAATGGATTTTTTTCCACTTCTACTCTCAAAACTTTTCCCTGGATTACCGCTTTTTCTAACCCATCTGTCAACTGGGCTTCTGCTGTCTGAATCCGTTTCCGATAATGTTTCATAAACATATCCATACGATCTTCCCATGCAGTTGTCACCAGACTGTAAGATTCTTCCACAAAATCTCCGTCAAAACCTGCACGAATCCGAACAACAGAATCCGTTAAAAACCAGATACGAATCTCCACGCCATCCGTAGATATCGAAAAATAATTTTCTATCTGTTTTACAGCTCCTGCCTGTAAACATATCTTCATCCCTTTTCTCCTCCTGTTTTCTTTTCCCGGAAATCATTTTCCTTTCAATTTCTAAAAATATTATAAAAAAACAGAATACCTAAAGGTAGACACATTTTGTGATATTCCAGCCATTATTTTACCTTTCTTGCTATTTTCCTTCTTGCCCATCTTTCTTTTTTATGCTAATCTTCTTCTTATAGGATTTATATATTTTGCTTTTTGTTAGATATGCACAATTTTTACACCTCTATTTTGTGCAGAAAGGAGATGGATTATGTTAGATACTGCTGCGATTATTATTTCGCAAGGAAAAAAAATTGCTTACGCTTATGCGGAAGGAGTGAATGATAATATGACCCAGTCCCATTTTCACGACTTTTTCGAGTTATACTATCTTCTGGAAGGTGAGCGGATGCATATGATAGAAGGTGAAATTTATCATCTTACTGCGAATGATTTTGTTTTGTTTCCCCCTCATATCATGCATCACTCCTATGGTGAAAAGGACATGCCTTTTAAACGAATCGTGTTATATTTTTCTCCTGACCTGATCGCAAATGACACCATTTGTCAACTGCTTTCAGAAAAAGAACTTCTTTTTGTGAACGAAGGATATATTCCAAACCAGATTCTTTCTCTTCTTTTGTCTCTCACTCATGAAATAGATGTTCCAGGCAAATACCACGATGCCTATATCTGTAATCAACTGAACGGACTCCTGTTAAATATGCTGCGTCTGGATTTTGAAGCCGTAAAAAGCATCCCAAAAACTCGTTCTGCAAAAGCTGTAGACTATATTCACAATCACTACATGGAAGATATCTCTGTGAATCAACTGGCAGAAATACTCTATGTAAGTCCCTACCATCTGTGCCATGAATTCAAGAATGCAACCGGGAAAACGATTATTCAGTATTTGAATACCACACGCATTCTCCATGCACAGAGGCTGATGTTAGAAACCGACTATAATATCACTCAAATCAGTAGAGAAGTAGGATTTTCCAACCTGACTCATTTCAATCGGACTTTCAAAAAAATTACAGGTGTCGCTCCTCGTGAAAAAAAGAAATTATATCAAAAATAAAAAAGATGGAACTGCCGCTTCACGATCTGATCGTAAAAAACGATAGTTCCATCCTTTTTCATTTATGCTCTTTTTACGAGCACTTCTGTCTCATATTTTTCGATTTCTTCAAACCAGCTTTCTGCCGGAACATTGCATCTTCTGCAGTACTCCTCCCAGATATCTCCGATTGGAAGTGTCTTGCACTCTTCCATTACCACCATTTTCTTTGACATCTGATTGGTATCCTGAAGTTCTTTTAAGAGTGCACTTGGTGTACAAAGTGCATTCAGCAGCGCTTTCTGGAAACTTCGAAATCCTGTTACCCATGCAGAGATACGGTTAATGGATGCATCGAAATAATCCAAGGCAATATAAGTGCGGTCAAGACCGCCTTCGCAGCGAACGATTTCCTGTGCGATTTCCTTTGTCTCATCATCAAACAGAACTACATGGTCAGAATCCCAACGAATCGGACGTGTCACATGCAGTGCGATTTCCGGGAAGAAGGTCAAAAGCGCCGGGATCTTATCGGAAACAACTTCTGTCGGATGATAATGTCCGTTATCCATCAGCGGCAGGCATTTCTCTTTGTTCATTGCCGCATAGCTCAGCGCAAATTCTGCAGAACCAACTGTGTATGCCTCAACTCCGATTCCGAATACCTTAGATTCTACACAAGGTTTTACCATCTTCGGATCATATGGCTCAGAAAGGATCTCATCGATGGATTCTTTGTAGCGAACTCTTGGTCCCATACGGTCTGCAGGCACATCTTTGAATCCGTCTCCTGTCCAGATATTCATCACACATGGGATTCCTGTCTGCTCTGCAAAATACTTGGAAATACGGATACATGCTTTTCCATGCTCAATCCAGAATTTCCTTGTCTCTTCGTCCGGGCTTGAAAGTGTCAGTCCGTCTTTTACTTTCTCATGAGAGAAGAATGTTGGATTGAAGTCCAGTCCCATTCCTCTTTCTTTTGCAAAATCTACCCATTTCTGGAAGTGTTTAGGCTCCAGTTTATCACGGTCAACAAATTCTCCCTCTTCAAAAATTGCGTAGCACGCATGCACATTGATCTTCTTTGCTCCCGGCATCAGGCTCATTGCCTTGTCCATATCCGCCATCAATTCTTCCGGTGTTCTTGCTTTTCCAGGATAGTTTCCTGTTGTCTGGATTCCACCTGTCAGAGGGCCATCGTGATCAAATCCTGTCACATCGTCTCCCTGCCAGCAGTGCAGAGAAACAGGTACCTGCATACATTTTTCAATTGCCGCGTCTGTGTCTACTCCTAATTTTGCATAGATTTCTTTTGCTGATTCATATCTTGTCATCGCTTTATACCTCCTGATTTTCATTTCCGTTTTCATCATAGTGACGGATGTCAAATGACTTGCCGATGCAGGTTCTTGCCTCAGGCAATGATGTAAACACTCCATCATGAAGCATCTGAACCGTGATATTTCCAATTGCAGTCGCCTCTGTCGGTCCTGCCGACACTTTTTTCTTTGTATATTTTGCAGTCAGTTCGTTGAGATAACCTGCGTTCGCACCACCACCGACTACATAAATCGTATCGTATGTATTCCCTGTAATTTCCTCGATCTCCCGAATCGTCTCTCCATAACATTTTGCAAGACTGTTGTAGATCACTGCCGCAATCTCCCCGATTGTCTCCGGAATCTGCTGATTACTCTCTCTGCAAAACGTCTGTACTGCTTCTATCATGCTCTTTGGAGCAAGGAAACAATCATCATTGCAGTCCACTAAAGAAGTAATCTCCTCTTTGGATGCCTGTTCACATATCTGCGCAAAGGAAAGCTCTTCTTTCCATTCTTTCTTGACAGACTGGATCATCCACAGCCCCATGATGTTCTTCAGAAAACGGAAGCGGTAATCATATCCTCCCTCATTTGTGAAGTTTGCCCGCATACTTTCCATGGAACAATCCGCATCTTTTCTCTCAATTCCCATCAAAGACCAGGTACCGGAACTGATGTAGATCGCATTGTCATCATTCGTCGGAACTGCAAGCACTGCAGATCCGGTATCATGCGTTGCCGGAAGTACAACCGTACAATCAAATCCAACTTCCTCCTGAATTTCTTTTGTAAAGTTTCCTACAACCGTTCCCGGCATGGAAATCTCTTTGAAAATCTTCCTGTTAAACCCAAGCAGATCGATCAGTTCGTAATCCCAGTCTTTTGTCTGAGGACTTACAAGCTGGGTCGTTGTCGCATTGGTGTATTCCATCTTCTTGACTCCGGTCAACAAAAACTGGAAGTAATCCGGGATCATCAGCATGGATTCTGCCTGTTCCAGCTGCTCCGGATAATTTTCCTTTACCGCCATCAGCTGATAGATCGTGTTGAAAATCTGTTTCTGGATTCCGGTTCTTGCATACAGAGCTCCCAGCGGAATCTTTTCATACACCTTTTCATCCATTCCATTTGTACGGCTGTCTCTGTAACCTGCTGTATCCCCCAGAATCTTGTCATTTTCATCCAGCAGTACATAGTCTACCGCCCAGGTATCGATTGCCATAGATACCGGAATTTTCCCAAGCTCTTTACATACTTTCAATCCGTTTTTGATTTCTGTAAACAGACGCTCTACATCCCAGCAGAGAGTCCCGTTTTTTTCTGTCATTCCATTCGGAAAACGGTATACCTCTTCCAGCTGCATTTTCCCGTCTTTCATACTTGCCAGCATATGACGGCCACTGGATGCGCCAATGTCAACAGCCAAATAATATTTATCCATTTTCTGCCTCCCTTTCGCACTTTATTTAACTCTATTATATGAAATAAAAAAGTGTAAAAAAAGGACGCTATTTATATAAAACAGCGTCCTTATTTGCACTCTACTCCGCCAGCTGCAGTGCTTCTACCAGCGCCAGAATTGTCAAAGACTGACCATACGCCATCGGCGCGATCAGAATGTTTTTGTAATGATCTGCATCATATCCCATACCTGTTCCACCGGATACGTTTAATACCGTTCCGTCTTTATCGATATTTTTCAGAATCGCCTGCACACCCTTCCATGCACATTCCAGATATGAATCGTCCAGGATCCCCATTTTGATTCCTTTGAGAATTCCTGCCACGATGGCCGCAGAACCGGAAACTTCTTCGTAGCTGTCCGGGTCTGTCAGAACTGTATGCCACAATCCGCTCTTACTCTGCAGTTCCTTCAGCTTTCTCACCTGTGCTTTGTATGTATCCACAATGATGGTTTTCACACCTGCATTGAGTGTTCCTTTGAACATATCCACATAGTCCAGAATTCCCAGTGTGAACCAGCTGTTTCCTCTGCACCAGAAAATACCACCGAAGTTATCCATACGGTTAAAGGACCATCCGTGATAGAATAATCCGGTATGTGTATCATACAGATATTTGATATGCATCAGCACCTGATGGATGGACTCGTCGATCCACTCCTGTTTCTGATATTTCTGCCCCATTTTATTCAAAAATAATACGGTCATGAACAGAGTATCGATCCACATCTCGCTTTCATTTAAGCGTACACCCTGTCTGTCACCGTTGGCACTTGTGACATGCTGGAATCCGCCCTCTTTTGTTCTCGGAATGCAGTTCATCAGCCAGGAAGCCCAGTCCAGACACAGATTTTCAAATTCTTTATCCTGATATTGTTCATTTAACTCTGCCAGTGTCAGAAGCGGGGTTGTTGTATTGATATTTCTGGACGGAAGTCCATCTGCGATATTTCCTTTGAACCACTGGTGCAGAAATGTTTTATAATCATCATTTCCCTGTATTTTCATCATTTTGAGAAGTCCGTACAGCCCCACTCCCTGCGGCCAGTCCCACTCTGCAATCCCAAAGTCACGCTTAAAAAAGCCGATTGCCTCTCCGCCGTCTTTTAATTCAGCTTCATTTTCCGGACCGCCAAG
>ERZ1106931.185-NODE-185-length-50838-cov-9.913101_pt1 | contig 50838 bp, 62 predicted proteins | sample MGYA00403664_ERZ1106931 | MGnify/ENA primary metagenome ERZ1106931 (study PRJEB35170, sample SAMEA104062435) | human gut metagenome | biome: human gut; feature: human-associated habitat; material: faeces | place: Denmark | collected 2012-06-29 ... | reverse complement strand
AGGATGCCGGAGCCGAACTCCGGCTAGATCACTGAAAAACGCAAAATCTCAGTGGCCGGATGCGGCGCAGGAAGATTAGTACAGGGCAGACTTTACGAAGAGAAAGCACGATGCGCACGAAGCGGCTTTGCAAAAGCGCACGGTGCTGAAATGAAAAAAATCCCGCCTAAGCGAGATTTTCCAAGAAATATTCTTTTAACTTTGGTGGCGCGCCAGGCAATCTTCTAACCTTGTAAAGATTGCAGGGGGTTCACAAGTGGAGCACTCTGGAACATTGTTGATAAAAATCCTTTAAAAACAAACATAAAATAACAATTTTAAATTGGAAAAATTTTCCGATTGGGAGCATTAAGGAACAGAAGAAGATTAATTTTGCTATGCTTACTGTGGTGTTTTTGAAGTGTTTATTGTGATGAAAACAAGGGTGACGCTGAAGAATTATCTGACCCTGCCTGAAGGCTTTTATACCGTTGCGCCGAACTTAGTCTATATCGTTCGAGGCAATACCCGGCGCTTCGTGTTTCGCTACATGTTAAACGGCAAGCGCTATGACAAGGCCATTGGTTCGGTGAGCAAGGTTGATCTTACTCAAGCCAAGAATACTGCCAAAGAGTTCCTAGGTAAATTGGCAGCGGGCGAGTCTTTGTTGAAGACAAAGAAAGAGAAATTAGAGGAGGAGTATCTGAAAGACGATACGCCGCTCTTTAAGCGCTTCGCCGATCAAACATTGGAAAAGATCAAAGATGTGAAGTGCTGGCTCAACGAGAAGACCTACACCAATATGGTGAAGTACTTCGATACCTACGTCTATCCAGTTATCGGGAACAAAAGAATAGACGAGATCAAACGTATGGACGTCTTGGCCGTCCTTCAGCCGATATGGATAACCAAGAACGAGACAGCGCAGAAGATCCGGACTCGGTTAGAAAACATTCTTGCCTATGCTGTAAACGACGGGTACTTGGAATTTAATTGTGCTCTGTGGAAGGGAAACCTTGATCAGTACTTACCTCCTCCATCTAAGGTTAGGACGGTTCAGCACTACACCTCCATGCCCTTTGAGGAATTACAGGAAAAGATCGGCCTCTTCCTGCCAACGAATAATAGAACCCGCCAAATCATTGTATTTACAATTTTGACAGCATGCAGAGTAGGGGAGACAAGCGGGGCTAAATGGTCGGAGTTTGACTTTGAGAATAATATTTGGAGCATCCCGCCGGAGAGACGTAAGGACGGCAAACCCTATCCACACCGAGTTCCGCTGAGTCGCCAAGCTCTGGAAGTGCTGAAATCTATCGAGCGCACAAGTGAGTTTGTGTTCGCTATCAATGGCGAGGAGGGTAGCAAGTATTCACTTACTACGATGTTTAAACGCATGACCGGGACAAATGCCACGATGCATGGGTTTCGCTCGACTTTCCGAGATTGGGCGGCTGAGAATGAAATAAACGACAGCGTTGCGGAGAAGTGTTTAATGCACTCTGCCGGCAACGCTGTCGTTCAAGCTTATCAAAGAAGCGACCTGTTGGAATTACGCCGTCCCGTCATGCAGGCCTGGGCTGACGCTGTTCTTGCTCTGCAACCGCATGGGCAGCTTAGCGAACCAGTCTGAAAATTCTTTTTCCGTCCATACTTGGCGGCCTTTCATATAGTGGCCGCCGGGGAAGAAGCCTTCACGGATCCAACGCTCGATGGTTTTAACATGCCGTCCCGTGCGAGCGGCTACATCACTTTTGTCGAGAATCTGTTTACTCATTTTTTATCCTCCACAGGGCTACTTCTTCTGACCTCTTCCAAAGCGATCAGTACTTTAATGCGGTTCTCGATGCACTCTTGTAGCGCGGTCCAAAAGCTAAAGTTATATCTGACGGGAGTCTCGTAATACTTTTTGACCGTCGCTCCGAGCACCCCTTTATCTTTTAGGAAGCAGGCGTACCAGTATGAAAGCTCATGTCTTTCTGAGTCCGACAAACGCAAGGAGAAGTGGCTTTCCGACTGCCTTTTCAGGTACCACAAAGCTTTTTTAAGGTCCTGTACTTCCGAGGCGCCCTCCTTGTGTCCTGCCCTAAAGCAGTATTTGATGGTGTTTCCGAGGCAAAAGGGCAGACGCTCGCAGAAATCGATCGGCTCTAAGCGAATGGACTGCTCCTCATAGTGAGCGGGATGGTTGACAAGATCAGACATGGCAAATCTCCTTTAAATCCATTTTCATAAGGCGAGCCTTTTCTTCCAGGAGCTTCTTGTATCTGGTCATAGCCTTGAACTGCTGCCATAGATTTTTGTGGAGCTCAGGATCAATGGGTGCGGTCTTGCCTTGCTTGATTGCCCACAAGAAGTTACCGAGTTTGTTCTTTCTGATTGCCAGCTGCTGATACTCTGCAATCATCCGCTCCTCAACACTTCCGGAGAGCATGAAGTCGATGGTGTCCTTCAGATCGAGCTTATCGGTCTGGGTGCTCTGAAGTTCCTCCTCGATTCTGGAGATCTGACGGTCACACTTTGCATCCATGAGCTTCTCAACTTCGGTCTTAAACTCAGGGTCACTTTCCATCAGGTATTCGACCTGTCGAGCAAGTACCAAGACGTCTGCAACTTCCTTCATGCAGTCAACTGCCGCGGCATCTCTCTTTTCTTTGAAGCGGTTGCGGCCTGTCTTGCTTAGCAGTCGGTTGTATACGTTCCACTTGGCAGAAGCCGCACTGTATTCCGAGCACTCTTCTGCCAGCTTTAAAAGCTGAGTTCCCAGACCGTAATGGTCTGCAATCAATGTCAATTTATTTTTCATTCTTATAACCTCTGAAAAACTCTTCCACGTTGGGTGCGCCTAGCTCCTTCAGGCGCTTGATGCTTAAAGAATAGGCATACCCGTCGTAACGAGTAGGGCCCATAAGTTCCTGATAGATGATGCCTTTTAGCTTCAAAGCCTTAAGAGCTCTTCTCAGCGTCTCGTAGGCCAGACCTGAGACCTCCTGCAAACGGGTCAATGTCACTCTGCCTCGAAGGTTGACGTTGTAGAGAAAGAAGTAGAGCAGAACCCGTGCAGAATAAGAAAGGTCCTTCCTTCTTAGACACCAATCAGGCAACGTCTCTATTGGTTTTCTGCGTTTCGCGAGTGCCATTAGCTGGCCTCCTAAAGTGGCGCTGATTAAGCACGGCTCTTGCTGAAGAGGCGATCTCTTTAACGCCGTGCTCTGTACTTTTAGCGTGCTGTTCGTCCACGATCTGAACTGCTGCCAGGAACTCCCGGACCGTTCTTTGAGGCGCAAGCTCGAGCGCCTCTTTGAGCATCTCAACAATCTCCGCACATACACCCTGGAGGTCCTTAAGTTCTCCAGCTCGGGCAACGTAATGGGCCGTTACTCCGCTGCGTTTTCTTTGTACGATGTTTGCCTGAGCATGAAGGGCCTTGTAATGACGCTCTCGAAACTCAGCGACTGCCGCCTCCTGACCTTTGAACTTCCGGTCAAACATCAGCATGCCGCCCCAGTTCAACAGGTCCTGGAGCTGATGCATCTGGTCGTCCGTTGCCGTACCTCGAGGGAGAACGATCTCTGCTACAAGACCGATTTTGTTAATGATGTCTTTAATCTCGTTGATCCATTCTCTCGGGTAAAAACATCCGGAGCAATGGACGGGTCTTGCTTTGTATGACTTACGCGGCTTTTTGTTCTTGGCCATTTTCTTGCTCCTTTGCCCGCCGTTCTTTTTTCTTGAAGGCGATCCACTCGCGGTTTCTCGCGTAATAGTCCTTTTGATAATCCTTATCGTCTGAGCTGAGACCGGAGTATCTTCTTTCGTATCCAACCATTAGTGCATGGTGGTAGGAGAGATGGATTGTGTAGTGCGCTAACCCTAACTCTTCCTCGATTTCGTACGGAGTTTTCCCGGCTGTAGCGAGCATTCGCACCTGCTGATCAATCGTCATCATCGTCCCCTAAGATTTCCTGCTTCCTATCCAGAAGTACATCCAACACATCTCGTTTGGTTGCCAGTCTTTCTTTAACTGCTTCGTCGAGTGTTCCTTTGGCTATAAGGTAGTGAACGAAGGTCGGACGATCATGGCCTGCCTGAGCCTGGCGGACCGCGCCGATACGTTCAATGATCTGATCGTGTAGTTCGAGCGACCAGGTGCATGAGAAAAAGACAAGGATGTTTCCGCCGTCCTGGAGATTGAGCCCATGTCCGCAAGATGCCGGATGAGCGAGTAGGAGCGGTATCTTTCCTTCATTCCAATCACGAATAGTCTGCGGTGACGTGTCGAGCACTCGGGCGAAAGGGAAAGCTTGGCAGATACGTTCCACCTCATGTCGATAACTGTAGGCGCACAACACCGGCGCACCGTTAGCCTCTTCAATAACAGAGCCCAAAGCTTCGATTTTTGCAGTGTGGACAAGGTGGTGTCCTCCGTCTTCGGTTTCAGCGTAAACCGCACCCGACGCCATTTGCAGCAGGCGATTAGTTTTGACCGCAGCGTTTGCGGCCGTAATTTCTTCTCCGCTTGCAAGTTCAAGATAGAGCTCACGAGCGAATTTCCTGTACTGACGCATGACGTTCTTAGGCAGTTCAACCACAATGTCATTAAAAATATTCTTCGCCACATCGAAATAGTCCTCAGGGTTTACAGTTATCGCAACGTCAGAGAGAAGGGCTCTGATCTTTTGGTCTGATCCTTCAAAGGGCCTCCACTCGCACCAGCGCTGAGCGGCTCCTCCATGCGCGATCGGATAGAAGTACTTCTTTTGGAAAGCTGAGAACGACTTTCCGAGCCGCTTGCCTTTGTCGATAAACCAAAGCTGACCCCAAAGATCGAGCAGGCCATTTGGCGCGGGAGTGCCGGTAAGCTCCACGAAACCCTGGGACTTGTAGGCAACCGAGGCAAGCATCTTGGCTCGCTGAGTGCCTTGGCGGGAGCGGAAGCCTTTGAGCCGCGTGGCTTCGTCCACGACAATCAGATCAAACTTCCATTGGTCTCCGCTATAGTTGACGAGCCAAGGGATATTTTCATAATTGATCGTGTAGATGTCCGCAGGATTTTCGTATGCCTGTACTCTCTGGCGCTGATTGCCGCAGACGACTGATACCCGCAGGCCCTTGAAGTCATCCCACTTCCGCACCTCATCAGGCCACGTGCTTTGAGCAACACGCAAGGGTGCAATAATTAACGTCTTGAGCTTTGGGTGCTTAAGTCTGATTCGACGGACGGCTTCCAGGGTGGCAGACGTTTTGCCGAGCCCCATGCCTGCGTAAACGGCACAGCGTTTTCGGCTCATGATGTGCCGGATAATCTTTTCCTGATACGAGCGCGGAGTGTATTTCATAAATCCCTCGTCACATCCATACCGCCGAAAAGTCCCCAGCAGATGGCAGTGCGGATCGACTCTTCGTTGTTGCAGACAAAGACTTCAAAACCGCCTTCTTCTGAAAGAAGATCAATCATGCGCTGCTGTGGAGGTGAGAGCTTGCCGCGCTTCGGAGCTTTGAGCTCAATCAAAATATGCTTGCCGTCTCGCATGAGAAGCCAATCCGGTGCGCCGATTGTTCCTTCAAACGATAGCTTGAACGCTGAGATACCGAGCTTCTTGCAGGCTTTCTTTAGGAAAAGTGTGTTTTGTCCTTCCGGCGTTGTCATGCCGCGTCTCCTTCACCAAACCACAATTCAATCGCTTGTAACAGCAGCTCATAATGCTGTTTGATTTTCGGATTATCTGCATGGGACTTTTCGGAGGCCTTTCTAAACTCTCCAATCGTTCCTCTGAAACAATCCCTCGTAAGTTCGACTGAGCCGTCTTTTGTTCTGTATGCGGTCAGTGTTCCGATATTCCTTCCGACGCCGGTAAAGATCTGACAGTCGCGCTCTTGTTTAATTTCAGCTTCACCGCGGACTCGAGCATCGCCACAGACCCGAGCATCGCCACAAACCTGAGCCATGCCGCAGACTTGAGCGTTTCCATAGACCTTAGCATTGCCGTTGACCTGGGCACTGCCATAGACCCAAGCACCACCGTAGACCTGAGCGTTTCCATAGACCCTAGCATTGCCGCTGACCCACGCGTTCCCGCCGACCCAGGCGGTGCCGTTGTGACAAAGGTTCTCTTCTGATTTAATGTAACCGCCTAGATCACCGGCTTTTACGCCACTGAAATCTCTCAGCGCTTTTATTCGGTAGAGTATGTGTGTGCCTATAAGAAGGGAATCGGCTTTGATAATTTCATATTTCTTAATCATTTTCTTCGCCTGTTAGTAGGTTCCTTTTCCGCCGAGACATCTGTATCCATCAGTGCCGAAACGACACGACCTGCACGAGCGAGGTACTCTGCGTCTGCCGCTGAAACGGTTGCCGTAAACCCATAGCCTTCGACAGTTATGGAGATTTCAGAACCGATGTGTCCGTCGCCGTAGGTATCGTCGGGGTGGTCAAGCTTTTCGCCGTATACGATTTCAGCTTTTTTCAGCTTTTCGAGATTCATTTGCTTTTCTTCTCCTCCTCGTAGGGCTTCGGGAATGCCCTGAACGCTCGAACGCGCTGCCGCGCATTCAGCCCCCAGTTATCGCTAGACGGGTGATACCAATCAGCTTCAACTTTTACTTTTCCACCACATTCTGGGTCTTCAAGCGTTACCATGTACCAGCCTTCGGAGGGCGGTGTTACTTCGGGATATGGGTTCCATTGATCGGGCGTGTATTCAGGCTCCTTGACCAGAGTTCTTTTTTTAAAGAAATAAATGCTCACATCCACGTCTTTAAGTAAGCCGTGGGGCTTACAAAAATACTCATTATTTCTGTCTGCCGATAGAATTATGGCGTCACATGAATTCCCCAACTGCCTCTCGATCTGCGCTTGAACTGACGCCTCGTGAAAGCCCTCGTAAAGCCACTTCTCTAACTCCGGGTTTTTAAACGCAAACTTCATTTGTTGGCCTCCAATACATAACGTTTGAAGTAAGACTGATGGCTTTGAATCTCCTTCTGAATAACGTCGTTGTATCCGGCTTGGTAACCGCGGGCGTAAGCAGATTCTTTAGCGGCTTTGACGCCTGCCTCATAGCCAGTCTCGTATGCGCCTTTGATCTCGTCTTTTTCAGTGGTCATTTGTTCTCCTTCAGATATGCGTCAATCTTGCGAGACGCGCGGGAAAGAGCTTCACGAGCGGTTCCGAGAGCGTCATGAACGGCCTCACATACCTCGTACTCCTTTCCGTCGAGGTCAGGAAAATCCGCTATTTCAAGTTCGTACTCCTTTCGGCCAATGATTTCCTGTAGGAAAGCGAATCCTCCGATCCATTCCTGCAATGTTTCTTTATCCATTTGCTTTCTCCTCAGCTTCAATACGCTTAATAAAGGCATAGAAGCGGTCCGCTGTTTCCTTTGCCATTTCCTTTGCCATTTCCTTTGTGAAAACGACCGTGTAGGGCTCGTTGCTTTCCCCGACTGCGGTAATCGTTATGAGCTTCGGATCATCACTGCCAAGCAGCCCATCAACGATGGGAACGAGAGGCTTAACGTCGGCGAAACGCTTATCTTTCTTCAGATGCACTGCCGCCAATGTCCCGATGATTACGGCTTCTCTCAGTTTTTCTTTATCCATTTACTTCTCCTTATTACCAACAAAACAGACAGATCAACCACATGAGTGAGGCGCCGACTGCCGCACCGAATGAAAAATAGAAAACCTTGTCGTTCATTTACTTTCTCCCTGCTACCTCAATCTCTTCTCGCTTCTTCTGAAAATCTCTTCTGTCGTAGTAGTTTCAGGTAGGACAGGGTCACTAATCCGCGGACCCAACTCAAACGGTTGTGTACGTTCTTTGTCGTCCGGGGCTGATAGAAAGTCGGAGAGCGCGGTGCCTAAGCTAAGATTCGGAATATCCGGACGCTTATCAGAAAAGGTAAGGTACGTATCCCCTCTAAAGTAAATGCGGAGTGCCCTTTTAGCCGGATATACACCGAAGTATTTGATTTTGTCGGAGTTAAAAAAGAAGGTGACGTTCTCGTCGTATCCGTTTCTTGAGACTTTTTCCGTGAATTTCAGAATCTTCATTTGGTTTTCTCCTTTATTCTTTCCTATATCGATATGATTCAAATCCGGCTGCAACAAGTGGGAGTCCTTCCGCCCATGTCGGCAGCGTCGACATAAGCTCCTCCATCTGTCGATGATTTCGCGTTTCGTCATCAGGTATTTCACATATGTACTCGTCGTGTACAGACAGAACGATCTCGTAGCCGGCCTCTTCCAGACGGGGACCGGCTTCAAGCAGCAGATCGCAAGCCACGGCCTGAGTTGCGTTTTCAACTAAACGGCCCCCGTAGGTCTTGATCGGTTTCCACTTCTTGGAATACTGCTCAATGCCGTAGTAGGTCATGTCGCACCGCTCACCTGAGAGAGCCGGCGCCGGATAAACAAGCTTTCTTCCTGAGGGCAATCGGATATAGAGATACGCCCCCTGTCTTTTCACAGATAGTTTCTTGCCGGCGGTAAAGATGCGGTTAGGTGTTCCGATGGCTTCTTGGCAAGCATTGCCTAAAGCTTCCCAAAGCGTAGTGATGTGACTGTTGGCTCGTCGCCAAGCATCTGCAACGGAGGAGAAGGCTACCCAGGTTTCAGGCGTCATGCCCTCGACGAGTCCTTTTTTGATTGCCCAATCGAGCTTGCCTTCGTTCTGAATCCAAAGAGAGGGATCGACCGCCTTTCTGATGGCAGCCACCATTTCTTCAACATTGATATGGAAGTTTTCTACGAACGTTAGGAAGGCCTTTGGTCCGCCTTGGTAACCCATAGCCAGTTCAAGCACTTTTCCCATCTGTCTTTGGGCTTTCGTTACTTTTTCCGAGTCAACATTGAAAGTTCTGCCGTAGGTGAGCTTGTAAAGGTCATGTCCTTTGTGGATCAGTTCACCTTTCTCATTGGTTGCCCAGTCCTGATCCCATCCGTCTCGGTAAGGAAGCTTCCACTCCCCATTCTTAGTAAGCAGCGTGTCGTACTCGACAAAAGCATTTAGCTTCCATGTCTCCCCCGCAAGCCACGCCAGCACGCGACCTTCGACATTTGAGTAGTCGGCGATGCAGAGCCTCTTTCCTTTGGGAGCAACGATCGTGCCTCTTACGCAGTTTGATAGGACCTCTCCCGGATCAGCCCAAATATCGACAAGACAGTTGTTTTTAAGCGCCCAAATAGCAAATTCGATTTCGTCATTGGAAAGAGTAGGGCGCGCTAAGTTTTGAGGCTGGAAGTGTCGTCCCGCGTATCGACCGGTTCGAGCCGCCCCGCGGAATTGCATGGTTCCTTTAAGCCGATTTCCAACTACGATAGATTCAATCTTTTTGAATTTTGCAACAGAGTTTTTGGCTGATTTCACACGGTTGCGCAGGTGCTCCTTAACCTCTTCAGGAAGCTCGGGGTCATCCAGCCGCTTATTTATTTCTGCTTTGGTAAACGACTCCATTCCGAGGTTGTACTGCTTATTCAACCATTTCAGATAGGCGTCTCTTTGCGTCCCGGACGAGACCTCACCGCCAGTTAGCTCCTTAGTTTTTTCCGCAAGAAGCTTTTTATTAAGCTCTGCTGTCTTAATAGCTCCATGGACTAAGTCCATATCAACACATATTCCGCGGCGATTAATGACGGCGTCTAAGACCTGTAAGCGTCGTTCATAATCCGTGCAGTTGGCCTTTGGCAGGCGCTTATAAACCTCCCTCATGGACTCGATGTCCAAGCGGCAGTAGTTAATAAATTTCGCCCAATCTTCGGGATTAGTTTGTTTATTTCTGACCTTTCCTGAGGGCGTAGGTTTGCAAAAGAGATTAATCAGGCGCACACCGTCTTTGTCTTTTGCTTTGTCCTGAGGCAGTCTGAAAACTTCACACATGCCCGCAAGGTTTCCGGGTAAGCCGTGCTCATAGGCGATGAGCATGGTGTCGACTAAGGTTTCAAGCGGGAGTGCAGGACCTCCGTTTGTTTGATAAGAGAGGAAGACGGTATCAAAGGCTTGTCCGTTCTGCCAGACATGCAGCCGTTTCCCAAGTCCGACATCTTCAAGAGCTTTAAGAAGATCCGGCGGCATGGGCTCGTTGTGCACGTCCCACACCTTGGCAGGCGCATCGTCCAGGGCATAGCCCCAAAGCAGAACCCGAGCGTCAGGGCTGGCAGCATAGGCGTGCGTGCCGCAGGTTCTTAGATTGACGGAACTGAAAGTTTCTAAGTCAAAGTAGGCGATAGGTAGAGAATCCATTCAAGTGTCTCCGATAAGAATTTGGAGGCAGAACGTGCATAGAAGCGCTCTTCTATTTAGAACCGGTGGTAAAGGCTATGACACGCCTGTAGCCGGCCCGGGGAAGCGTCCCCGACTGCACACGCTCTTGCCTTATCAAGAGGCACTCGAATGAATGCCTCTATGATAAAGCATCTGCCTTAATTACCAGGGGTCTTCCTCGTTCTCGGGCATGTTGCCCACGGTGGATTGAGCAGACAGATCAGGGAAGTCTCCGTCCTCAACTCTTACTCCGCCTTTACCGAAGGGTTCCCCTGATTTCAGGAATTGCAGAGCACACAGGTCGCAGCCGACGCCAATGACCACTTGGTCGTAACAGAAAAATGATAGTTTGACGTTTGCGAAACATCCGTCGGTAATGGCCTCGGGATCGTCCGCTGTTGTCATACGCTTCCAGTCAAGGCCGCAGGTCTGTGGGGGCAGATTCTTTCCGCCCTGACCGTTCTTGCCTCTATATTCTTTTCGCTTGGCATTGATGGCGTAATAGGTTTCTCCGGTGTTCTCGTCTTCAAATTCACGGCAGCACATATTCTTCGGAGAATTCATTGAGATTTTCTTGAGCATCTGAGTGGCTTTTTGGCCCCATTTTTCTTGAGCAACCTTGCCAATCAGCTCTTTTACTCGATCAAACTGCTCTTTAGAAATACGAATTTGAGCACTCCATTCCTTCTTTTTGGAGACGTCCTCTTCGGTTTCTGCTTCCGTTCCATAAGGGCGAACGGGTTCATAGACATGAGGAAAAGCGATGCGTACGTCTTTCAGTACGATAACGTTAGTTCTTTTAGTCACGATGACTACTCCTTAAAGTGTTGAGGACAAGACCGTTTAACGCTTTGAACGGCCTTATCGATGGCGGCAAGACGCTCTTTCGAATAGGGTCTGCCTGTTTTTGCCGCTTGCTTAAGAAGATATTGTGCAAACGGCGGTAAAGGGTTGCTGTTATCCTTAGGCTGCTGTCGGTTGGTTTCCATCTCCGTTGTCCTTGAAATCCGCCTCTTCGAAACCCAAAGAGATTTCCGGAGCAGGATCTGAACTCGGAACCAACCTCGGATCTCCGTCTTTTCGTGTGATCAGTTCTTCAAGCTGCGGCCACTGCGTTTTCTTTCCAATGACGGTTCGCGTACTTTCTTTGTTTTCCGGGTCGATGAGTTTCTTGCAAAGCTTTGCGGCCTGAGTCGGGCTGATTACTTTGCGTACATACATGTCGTCCTGGCGAACCTTGAATTTCTTAAGCAGTGCTTCGGCCTCAGCAGGATCTTTCCAAGTTCTGTCGCCTTGACGGCCTGCTACGAGCTTCACTCCGGGGACTTTCTTGCCTTTAAAGATGCGATCCTTGATTTCTTCCTCGATATCTTTAAGCCATGTCTTAAGCTTTGGCGTTGTGTTGAATATCCGTCCCAAAGTCTCGGAGTCAGCTAAAGCAGGGGCGGGGAACTCAATCGCAAGATCAAGTTCTTGACTGAGATCTTTGGCCCTTTCCTGACAAAAATCTCTTCCTTTGCACCACCGGCAGCGCTCGACATCCGGGGCGTAATCCTCATCGATAGCCGCTTGGTCATTTCGAATTTCATTTGCCCTTGCCGCGGCAAGAACCGCATCCGGTACCCATTGGAGCAGTTCACCACGAGTGGTACTCCACTTAGAGATATTGTCAGCCCGGGGCTGAACAATGCAAAGGTGGACTTTTTGGATATCTGCGAATTCAGGACTGGATAAGATGCCGAGCGCATAGAGCATCATCTGTGGGTTCTTTTCCGCGCTAACAATCTTTCCCTGCCCGTGTTTGTAGTCAAACACATAGAGTTCTCCGCCGCTTACCACGTAGCAATCAACGGTACCCCAAGTGTCTTTGACTCCGACAACAAGCGAGAGATCGACCGACGTCTCAATACCCGCGGTCTCGGGTTCTTCAAAATACGTATCCCGAACGGTCTCGAGATAGGCTTTAATGTGAGGTCTGAGGGATTCATCAAGAATCTCAGGAACGATTTCATCAGGCTCTTTGCCTTCCGAAAACATAATGCATAAGCACTGCTCAGCAACCGAATGAGCGTCTGTACCTTCGTCGGCATAGGCTCCGGCATCAGCCAGAGAGGGTTTCTTTTTAACTGCTTCTTGCTCTTCCCAAGGAGCGGCTACGCAATCTAGCCAACGGAAAGCTGAAGAGGGCTGTAAAAAGGAATGTTTGTGCTCTCCGGTCTCAATAATGGGGACGATGCTAGGCATGAGTAGCCTCCAGGGATTGCAGTTTCTGAGAAGCGAACTCAATGAACTTGAGCTTTAATTCATAGGAAAATTCCTTAGCGTTTCCTCCGTGACCGAAAGATCTGATGAACTCTACAACCTGTTTTCGACCGCCCAAGGCATTGCACAGTTGTTCACACAACTTCTTAACTGTTGCTGTTGCTTGCTCCAACATTTCTTGGGTTGGACTGTCAGTCTCAATCGGTTGCTCTTTCTCCGATACTTCTGTAGGTACTTCTTTCGTCTGAGGTTTAGAAGACTTCTGTTTAGGAACTTGGACAGGAGCGGAAGGAACTTCAGCCATTTTCGCCTCGTTCAGCACGGGGGCAGGAGTGGGCTGCATTCGCATTTCTGCGGGGCTAATGACCGCCTGAGAAATCGCATCCGCAAGTTTAGAAATCGCGGCCGTTTTTTTCTTCTTCGGTTTTAATGAAGCGTCCAAAATGCTCATTAAATGTTTTAAGTTCAGTTTCAATGCTCATTTAAATAAACTCCTTTTATGAGTTCACGGGGTTAGTCAAGTGCTCAATAGGAACCGGAAAAACTTCCGGCTTTACTGATTCCTTTAATATTTGAACCATCGGGGAACCGGGACTAAGAAACTTCAGGCGCCTGGTTAAATCCACCCGGGCGGTAAACTTGATCTTTTCCTTCCCGGCGTCTAATTGCTTAGCAGCAGTACGAAGGGCCTCACGGATTGAGCCCGCCACCAGGACGCGATACACCAGCGCGCGGGAAAAATCGTCAACCTGAGTAATTAAGGGACAGCCGGAAAAGCTCGAATCAAAATAAATAAACGAGACAACCGGAGCCGGCTTGTTATCGATCGTTAAACGAGCGATATACTTGGCTGAGGCCTTGATACCGTCTAAGGCTTCCGGAGCCCTTACCGCCCTAATTTCAATCCTTCTAAAAATCATTTTTCGCTTGTCCTAAAAACGAAAAAGGACGCGCCCGGGGTTTTATCCGGATGCGTCCTTATTTCTGTTTGGGGATCGTCCCAAAGGTCTAAAAACTTTCTAAAACAAAAAGCGCCGGAGTTTTAATCCAGCGCCTCAATCTTTAAAAACTTGTGAATGCTTCTAGTCTGTTAGCTTATCTTTGATCCTTTTAGGTAATTTATCTAGTCCCTTTGCCGCTCCATAGATTAAAAGCAGGGCAATTCCACTAAAAATATATTCGTTGCCTAAATCAAAATACAACCATAGGAAAAGCAACGGAATAAGGATAACGAAGATTAAGGCATAGGCAAAAATAGGCTTGATCATCTTTTGAATAATCCTTGTTTGGGATAAGGATTATTCTAGAAGTCATTCACAAGTTTTTAAAGAGCGAAGCAGCGAATTAACACCGCTTTTTAGTTTTATAAATCCACTCGAGAGAATGAACTTATAGAACCCGGCCCGGATTTAAGGAGGCGGCCGGCGCCCTCCGGTGCTGCCTAGGCGTTAAAGGCAGCTATCACTTCACGGCGCCGGGCGGTTGGTTTTAGGCACCTGGATTCAATTGGAGCCGTGGCGTTCTCAGTGTCGATCCGTAACCAGGTGATCAGGCGGCCGGTGCTGTAAATCTCGTAACGGTATTTACCGGATGTGAATTCGTCTAACATGCTTCGGCCTCTTCTTTTAATTCGGCTTCAAAATCTTTTAGAGCGGATTCCGCCAAATTGACAAGCTTCTTATTCTTGAATAAGGCGCGCTCGGCAGCTCCTACTAAATGAGCTAAGGCAACCTCACCGCCGACAAGCGACTTAATGCGTGCAAGGCCTTCGGCTTCTATCGGGTTCCCTTCCAAGTCTGTGAGTTCGGAGTCACCTTCTGAGGCATCTATCAATAATTCACCTGTTTTCGGATCGTGCCAAAACCAAATAAAGCCGGCGTTGTTATATTCGGCGATAGCGTTGCCGTCCTGATCCTGATACTCAAGGGAGTAAGAGGTAAAGACCGCGGGATCGTCCCCGTCCATTGTGTCAGCCGGTTCGATTTCATTGAAAGCTTCGGCGATAACCGTGAGGCCCTTGAATGTGCGTTTTACAGAGGCCTGAGCATAATATCTATATTCCATGGCTTTACTCCTCGTCCCAAACTTGAATAATGTTCTCGGCGTCAGATTTCACATCGTCGAACGTTTCGAGAGCTGCAAAGTCGTGGGCGTCGATTGCATCCGCGGCGCCTTCACTGATTGCCGGATATGCCTCAGCAATGGCAGCACATGCATACCAGCGGAGAACGTCTTTTAATACTTCAAAGGTTTCGTCCTCGGTTTGGCGCTGGATAGCAGTCTGAACGTGGTTATAAAAGCCATAAGACCGATCCGTGATAACAAGCCCTTCTTTGATCACAGATTCCATCCAATAGAATGAATCGGAGTCAGTATCGAGCCAACGAATAATCTGAGAGTTATTGAGGCCATCGGCCTGGTTAGCTGCGTATTCATAAACTGAATCGGCTATTCCCCGCTGGTAGGGTTGCATACCGTCAAACGCTTCGGAAATAAAATCCCGAGCGGTGGTAGGAAGTTCTTCGTAAAGTTCCTCAGCCTTTTCAGCTGTCAAAATGGTTAGTTCTGTCATATTTTTTACCTTTAAATATTGCTTTAAGTTGTGTATCGAATTAAATCCGATAACTGAATACTAGCACTAAAAAGCAATATAAAGCAATAAACAAAAAGCAATATCAGAGAATTTAAGGGAAAATACCTATACAGAATAGGAAAGCGGGGAGAGAACTAACGGGCCCGGAAATAGGAAAAAGAAAGGAGGGGAACGGGAAAACTATTCCCGTTTAGAGGGGTTAGGGTGTCGAACGGGGAAATTTTTCCAAGTTGGAATATTTTTCCCTTGCAGTTTTGCTGTTTTTTACTTTATTTTTAGAACATTTTCTTATTAGAGAAAATAGTAAATATACATATATAGAAGTTTTATAAAAAAACTGTCAAATCCTGTAGAACTGCAAAATGGAATATTTTCACGGTTCAAATAAAAACTTTAATTGGTATTTAGAAGGTTTTCGGCGCTTGTTTTCAAAAGTGGTAGAAAATAGCGGGATTAGGATGGTCCGGTAAACGCGCGCGGGGCCGCTTTCGCCCTCGGAAAATCACTCAACATAATATCCGTTATGTTGAATAACTAGCTGAATATACAGGAAAAATAAGTCTAAAAAGCACGACCCCCACGGGGTGGCACCCCCGGATTTTTCGCCCGATTCCGGCCTCTACCTTGACCGATTGGTGGGGGTATTTTCGAACCATTTTGACTCGAACGGGAAAAATTTTGCCGTTCACCAAAAACACGGGGTTCGATTTAGAAGCGATTAAAATTTTCTTGACAAAGAAAAAATTAAGTAGGAAACTACCTGAAACAAACCCAGGTTTCGGAGAAAAGATATCGAATGAAAAACCTTGTTCCCTACAGCGAATCCCACAGGCGAATCGGGACTGATCACCCACGAGCCGTCTACACGGAATCCGATGTGGAACATGTCCTTTACCTCCGAAGCCTCGGTTGGTCCTACAGCAAGATAGCGGCCAAGATGGAAATGCCCAGAGCAACCGTTTGGTCGATAGCCTGCGGAAGGACAAGGGCTTTTAACGTACGCTATTGGAGGCCTTGTGGTGCATGATCGGACGCCGAAGCTCCGTATCCGACGAGTCATCACCGGCGCCAAGGACGCGGAAGAAGCTCAGAAAGCTTTGAACCGGATTGTGGCTGAGCGCCGCAGGAAACCGGCAAAAGAGCAGCGGGAGTGGGGAGGCCGGCTCGAAATGAAAGAGCAGGTCATGCCGCTTCACACAAGGCCTACCGGACCGATACCGGTTTCGCCCGACGGTGAATGGACGCTGTCCCGCAAAGCCTGTCTGCTCGAATTTATCGCCAATGGAGGTCTGATCTCCGACTGGTGCAAGAAGGCCAAGGTTGGCCCGGGTTCGGTAGCAAGGCTTGCAAGGAAGGACCCGGACTTTGCTAAAGCGTTGGATGAGGCCAAGTCCTTACGCAACGACGTGTTGGCCGAGGAAGCGCTCGAGATCGCTACGACCCCGAAGGTGGTTGAAGAGGTTATCGAGACGACGGCGGCGGATGGCTCTGTGGTTCGTGCCGTCAAGCGATTTGACAATGTGTACGCTAGGAAGCTTGCGTTTAATGCCCGTCTGGAACTCTTGAAGAAGTGGGCGCCGGAGAAGTACGGCGATACGCTCAAGGTCGCAATGAATGACAATAGGGCTCAGGCAATACTATCGGCCCGAAAGAGATTGCAAGGGTCGGAGTAAGGATGATGGAATATCTAATTTGCTTCTTATTTTTAGAGACAGCCTGCCTTCTCTTGGTGGTCTTTTTGTTTGGACTTAAGCTGTATAAGGTCCTCCTTGAGATTTATGATGTCTCTCTTGGCATAAGAGAGAACACTCGTACTCCTTTATGAGGAGCGAAGTTCATTCTGGTTTTTGAGCTTTTCCCAATCGGAGAAAACAGTGGGATTATTGCTTGTATCGATACTGATAATTGAGCTGTTGCTTATTGTTATTCTTACTTGGATAGCAATGTTTTTACTAGCGTCTCGGAACCGAAGCATTGCAACTCTCCGATCCATTGACTGCGCGCTAATGTCATTACAGAGCAGGTATGCTGTGAAGAAGGCGCGATTGGATAAAGAGGACGCAGGCAGGATCCAAGAGACATCCAAGGAAGGCACAAGTAAAGCATTATCTTCCTGAGGAAGGCTTGTGCTCACGATCTCAACTCCTTTCTGTGATAACGATGAGGTGTAGCCTCCATTTAGAAACCCGCCCCAAAGCGTTTCTATCTCCTTAATAATCAAAGGCTCTTCGCAAGGGAGAAAAGTGATATCCAAGAAGTAAGGCGCCACTAAACCCGGAAAAGAATTGTCGTAGAGAGTTTTTGAAAGCGTCACGTTTACTTTTGGAAGTCTTTTTTGACGCTCAAGTTCTTTGGTCTGTTGAATCTTTTCTTTTCTTTCTTCCCAGGTCATGTAAAGCAAACATACAGTTGCGACGCCCATAACTACTTGGGCTATGTCCACAGCCAGCTTTAACCATGTCATCTTGGCTCCTACGATTTCAGTAAGTTGTTGACTAAAGTCTCCCGCTCCTGCCGATAACTACTCCCAACACGTATTCGCACTGAAGGTTCTCCTTGGGCCATTCGGGATTGGTGGAGGTGAGGAAGGAAGAGTTAAAGTCTCTGCCTTTAACGAACTTACGAAGCAAAGGCCCCTCAGATTCAAAGTTCTTTGGTTCGGCTAACACATATGCTCCATCGGGCACGTCTTCAATGCTATTTATGTCAAATCGGAGGTAGACGAAGTCTCCAACCCTGATGTCTGGCTTTAAGGCTGAATCTTTTGCCTCAACGGCGGCGAGTTCGACCGAGTCGGATTCCACGGAGAAAGGAAGGGTAACCCATTTGTGTGTTTCGCTAAGTGATGCTGCGGGTTCTCTTACGACAGAGGTCAGATCTTCACCTGCTTTATCCAGTAACGGAACTAATTTTCTAGAGATGAGAGGTGTGTTTTCGTTGAAAGAGATTGACTCTTGACTTTCTCCGAGAAGCTGTGCTGAGGTCAGACCAAAGTAATTGGCGATAGTTGCGATAGTACCTGGACGGGGGAGCGTTTTTCCGGAAAGGATTCTGAGAACCGTGGTCGGTTGTAATCCGATTTTTGTCGCGAACGTAGTTGGCGCGAGGCCTTGCTCTTGAAGAAGGCGCGCTAGATTATCTTTTAAATACTTCATTTTTTATTATCCTTATATTGCATAAAAGAGCTTTTAGTATATCAAACTCTCAGATTATAAAAACAAAAAGTTAGGATGCAGTTAAGTGTGTTAATATTGCTTTATATTGCTTATTATTCTTAAGGGGAACAACCTATGGACTGGACGCCGAAAGGTATGGTCAACGCTCTTTGGAAGCGGGGTTACACATCTGCTTTTATAGCAAGTAAGTTTGGCGTTGCGCTATCGACAGTATTACGGACCGGAAGAGGAGAGGCATCGGGATGCATCTTGGTTGAGAAAGGTATTCGGTCTTTTGTCAGACAGCTGTTGAAGGAAGAGAAAGGAGCGGAAAAGAAGGCTAGAGGTCACCATGACTAAATCCTACATTCGAGAAAAAGGACCGTTGGTCGTCGCCAACGGCTACAAGGTTGTTGCCATCCGTCCTAACTCCAAAGCACCGATCGGTAAAGCCTGGCAGGAGCACCCGCTCACGGAAAAGGAGTGCGCTGAGTATCCTGAAAAAGCAGCAGGCGTCGGTATCCTTTGCGGAGTTGGAGAGAATCCGATTTGCTGCCTGGATATCGATTGCTCCGATGGAGAAATTGTTAAGGAGATTCTTGATATCCTTGGATTCGAGAAAACCGCATTAGTCCGTACCGGCCGAGCTCCGAGAAAGGCTGTGATCCTAAGAGCTGAGGCCGCAGGCTGGAAGAGCAGGGCGAGTAGGTTCTTTGAAAAGGATGGAGTGGTTATTCGTCTTGAGATTTTGGGCAAAGGCAAGCAGTTTGTGGCGTATCACATCCACGAGAAAACACAGATGCCCTATGTCTGGGACAATGCGGACGAGCAATGCGAGCCAGCCTGCTTTCCAGCTGAGGACTTGGTGATTATCACTCAGGAGGAGGTTGAGGCGCTCATTGCCGCCTTCGAGAGAATTGCGATAGCGCATGGCTATAAACCTGTAGGTCAAGCCTCAGGAGGGGGCCAAAATGATGACGATCCTTTTGGTACCGAGCCTTGCGGACTAACACTTTCCCAAGCCAGAGAAATCGTTAACGGCGCCGGCATCGACAAGCCTGACTACAACACCTACATCCGCGTTGGCATGGCTCTGCACTTTGAATTCCAAGGTGATGAGGAGGCGATGCTGATCTGGAACGAATGGGCGTGTGATAAACCGGGTTATCGAGACTATGAGTCGCTTGCCTACAAGTGGAGTACCTTTAATCGCGGTGCGCACGATGATCCTGTCACCATGCGCTGGCTAATTAAGGAGTTCAATAAGTATCACGACAGCTTTGAGAACGGAACCACGGAGTTCGATCTTTCAAAGCGCATGTACAAGCTTTTTGACGGCAAGCTAAAGAGGATTGAGAACTACGACGAGTGGTACCTCTTCAACGGCAAGCACTGGGACAGGATCGGGAACGATTATCTGACAGCGTTGGTTGCCCAGTCCATAGAACACATCATGTTTCGGGCGGCCAAGGACGCTCCGGAAGAATTGCAAAAAGCAGCATGGTCGGAGTATGGGAAGTTCAAAGCGAAGGCCTCCTCCTTGGTCTCTCGTGTTGTCACGAACATGAAGCGGGAATTTGCCCACTTGGTCAAGGCCAATGACTTTGATAAGGGAACTCAATACTTCGGAGTAGATAATGGGGACATAGACTTGATAACGGGAGAGTTTCTTCCCCCCGATAAACGCAGGAAGATTTCTCTAAGTTCATCTGTAGTCTACGACCCGGAAGCGAAGTGCCCGAGGTGGCGAAGAACCGTTGAGGAATGCTTAGGAAACGCTGAGCTTGCTTTCTTCTTCCAAACCTTGATGGGCTACGCTTTGTCGGGAACGACAAAAGAAGAGCTCTTCATCATCCTTCACGGCGCTGGCTGCAATGGTAAGTCCACGCTAATGCGAATCTTGGCCGGGGTATTCGGAGAATACTATCGGGCGATCAGCTCGGAAACCTTTGCTTCGATTGTCAAAGGAGCCTCTACGGTAGGCGGGGCAAGAGCAGACCTGATCGCGCTTAAAGGCGCAAGGCTTGTAGTCGGGCAAGAAACCGACGAAGGGGCCCGACTGAATGAGGCCGGCATTAAGAGCATGACAGGCGGTGATCCTGTAGTGGCTCGTCAGATGTATTCGTCGACTGTTGAGACCATCGATCCGACATGGACGATGATTCTCTCAACGAACCATCTTCCGGTTATCAAGGCAACTGATGACGGTATTTGGCGGCGTCTTGTTTTCTTAGAGTTCCCGAGGAACTTTGACAAAGATCCCCAAATCAAAAAAGATTTGAACCTTACGGATGAGCTCAGGAAGGAGCTTCCCGGAATAATGAACTGGGTCTTGGAAGGCTTGGCCCGTTATCGAAAAGAAGGGCTGAATGTCCCAGATGAAGTTCGTTTCCTAAAAGAAAAACTGAGAGAAGGCTCAGACGTATTGGAACGCTGGAGAACCGAGCGGCTGGAGCCTTGCAAGATAGAACCCGGTCAAGGCCTAAAGAGCAAAGAGGCATGGAACGATTTTTTGCGCTGGGCTCGGGACAGCGAAGAGGAGGTCGGGCAGTTTACGAAAGCATCTTTCACTCGGGCCTTGAAAGAAAAAATCAAAGACGGTCGTATGTCTGGAACCCGATGGGTGTTTCAAGGCGTCAAACTTAGAGAAGAGGAGCAGGAAGAATGGTAGAAGTCAAAGGTGTTACATCTGAAGAAGTTATTGAGTTGATGGCTCGGCAGCCGTTGGCACTTAGAAAAAAGATCACAGAAACTTTGCGACACGGAGTTGCTGGAGACAGAGACGCTGTTGACTGGGTAGACGGAACCCCCGAGTCACGGAAGGACGCGGTAAGAAAGCTTATTAAGGAGGCTCTCGATGACGGCACCTCTCTAGAAAACGTCAAACTCCGATGTCAAGGTATGAACTTCCTGCTTCTTTGTTTGGGTGAGCTTATCAAGGACTCCAAAGAGGTGATTGAAGAGTTTGAACGAACAAGACAATAAGAACAAGGCATAAGCCTGTCTACATAACAAAGGAAATATCCAGCAAGATTAGGCCCATCTACACGGTGGGCTTTTTCTATGTCTGGGAATCAAGACGATATTTATCTCGAACTAGCGAAGTGCTATGACGATCCTTTGCGTTTTGTGATGTGGGCGTTTCCATGGGGAGAACTGCCTGAAACATCTGTCGTGAGGCTCAAAGAGCCGTGGGCTTCCCGCTACCCAAACTGTCAATTCGGGCCTGATGAGTGGGCTTGTCAAATGCTTGATGACATTGGCGCGTCCGTCAAGGAGAGAGGTTTCGACGGTTCGCGGGCTGTTGATCCGATCCGAATGGCGGTCTCCTCCGGCCACGGTATTGGAAAGTCAGCTTTTACGGCGTGGCTTGTGTGTTGGATCATGGCTACGCGTCCAAACTGCAAAGGCGTGGTGACAGCGAATACGGCCAATCAGCTTGAAACGAAGACATGGGCTGAGATTACGAAGTGGATGCGCCGCTCACTCGTTGCGGACATGTTCGATATGAAAGCCACCTCCATCGTTTCCAAAGAGTCTCCCGAATCTTGGCGAGTGGACGCGCTGACGTGCCGAGAAGAGAACGCGGAATCTTTCGCCGGTCTGCATGCGGCTTCCTCTACTCCGTTTTATATTTTCGACGAGGCCTCTGCTATCCCGTCGGCCATCTATGAAGTTGCCGAAGGTGGTTTAACGGACGGCGAGCCTATGATGTTTTTGTTTGGTAACCCGACGCGATCTTCCGGCCGTTTCTATGACTGCTTCCATGCTAAGGCTAAGTTTTGGGATATCCGTAAAGTCGACTCCCGCACGTGTCACATTACGAACAAAAAGCAGATTCAGCAGTGGCTTGAGGAGTACGGAGAAGATTCGGATTTCTTCCGCGTTCGTGTTATGGGCGAGTTTCCTAACGCATCCAGCTCTCAGTTTATTTCGACAAAGTCTGTTGAGGAGGCAATGGCTCGTCCGGGTGGAGGGCTCAAAGCGAATTTAGCCATTATCGGAGTAGACGTGGCTCGATACGGTAACGACGAGACGGTGATCTACTACAGAATCGGACGCGACGGACGCCTTCCTTTTGAGCGCTATAGAGGCTTGTCTACCGTCGAGGTTGTTTCGAAGGTAAAGGCCGCGATAGCACGTATCCGGCGTCTTGGTTTCAATGAGGTACGTGTGCACGTTGACGAAGGCGGCGTGGGCGGAGGCCCCGTGGATGTCCTGCAAGATGACGGATATTTTGAGGTTTACGGAGTCAACTTCGGGTGGAGTGCGGACGATCCGACGGCTTATCGATTTAAGCGAGACGAGATGTGGGGACGCATGAAGGAGTGGATTAAGAGCAAAGGCCTGCTGCCCCAAGACGAAGGTCTCTTGGCTGACTTGATTTCTCCTGAGTATGAGATATTGCCCAACGGTGCGATCAAGCTTGAGAGCAAGGACTCGATGAAAAAGCGTGGGCTGCACTCTCCCGATATCGCGGATGCTTTGGCGCTTACCTTTGCTTATGAACTGCCGGAGTACCAATCGGCCCCCAGAACTGAAAATGTTCAAGGATTAGACAGGAATGCCTACGACCCCTTCGCCTAGGGTGTCTACATAACGAAAGAAATCTGCCTGACAATCCCTAGAAATAAATTAGGTTTCGACAGGGAGAAAAGCCTGTGAATACGGTATTGCGTTTTGGAGAGTTGCCATTACAAGTGCAGGGTGCGCTTGTAATTGTGGGTCTTTTACTACTTAAGCCCATAGCCATATTCTTGATAGATATTTGGGACGAACTTTCCGATTGGCGAGAACGGAGGCGAAATGTCAGAGATTGAAATCCGTCCCGTAGGTGCTAAGGATTTTTTCTCATATCCTGAGGCACGGCATTTAATCAAAGAGTATTCCAAGGAATGTGCGAACAGGACTCTAGCAGCCTCGCCTCCTAATGAGGACCAATATGTCAAGCTTGAAGAGTTGGGCCTTCTGAAGGCCGCAGGTGCTTTCGAGGGAGACACGTTGGTTGGCTTCGTGGCCGTGGTCTTTTCTTTCGTGCCGCACTTCAAAGGGGAAGTGCTTGCCTCTACGGAAAGTTTGTTCCTGACCAAGTCCTTTAGAACAGGAAACAACGGCCTCAAGCTCTTGCAGTGGGCGAGAAACACGGCGGTTCTTTTCGGAGCGGCAGGGCTTTTTGTCTCGGCGCCGGCCGGATCGAGGCTTGAAAAACTCCTCACTCACAAGGCTGAGAAAACAAATTCAGTCTTCTTTTTGGAGGGCTTATGCAAATAATGGCTTGCTCTCCGAAAGAGCTCTTGTTGATTCGTGGGATCGAAGAGAGCGTCAAGGAAGCGCCTCAGTTAAAGATTGAAATCAGGGAGGCGCTGCATGCAGGTGTCTATACGCGTATCGCGATCGTCCCGGAGAATGTTTTGCTGGTCGGCGCGCTAATGAAAGTTCCGACAACCTTGGTTGTTGTGGGGCGGTGTGCAATGACAGTAAACGGCGGCACTTCTGTCGCTGACGGTGTCGCGTGCTTTACGTCTCCGGCCGGAAGAAAAACCGTGTTTAGGACTTTCGTCCCTACAAAGTTAATTATGTCGTTTGCTACCAAAGCGGAGTCGCTGGAGCAAGCGCGTCAAGAATTTACGGATGATGTGTTACAGGGAGAAGAATTATGTCAGGAGTAACAACTGCTACGGTTATTGGAGCTTCCGTTGCCTCTGCGGCTATAGGGGCAGGTGCGTCGATGTACTCGGCTCATCAGTCAAGCAAAGCGCAGAAGTCAGCAGCCAATCAGCAGGCAGAGGCAAGCCGCAAAGCGTTGAATCAGCAGAAGTCTGAGTTTGCCAGGCAGAATCAAAATCAGGCGGATGTGGGAGCGATTCTTGAAGGAAACACAGGAAGTGAAACAGGATCGACCCTTCTTACCAGTCCTTTAGGCGTTGATCCGAATCAGCTCAAGCTCGGAAAAGGCACGAGCCTTTTAGGAGGATAACCGGATGGAAAGCCTGAAGACGCAGGTCCGGCGCCGCTGGGAGGATTTAAAGACAGAGCGCTCAACCTGGATGCCGCACTGGAGAGAAATCAGCGAAGTGCTTCTGCCTCGTTCGGGACGGTTTTTGCCTTCCGGCAACAACAAGGGCAATCGTAATGCTTACCGAGCAATCTTGGATAATACCGGCACCAGAGCGCTGAGAACGCTTTCCGGCGGGATGATGAGCGGCATGACAAGTCCTGCGCGTCCTTGGTTCAGGCTGACGACCTTGAATCCTGAGCTTGACGAGAGTTACGAGGTTAAGGCATGGATGAGCAAGGTCACAAGTCTTATGCAAATGGTGTTCTATAAATCAAATGTTTATAGAGCCCTTCAAATGGCCTATGAGGAGCTTGGTGCCTTTGGTACGAGTGCAACCATTATCCTTGATGATTACGAGCGTGTGATTCACTGTATGCCTCTGACAATCGGTGAGTTTGCGATTGCGACAGATTCTCGGGGTCAAGTAGATACCCTTTACCGAGAATTTCGAATGACGGTTTCGATGCTGGTAGGAGAGTTCGGACTGGAAAACGTAAGCGACTCGGTGCGCAAGCGTTATCAAGACGGAAAGCGGGACGACTGGGTGCATGTCATCAACGCAATTGAGCCCCGACTTCATTACGATCCGCATAAGCGTGACAACAAAAACATGCCTTGGCGGAGCGTGTACTTTGAGGTCGAGTCCTCCGAGGATAAGGTTTTGCGGGAAACAGGCTTTAGAAACTTCCCTGCATTGTGTGCTCGTTGGTCTGTAACCGGAGGAGATATCTATGGAAACTCTCCCGGCATGGAAGCTCTAGGGGATCTGAAACAGCTCCAACAGGAACAAAAGAGAAAGTCTCAGGCGATTGACTATCAGACTAATCCGCCTGTCATCATGCCTGCGGAATTGAAAAATGCCGGCGCCAATATCCTTCCCGGTGGTGTTACGTACTACAGTAATGCGGCGCAGGCGCAGAACATTCGCTCGGCTTTTGAAGTTCCGTTGCGTCTGGATTTTCTTTTGCAGGATATTCAAGATACTCGGGAGCGCATCAACGAGACTTTCTATCGTGACATCTTCATGATGATGGCAAACTCGACTGACAAAACGATGACAGCGACCGAGGTTGCCGAGCGCCACGAAGAGAAGATGATTCTTATGGGTCCCGTCCTCGAACGTCTGAATTCAGAGGCTCTGGATCCGTTGATTGCCCTGACATTTGAGCGCATGGTGGAAACCAATATGCTTCCTCCAATTCCTGAAGAACTCCAAGGGGCGCCGGTTAATGTCGAATTTATTTCTATCCTTGCTCAGGCTCAGAAAGCGATTACAACCAATTCCATCGACCGATTCACTCAGAATTTGGGTGTGCTTGCCGGAATGAAACCGGACATGCTGGATAAGTTCAACAGCGACTTTTGGGTGGATTACTACTCGGATGCATTGGGTATTGATCCCCGCTTTATTGTTTCAGGCGAACAGGTAACGTTGATTCGTCAGCAAAGAGCCCAGCAGGAACAAGCCGCTCAGCAAATGGCTATGATGCAGCAGGGCGCCAACGTCGCGAAAAATTTAGGAATTGGCGCAGACAGTCTTCAAAGCCAATCACCTGACGAAATCATGGGCGCATTTGCCGGATATTAGAAAGCACTCAGCCTTTCAGAAGCCCCGCCAGTCGGGGCTTTGTGCTGTCTACATAACGAGAAAAATCTATCTGATAATGGTCAGAAATAAAAATGCCGCTGGGGTCTAGTCAGCGGCGGTATCGAGAACCACGTTAAGAGAATCTCGACATGAAAGTAATTATACCTGAGCGAGCGATAAGCATTATGGAAAAACTACTGTTCAACGAGAAAGGGCGAATGCGCATGTGGGCGCAGTGCGCTCTTTGGATGGTGGTTGTTATCGAAGCGGCATTTGTTTGGAGCTTAATTCGATAACCCAATAAAAATGCCGCTGAGGATCAGTCAGCGGCGGTGATCGATAGGGAGTTAAAAAACATCGACCATGAGGATGATTATATCAAAACAGATGAGGAAGCTTATGGAAAAGCTGATGTTGGACGACCAAGGGAGCTTGCGGTTTTGGGCACGAGTTCTTCCGTGGGTAGTCATGACTTGGCTATCGGTTCTTGTCGTCGCTTTTACATGGAGCCTGATTCATTGATGGAAGAGGAAGGCTACGACCCGCTTCAAGGTCTCTATGACGAGGAACAGCTCAAGCGCGAGCAGGAGCGTTATGCGCAGATAGAGCAAGAGACTTTTGATAGAGACATTGAGGCGCTCATGAGTACAGAACAAGGAAGGCGTTTTACCTGGAGGCTCTTGGGAATGTCGGGCGTTTTTCTTTCAACATTCAATCCAAAGGCGACTGATCCCGGAATGAACATGGCTTTTGAAGAGGGAAAGAAACAAGCAGGGTATTGGCTCTTAGGTGAGATTCAGCGGCTTTGCCCACAACAGTATTTTGTAATGACAGAGGAACAGAAAAAATGGCAGATGAACAAACTCAGGCTGGCCCGGCAGGCCTAGAAACCCAAGGTGCGGCAACGGAAGGTCAGCAGACTCAAGGTGAAAGTCAGCAGGCTTCCTCTCAGCCCAATCCATCGAAAGGCGACGGGATGCCGAATGCTTTGGGCGAAGTGAATACTGAAAATCCGCAAACTACGGAGGAACCCAAGCAGCAGAGTACCGCTCCTGAAAAGTACGAACCTTTCAACTTTGGTGAGAATCCGGCTATCGATCCGACGCACATAGAGCAGTTCTCAAATGCTGCTCGTGAGGCCGGTCTCTCCCAAGAACAGGCTCAGAAAGTTTTGGATTCCTTGGCCCCGTCGGTGGCAAACAAGCTCAGAGCTGACTTGGTTCGTCAAGCCGGAGATTGGCTCAAGGCCTCGCAAGCCGATCCTGAATATGGCGGTGCTTCTTTTGAAGCGAACAAAGGTATTGCGGTCAGTGCATATCAAAAACTCGCAACTCCTGAGCTCAGAGAGATTCTGAACAATTCAGGACTTTGCAATCACCCTGAAGTCATTCGTCTGTTCTACCGCATCGGCAAGATGACTTCACAGGACTCCGGTGTCAAAGGTGCTCCAACTCCCCGAGACAACGGATTTGCGGACATGTATCCGAATTCTCCGATGCGTTGGTAATTAACTTAAACAGGAGTGATAAATGGGCGTATTAAATACCTCTAATCCGACACTGGCAGATGTCGTTTCCCGTTTGGACGGGAACAAGAAGATTGATGCGGAAATCATTGAAATGATGACCGAGACCAACGAGATGCTACCTGATATGACTTCGATTGAAGCCAACGGTGTGACCGAGCATCTCACGACAGTTAGAACGGGTTTGCCTGAAGTGACGTGGCGCTTACTGAACTACGGTGTTCAGCCTTCCAAGTCCACAACGGCGCAGATCAAAGACTCGATCGGCATGCTTTCTGCCTTGTCCGAAATTGACAAGAAGCTTGCCCAGATCAACGGATGGTCCGGCCTGTGGCGTCTGACAGAAGACTCCGCCTTCATTGAAGCAATGTCTCAAAAAGTTCAAAGAGCCGTTCTCTACGGTAACGATAAGACGGGTGTCGAACAGATTCTTGGTTTGAGTCCCCGCTACTGCACAGGTGACCCGAAGAAGGCTGAAAACGCCAAGAACGTCATTGACGCAGGCGGCACAGGCAACAAATTAACATCCATTTGGCTGCTTTGTTGGTCTCCGCGTACCTTGTTTACAACTTACCCGAAGGGATCCCGAGCCGGTCTTTCTCATCAGGACCTGGGAGAGTATCTGACAACGGACGCAGACGGCGGAAAGTATCTCTGCTTGGGTACTAAGTACGACTGGGATATCGGCCTTGTTCTTCGAGATTGGCGCTTCGTTGTTCGTATCGCCAACATCGATCAGGAAAAACTTACGGACGATCCGCAAAACGACGGCGGTACAGATCTGATTCGCTTGTTGATGACCGCAAAGAACAAGCTTCCGAATCAGAATACCGGACGTATTGCCTTCTACTGTAACAGAGAAGTTCGAAACGCTCTGGAAGCCCAGTGCATGAACCGTAGAAACGTTCAGCTTTCTTTGGATCAGGTATCTCAGGCTCATCCGGTTTTGAAGTACGCAGGTATTCCCATCCGCATTGTGGATGCGTTAGCGCCGATAGAAAAACGGGTTCCGTTCCCTGCTAAGACAACCGGAACCGGCGGTGGCCAAGGCGATCAAGAGGGTCAAGGCGGCGGAGACTAAGTGAAAGAACAGGAGATTAGAAATGATTAAAGACGCATTGTTAATGCTCACACCGGATGCAGGGCAGGACCTTACAGCGGCCGCTGCTTCCGCAAACACCATCGATCTTTGTCAAGTCGATCCGACCCCGGGCATGAATCGAATTCTTTCAGTAGTGTTCCAGGTTATGGAAGATGTGACCGGCACAATTTCTTTCGGAATTGCTCACTGCGATACTGCCGCCGGAACATTCAAAGAAGCCGTGACATCCGAGACGCTGACTGCGCCCGAGGCCGGTACGCAAATTGCTCTGCCTATTCCTGAGAAAACACTTCAGTTTATTCAGGCAAAGTTCGGCGGCAGCCCAACAAAAGGCAAAGTCAGAGCCTTCGTCTCCATGAGTCACGATAATTGGTACGCGGCTAAAGAGGCGCCGTCTAAACAAATCGAGTAAGTAACTTTTGAGTCATTCTCCTTGAGGTTGAAGTTTTGGGCGCTCCTAGCAAGCGCCCTTTTTTAAAGGTACGGCTATGGCAAGTAAAGTCAGTATTTGTAATCTTGCACTTACTCGAGTGGGAGAAGCGGGATCGATCACGAATATCGATCCGCCTGAGGGCAGTGTGCACGCGAAGGTTTGCGCGACACTTTATCCGGTCTCCGTTGGAATTCTCCTGGAGGCACACGACTGGAGATTTGCCACCAGGAGAGCCGCGCTGGCGGAAATCCAAACAAAAGAGCTGCACGGCTGGAGAGGCCTTTTTGCTTTACCTAGCGATTGCCAAAGGGTCATTTCAGTGCGCCCAAGCACGGTTCAAAGGGCGCCGTGGCCTCAGAATCCACCCTTTGCCGTGGAGCGCTTTGACGGCTCCCCAGCCCTGTTTACGGACTGTCCGACCCCGGTGATTCAGTACATTATGGCTGAGCCCGGAGTCGGTTCTTTCCCGCCGCTGTTTGTTGACGCTTTAGCGTGGCACCTTGCTCAGGCTCTGGCTGGTTCTCTGATCAAAGGAAAAGAGGGACTGCAAATCACCGCCGCCCTTACAGCGAAATATAGAGAAGCCTTGGGGGAAGCGATGAAAAAGGACGCGGGTCAGCACTTTGAGCCTATCTGTCATGTCGCTCCGTGGATTGTCGTGAGGTAGGTATGACGATAAGAACACTTCAGTCGTCCTTTACGGGCGAAGTCTCTCCTTCCATGTACGGCCGCATTGACAACGATAAGTACAGATCGGGTCTAGCCGTTTGTAGGAACTTTATCTGTTTACCTCAGGGACCGGTACAAAATCGCAGTGGGTTTGCGTTTGTGAGACAAGCCAAACACGCAGACAGACCTTCACGCCTAATAGCCTTTGAGTTTTCTTCGACGGACACGATGATTCTTGAATTCGGTCATCAGTACATTCGTTTTCATTCTCGAGGCGGAACCCTTTTGAATGCCAACGGGACACCTTACGAGATTGCCACACCTTACAGCTCAGACGATATTTTCGTGATTCACTATGCGCAGTCGGCTGACGTGATGACGCTTGTGCATCCGCACTATCCGGTAAAAGAATTGCGCCGATACGGAGCTTACGACTGGCGGTTAATAGACGTGACGTTTAACTCTCCTTTGAGCCCTCCGGGGAATGTCTCTGTTGAATACGTTCCCAACGGAAACGAATCCGACAGCCGCTTTACTTATAAGTACAAGGTGACAGCCGTCCAAGATTCAGACGAAGGGCAGAGAGAAAGCGCTCCTAGTGCGGCCGCCTCTGTTAGCTGCAACCTTTGGTGGGATAACGCACTAAATCGGATTACATGGTCTCCGGTCTCGGGAGCCGCCCGCTACAGGGTCTACAAATCCACGGCCGGGGTTTTTGGTTATATCGGAGAAACGGAAGGAACGAGTTTTGAAGATAACCGAGTAGATGCTGACGACGGCATCACTCCGCCTCGGTACGACGCTATGTTCACGCCGGGCGACTATCCAAGCGCAGTGGCTTACTTCGAGCAGAGGCGGTGCTTCGCCGGGACGGTCAAGCGCCCTCAGTTTGTATGGATGACGCGCTCCGGTACGGAAACCGATATGGCCTACCACATCCCCGTAGTAGATGACGACCGCATCAAGTTCAAGATTGCGGCTCAGAAGGTTTCAAGGCTGAAGCATCTAGCTCCCTTATCTCAGCTTTTAGCATTGTCCGAAAGCGCAATTTTCAGACTGTCTCCGGCCAACTCGGATGTAATAACACCTGAGTCCGTCTCTGCGAAGCCTCAGGTTTACCAAGGCGCCTCCGAGGTTCAGCCGCTTTTAATCAGATCAAATCTTATCTACGCCTCCGAACGAGGCGGTCATGTCATTGAAATGGGCTACAACTGGCAGCAGGGAGGCTTTGCTGTCAACGATCTCTGCGTTTTTGCCCCGCATCTTTTTGAGCGTGCGAGGGTAAAAGACATGGCGCTTGCGCTGAGTCCCCATCCGATCATTTGGTGCGCGATGACGGACGGCTCTCTGCTCGGGCTTACATATATGCCTGAGCAAGCTGTGAGCGCCTGGCACCGGCACGACACTATAAACGGGGCCTTTGAGTCTGTGGCGGTTGTTCCTGAAGGGGATGAGGATATTTTGTACGCGGTCGTGCGCAGAACGATTAACGGGGCAACCGTGCGTTTTATCGAACGCATGCACGAGCGTCTTTACAACGGTCTTGAAAACTGTTTCCACGTGGATGCGGGGGCGACTTATGAAGGACAGGAAACTCAAACAATTTCAGGCCTTGGTTATCTCGAGGGCTGTGAAGTAGCGATCCTTGCAGATGGTGCAGTACTGCCGCGGGAAGTGGTTAGGAACGGGAAGATTACGCTTGAAGTTCCTGCGAAAAAAGTTCAAGTCGGCCTTCCTATTACCTCCGAAATTCAGACGCTTCCGCTTATCGTCAATCTCCAAGACGGCTCATTTGGACGAGGGCATCAGAAGAACATCAATCGAGTGTGGATGCAGGTGTATCAGTCCAGCGGGGTTTTCGTAGGACCGAATTTTGAAGACCTTACAGAGGCTAAGCAGAGGCTGGACGAGCTTTACGGAGAGCCGCCCGAGCCACTGAGTACCGAGATTGATGTGCCGCTGCCGGGTTCCTGGAACGCCTCAGGACAACTCGTTCTACGGCAAAAAGACCCTCTGCCTCTCACGCTTGTTGGCATTACCTGCGATCTAGCACAGTAAAGGAATAAACATGGCTTCTTTAACGAATATGACACCGGCGCTACGAGAGCACATGGCTTCCGTAGGATGCGCTCCCGTTGGTCCGGACGGGCTCGGAGTTCTTAACCCGATTCCTGAAAGCACATCCGCGGTGGGGAGTGGACTGAACGGAATCATGCTCGGAGCATCCATAGGTCAGGCGATTGGAGGAATTTACTCTGCGTTTGTTGGCGCTAAGACCACCGCTTATGTACAGAAAAAGCAGGCTCAGATCGCACGGGACAATGCCGAGATTATGCGCATGGGCGCTGAGACAGCTTATCGACAAGGTGAGCAGAAGGTCGCTCAGATTACGCGCAGAGCAGGGCAACTCAAGGGAGCCCAGAGGGCGCGCTATGCCGCCAATGGGGTTGCTCTTGGCCTAGGCAACGTGGCTGAAGTTGCCGCCAATACAGACCTTGATAAAGAAATGGATGTCTGGACGGCCAAGTTCAATGCAATGCAGGCGGCCTGGGGCTACAACCGTAAGTCTTTGGAATACGGTGCTCAGAGCGGAGCGCTAAAGACGATGAGCAGTACCAACAGTTCTTTGGCCCCGGTTGCGGCCATAGGAGCGGGTCTTAGCGGAGCAACTCAAGTCGCGAGCAACTGGTACATGTTTAACGGCAAATTCGGACTAGGCCTTGGGAGATAAGAATGGCAAAAGTTCCTACATACGGCGGCCCTCAGCTTTTGATGAACAATCAGCCCGTAACGATGGGCTTTACGGATTACGGCAACCAACTCATCAAGCCTAAGGTTGATCTCAATCCGGCTTTGCGTCTTGCGGCAAAGTTTAAGGCTGAGCAGGACAACGTCCGCGTGGACGACGCGCTGACTGACTTAAAGCGCTACATGATCCAAAAAGAATTTGGCGAAGATGGCAAGAACGACGGCTGGAGAAGCTTACGCGAGAGGGCCGCTTTAGAAAGGGATGAGAGCGGATTAGGCCTGGCAGATCGGGTCGATAAAGACGCTCGACGCTATGGGGGAGAGATCGCTAAGTCTTTAACCCCTGAACAACAACAGCTCTTTAACCGAAAGGCTCTTTATCTCTATAACGGAAATTATGACCAGGTGATGGGGCATGCATTTCAGCAGCAACAGGAGTATCAGAAAAGCTCTATCAACCACAGAATTGCATTGGCGCAAAGAGCTGCGGGCTTGTATGCGGATAACCCGGGAATGCTTGGGGCGCAGATTGAAGATATCTCGCTTGCGACAAAGGAGGCCGGAAGAATCGGCGGCTGGAGTGAGCAGGAGATTTTGGTAAAAACGAACGAAGAGACTTCCAAGGCCGTAGGGAACGCTTTGGATACACTTCTTTTCCAAGCTCAAAAGAATCCAGCCGTGGCTGAGCAAGCTTCAGGCCTTCTTCGTACTTATGCCCCTTACATGACCCCGGAGACGGTAAGACGGTACGGAGAGCTTATTCGCTCCGCCTCCCAGGGCTACCAAATCGACCAAGTCGTAAAGCGGGATCGAGAAAGAAATAAGAACACACCGGAGACACTTATGGCCTCTGCTTTGGCCGGTCCGCTGACGGAAGAAAGAATCCAAGGACTCGGGGTTAAATTCGGAACAGGCTTCATATCCGGGCAGGAGTCAGGAAACCGTCAGTTCAAACAGGTTCCTCGCAGAGACGAGAACGGAAAGATAGAAAAGGATGACAAAGGCAACATCATTTATGACGACGAAGTGTTGATCGGCAGATACTCGGACGGCAAGACACCCAAGAGCGCGAGAGACTTTTGCTATGGAAAGTTCCAAGTGAGCGGAGATGCGGCCTATGAAGCCTCTCAAGCTTTGGGTGACAAGCTTACGCGAGCTCAGGTTCAGGAAAAGATCAAATACGATCCGGCCTTCAATGAACGCATTGGAATCAAAATCATCACCGATCATATCAAGTTCTACGAAGGGGATTTGCTTAAAGCGGCGGCTGCATATAACGCCGGTCGTGGGAACGTGAACCTAGCAGTGCTTATGGACAAGGAAAACGGGGGAAACGGCTCAGGCTGGAGGAAGTACTTCGGAACTGAAGAACATCGGGCCAGAGCAAAGAAACTCGGATACAGAGCGCTAGCCGGGAAGGACGCAGTGGGCTACGTAAACAAGGCCGCCTCCTGGGTGCAAAAAGAGTTTGGCGGAGTAGCACACGGAAGCGACGGTAAAGAAATTGCTCCGGGTGACCCGAGATACTTTCAAGCTCTACGCAAGACTCGGACTCGTAAAGAGTTGGAGGAAGCGGCCTTGGCGGACGGCTCGCCTGTCTCTGTCGAAGCGCGAGACAATCCCGAAACACGAGAGAAGATCGTAAACGCTATGGTGGTCGCCCAGCAAAGGGATAACGAAGACTATGTCCAAGAGCAAACAAATCTCCTAAACAGTGGGATAAATGTTTTGTCCGAGACCCGGGGAAATCTACAAGACCCACGCATGCTCCAGCTTTTGCCGCAGATGAACCCTCGTACTCAAGCCGAACTGCGCGGTTGGGCGCATAAGATTCAGATTGGGGACACGAGCGGAGATAAGGAACTCTTCCTCCACTATGACGTCCGCCCGACGGAACTATATAACCTCACTCGGGAACAGCTTGACGGTATGAGGATCCGGCTCTCAGCTGAGCAATGGGACGCCCTGGATACAAAGTGGCTGAAAATGCACGAGCAAGAAGGAGCTTCGCAGGATAAGGCTTCGGAAGCTCGAATGGTGGCGGCAAATGGGCAGAGCTTGCCGGAATATCAAACTGCCAAGCTGGAGAACATCAAATCGTATCTGAGGACTACCAGTGGGAAGTTTAAGGATCTAGGTGAAGAGCAGGCAGGCGCATTACTGTCGGAACTTCAAAAGGCCATTAACGTCGAGCAGACCAAACGCCAACGAGAGCTTACAGAGGAAGAAAGGAACGAGTTTATTAAAAGTCTTATGGCCTGCCGCTTTGACATAAACGGCTTTATCTTTGATAGCCAGAAAGGTCTGATGGAGCTTAAAGCCAGTGACTCACCGAACCACGGAAACTTGGACGCTTTCTACCAACTCAAGCAGTATGCGAACCAGAGAATTAAGGCGGCCGGATTTAATCGGGACGCGACAGACGGAGAGGTGCAGGAAGCGCTGTACCACATCATGATTAGCCGAAACCCCGATTGGTTTACATCCATGAACGGAAAAGTTCCTGAAGTCTATGCCGAAGCAATTCGGCAAAGCAATCCCGGCAAACGCTTTTCTAACGCCCAGCTTTTTAAAGAATATCTGACGCTTCGGATGAAAGGGATATCGCTCGAAAGCACAACACCGAATTACGCAATTCAAGGAGATTACTAATGCCGTCTAACTCTTTAAAGGACTATTACGCAGAAAAGAACCGCACGGAAGCCTTGGAGGGTCTGGCTTCGGCGATGGCTTCCAAAGAGAGCCCCGAAGAGACGGCGGCACGCCTCAGGAAAGCACGTGACTTTGATGTTGAGCCGCAAATGGCTGACGGTCTCACGCCTGCCGAGGTAGATAACTTTTACGCTCAGGACGCTTTGAAAGAGGCGACACCCGTGTATCTCAGAAAAGCCGGAGAGGTGGATTTTGCTAATTTGACGAAGGATGATCTGCCTACCACATTCTCGCTTGAGAGTTTGTGGTGGAAGATTATGGGCGCACCTGCAAAGGCTGACGGGGCCTTGTCCACAACAAGAAATTCAACCGCTCGAGGCGGATATGGGCTTGCGAATGCAATGCCGATTTTTGGCAACGCAGCTAAGGCAGAAAGAATCCGCTCCCAGCTTCTTGAGCTGGAGAATACTGAGAAGCAGTTGGCGCAAGGAGCGAGTGCGGAAGAGCTGTTCGGCTCAGAAGACGATCCGACGGGAGAGGCGCACCGAGTGGCTTTTGAGCATGGCCTTCCGGCGCTTCGCACGAAGCTTCAGGAGGAACTTTCTCAAGCGCTAAAGGACACCGCTTGGAACAATTCAATGAGCGGATTGTATCCGCATAACGAGGCTTCTCAAAAACTCTCTGAAGCAAAGACAGCCGGAGAGGCCATTGAACTTATCCTTTCAAACCCATCCATCATTGCAGATATCGGCCCCGAATCTCTGGTGCAATACGCTCCAATGCTTCCAATACTCGCTGCGTCCTCTTTCGCCGGACCCGCGGCGCCGGCTCTGATGGGCGGTCTTTCCGGCGCCTACTCCTACGGTCTTGACAAGGCTTCCGGCATGATGAGCGGAATGGCTGAGAACGCTGTCAACGTACAAAACGGAGCTTCGATATTTAAGTTTATGACCGATCCTAAGCTTCGCGGAATTTATGAAAACGTAGAAGGGGAGGCCGAGCGTCATGCAGCCGGAGTCGCTCTTTTCGATGGGCTAAGCGCAGGACTGGCTGGAAAGCTCGCATTGCCGGCTTTTATCAAAAGCAGAATCTCCTCGCCTTTTGCAAAAGAGATGGCGAACATGGCGGTGCAGACTCCGATTCAAGGAGCTTTAGGGTCAGCAGGTGAGGCAAGCGGTCAGCTCCTAGCCAAGGGAGAGATTACCAATTGGGGAGACGTGGTCGCTGAATTTGCCGGAGAAGGTTTTACGGCTCCGATTGAAGTCTTGTCTGCCGGAGCTAAACGCCTTAAGGGGGCTTCTATAGAACAGGCTAGGGCCGAGGCAACGGCAGAGGCCTTTAAGAAACTTGGAGAGTACTCTCAAGCCTCTAAGCTCATCGCACGGGATCCTCAAACGGCGGCCGAATATATCGAGGCCGTGGCAGAGGATGCGGGGCCTGATAAACGAAATGTGCTGTTGGACGGGCAATCCTTGCACCAGGAAGGACTAGACACAAAGCTGATTCAGCTGCTTCCCGAACGAGCGGAAGAGATTACTAAGGCCGTTCAGGAAGGCTCGGAGATTGCGATCCCTGTAGGGGAGTTCACAACCAAAGTTGCAACCTCTGAACTGAATCAGCCCTTAGCTGAACTTGTCCGAGTGAAGGGTCAGATGTCTTTGCACCAAGCTCGAGAGGTGCAGGAAGAGATCATGGATATGGCAAGGCAAGAGGCCGAAACTGCACTGAAGAAAGATGACTCAGAATTTAGAGAATCTTCTAAACGTGTCGGCCAAGACATTGCCTCTCTTATGGAGAACTCAGGCGCCACGAAAGCAGAACAAGGAGCGATTACTACTGTGTTAAGTACGCTCGTCAACAACCTTGCTCGAGATTTAGGAGTTCTCCCGGAGGTGGTTTGGGCAGAGCACGGCTTAAAGAGAGTCCTCGACGGAAACGCTCAGGTTCAAGGTGAGTCATTGCATATGCCTTCTCTAATCTACGATAAAACCTTTGGGGAGTTCTTGGAGGATTCCGTTAGGGCAAGGTTCGTTAAAAAGATCAACGTGGCGCAAGGGGTTGGAGAATTCATTGAAAAGAACTTCAAAGTTCCTGTAGCGAGCACGGAAATCCAAATGGACAAAGATAGAGGGAACCATGCTAAAAAGCACCAGCTTTCAACTCAGGAATGGGTAGAAGTAATGAATCTGCCATTGGAAGCTGAAGTTATAGGAAGCGGTAGATGGGGAGACAGAGTTTGGATGAGTAAAAAACTACCAAACGGAAAGTGGCTGTCTGCGGTTTTCCTTGTAACTTACAATGCGAATCGAAAAGGAGAAAAACTAAGATTGGGTTTGGCGACCGCCTTCACAGGAACAGAAGGTCAGTACAGAGCTTGGCTGAAGAAAAATAGATTTTTGGCCGAGAAAAATAATAAGGACGGAGAGTACGCCGCTGTGAGGAACCTCCCTCTCACTAGTTTAACGAGCTCGTCCACAGGGACGGTACACGGCTATGATAATCACCTGAAAAAGGCAATCGACTCTTCGTCCTATGCCGATATGATACCACGAAAGGACAAAGATGCTCTAAAACCACAAGTGAAGACGGCTCAGCCAACAGAGATTCCTGTGAGCCGCTCTGCCGATTATGGGAAGGCGTCTCCTTCCGCGCTGAACAACGAGGACAGTTTATCACAGGGCAATATGGGTGATTACTTCCCGGACTCTAAGACGATCGTCCGATGGTTCAGCGCAGACCAGTCCACACTCCTGCACGAAAGCGGCCACTTCTACCTCGACATGCTGATCGATATCAGTAAAAAGCTTCAGACAAAAGGCGAGCTTTCTGCCGGTGAAAAGCGAGTTTTGGATCGAACCCTTGCAACACTTAAATGGCTGGGAGTGGATTCACTTTCTTCATGGGAAAAACTTTCTTTTGAAGAGCGTCGCCCGATGCATGAGAAGTTCGCTCGACACTACGAGGCTTACCTGTTTGAAGGCAACGCTCCCACCAGGGGCTTGCGTGCAGTCTTTCGTAGATTCTCCCAGTGGCTGCGTTCGATCTACACCGTAGTTTCAAATATTCCCGGCGTAGAGATGAGCGATGATGTCCGAGCACTTTTTGATCAGTTATTTATTTCTACGGAGCAAGTGCAAGAGGCTCGCTATCGCAGAGGCATGTTCAAAATGTTTGAGAGCTTCGCTGAGTCAGGTTTCACAGAGGAAGCGTGGCTGAATTATGTGGAGCAGTATCGAGAGACAGATGCCGAGGCGATTGAATACATGCGGGCCCGCGGCATGCGTGATATGGCTTTCATTTCAAATCTCCGAGGAAAAACGCTAGACGCGCTTCGCAAAAAGTCCGAAGGCGAGCGTAAACGAATTGAGTCTGAGGTTCGTTCAGATCTTTCTAAAACTCCAATTTACGAGGTATGGGACTTTTTAAAGAACGGGAAGGATAAAGACGGAGTTCATATTTCTGCCAAGCTCACGCCAAGCGAGCTAAAAGCGGTAGGGGTGGATGATGCGAGTATCGAGCGTCTAGTAACGGAGGGTCTTGTCGGAAGAGACGGCGATCCGCAATTTGGAGAGCAGACAGCTCAGGCTTATGGCTACCAATGTTTGGCTGAGCTGGCTCAAGCTCTAGTAACCGCACCTAATCTTGAGCAGGCCGTACAAGCGGCAACTCAGGAAAGGATGTATGCAGAGCATGGCGAACTCGCCACCGAAGAGGAAATCCAAAGAACTGCCGACGAAGCAATCTTCAATCCGAGCTTAAAGCGGCTTCTTGCCACGGAGATTTCCGCCATGGAAAAAGCCGCGCCTGGAAGACTCGATATCGATATTTTCGAGAAGATGGCGGAGCAGGAAATTCTCAGCCTAAGGGTGAAAGACATCGACCCGAAAAAGTTCAGAACGGCGGCTGGGCTTCGGGCTAAAGAAGCACGGCGTCTGCAAAAGGAGGGCGACATCAAAGGCGCAATTCGCGCTAAGCGTCAGGAACTATACCAAACATGCCTTGCAATAGAGGCGAAAAAAGCGGTCGAGGCGTGGAAGAAAGACGTTAAATTCTTTAACAAGCTTGTCGGTAAGAATCAGATCGAGGGGCTGTCTACAGATTACCTCGTTACGATCCAGCGCCTTTTGGAAAATATGGGAATTTCCACATCCCGTCAGCTCGGAGAAGGCCATCAGCTGAGCCTGAGAGAATTCTTGGAGTCTCTTTTTAACCAAGAAAAGACTGTTCCCCCGATTGATCCCAGCCTAGAACAGCGCCTGATCAATCATCGGATGATCTTTGCCAACAACAAGAAGCCTTTTGAGGAGATGAGCAGATCGCTTCAGAAAGAGGCGGCTCAGGCAGTCAGAGACCTTTACCGGGCAGGACGGAAAGAGCAGCAGATTTTGGATGGAGAACAGGCGCAGGAGCTCTCGAAAGTGGTTGGTGAGCTAAGCGGTGCGATTGTCCAAAACGCTCAATTCCGTGGTAGGGAAGGTGTACGGCACACGGAAGAGACGGGACCGTGGGTTCGCTTTAAAGAACAGCTTGAACGAATTGGCATGTCGCACGCAAGAATCCCTTCCCTTCTTGCCGCCATGGAAGGTACGAGGTTCGGCAAATTCTTTGACTACGTTATCTCACGAGCCGACTCTTGCGGGACTAAGGAAGTGCAGCTGAAAAACGAGTACGCAGTTAAACTCTTTGCCGCAACCAAAGTTCTCCAAACTAAGAGAAAAGATAGAGTTAAGCGGTACTTCAAATCCGTGGGTGCTTATCTTTCTCAGGAACAGGTGAGAGCGATTGCGCTGAACGCCGGCAACAAAGAAAACTTGCAGAGGCTGATCGACGGCTCCGAGAGCGCCCCTTGGTCCGGCGGAAAGAAGTGGACAAAGGAGCAGATCTTTGCCTTGATCGGGGAAGCGTTAAGCGCTGAGGAGCTTGCCGCAGTTCAAAAGGTGTGGGATGTTTTTAACGAGCTTTGGCCGCAGATTGCAGAGAAAGAGCGGCGTGTTTACGGAAGAGTTCCGGTAAGAGTTGAGCCTCAGGCTTTGACCGTCACTTTAGCTGATGGCCAAGAAGTTACTTTAAAGGGCGGTTACTATCCGATTCAGTACGACAAAAAGGCCTCCTTCCAGGCTCAAGATCAAAACGATATGCAGGCCGCCAAAGAGCTTATGGACGGTGCTCACTCAAGCCGAACCGCAAGAAGAGGATTTTTAGAGAAGCGCTTGGCCCACGTCTATGACCGTCCGCTTTCTCTAACCCTAAGAGCTGCTTTCGAAGGGCTTGACGCTGAAATTCATGAGCTCTGCTGGCAGGAGTGGTTGGCAGATACCAACAAAATTTTCCGGCAAAAGAAACTCAGAGAGACCATCCGAGACTATTGGGGCGTAGAGGCAGAGGGGGCTATCCGTAAATGGATTGAAGATATTGCGGCAGGGACTTCTTCTCAAAAATCGATGGGCGATGGAATAGCCGCACTTCTCAGAGCGAACGTATCTCTCGTTGGAATCGGGTTTAATTTGGTGACTGCGTTAATCCAGCCGATCGGCATGCTTCAAACCGTGACGATCTTGGGACCTCAATGGTCGGCAAAAGGAATCGGCGAATTCATGCTTAATCCCTATGGCAAGTGGAAGGAAGTCTGCGGCAAGAGTCAAGCAATGGCAGACAGAAGCAGAACTCGGTTTCGTGAGCTTACCGAAATCCAAGCTCTAGTAAGCGGGACGAACGGAGCGCTTAAGGATAAGTTTATGCGAAGCGCTTACCTGCCGATTGTATTTATGCAGGCACTGGTTGATGTTCCGACTTGGCTAGGGGCTTATAACAAGGCACTTTCTGAGGGGAACACGGAAGCTCGCGCAATTGCTATCGCAGACAGAACGGTCACGGATGCTCAAGGCGGAGGTCGTACGCAGGACTTATCCGGTATTGAACGAGGCGGAGAGTGGGCAAAACTTTTCACGGTTTTCTACACGTTCTTTAACACGGCTTTAAATATAGCCATGGTGACCGGACATACCCAGAAGGGCATGAAGCGGGCGCTCAATCTTCTTACGCTGCTGGCCTTCCAGCCGATCATTGAAACCTTTGTGAGAGAAGGGCTCAAGGCTACAGTAAGCGGTGGCGACGATGACGATTGGTTAAAGAAGACTTCTATCAAGGCCGGAGGCAGTGTAGTCAACTTTAACCTAGGTCTTCTTGTAGGCCTGCGAGAAGTGGCTGAGCTCGGCCAAGCGCTCTCAGAAGGCGAAGCTCCGCGGGGATACAGCGGCACGGGCGGCTTGCGCAAAGTGGTTGATCTTTATCGCTTGGGACAAGCTGTTTCCAAGGACAGCTGGGACGAGAATACCTTAAGGGCGGCAGTTACCGTGCTTGGGGAATGGTCGCCTGTTCCGATTCCTGTAGTTCCGATCAATCGAGCAATCAGCGGAAAGAAAGCGATGGAGGAAGGAAAAACAGATAACCCCTTATCAATTTTCCTCGGATATTCAAGCTATTAGAGCTGTCTACATAACGACGAATTTCTGCCTGACAATAGCTGAAACTTCGGAGTTATAGTGTGACAATCTCAAAGGAACTAAGGGCTACAAGCATCCTGAAAGGAAATGGTGTCAGTACCGAATTTCCTTTCACCTTTAAAGTCTTTAACGCCCTCACAGACATTGCGGTTTTCCGTTCAGACAGTTCGGACAGTCTTTCAGAGGAGCAGGTAAGCAGAGACGCTTATGCTGTAACTCTGAATGCTGATCAAGAGAACCATCCTGGGGGAGTAGTGATTTTCGCCTCTCCTCCAGCCGCTAATAGCGTTTTCGTTATTCAATCGTCTATACCGGCTTTACAGGGAGTTTCACTGACCAACCACGATCGGTTTCTGCCAGATGTATTGAACGAAGTCCATGACAAACTGACTGCACTTGTACAGCAGCTTGCTTATCTGCTTGGGCGCTGTTTGGTCGTTCCATCAACCTTAGAAAAAACTCCGCAGGAGGTTCTCAATGAGGTGTTGGAAATCGCGGCGACTGCGAACGAATATGCTCAACAGGCCCAAGCTATTTATGACACGGTTAAAGGTGATGTTGCGGAGATCAAGGCGCTAAAGGACGAGATTGATGACCTAGTCCTAACATTTCAGACGATCGAGCAACTTGCGGCCCAGGCGCAGGCCAACGCTCACTCGACGAATGACGACAAGATCACGTGCCAGCAGACCCTTCAGCAGATTCAAGCAATCGCGGCGCAAACCGGATTCTCTACCCGGACAAGCCCGACGGTATCCGAGTCGGAGACTTTTCCGCTTTCTAATCTCACGCCTTCCGCCTACGCCAAGGTGGGAGACCTGGTACTTAATTCGACCAACGGTGACTTGTTCCGGATTACCGCGGTAACGGCAACCACTGCCACTGTCGGCGCAAAAGTCTCGAACCTTCGCGGCCCTCGCGGTGAGCGCGGTTTGCAGGGCAGTCCGGGACCCGCGGGCGAGCGCGGTGAAGCGGGGCCTATGGGCCAAAGCCCTTATGCGACTTGCTTCGGGCAGTTCCAAGTAAACGGAGAGGGAATGCTTCAGCTCGAATACGTAGGTCTTGCGCCTGCTGAATTTTCAATTAACGACAACGGGGAGGTAGAAGCTACCTATGCCAACACTTAATATCGGAAAGGTGCGTTACACGTGGAAAGGCACGTATAGCGCAACGACCGCATACAACATTCTTGACCGAGTGAAGGACGCCGATGGTTATGTCTATGAGGCGATTAAAGCCGCACCCGCAGGAACAGAACTTACTAACGAAAACTATTGGATAAAACTTTCAGTTCAAGGCCCTAGCGGTTTGAAGGGTGACCCGGGTAATGACGGGCCAAAAGGCGATACGGGCGAAGCACCGACGGCCATTTTGTACACAGAGCAGAACAACCTGACAGACGCTCAGCGGGCACAAGCTCGAACAAATATCGGATGGGCCGCAGCGTTCGCCGCATCTTTTGCTTCGGCGATAGCGGCTTGGGTTTCCTCCTCTTTAGGCGCGGCCATTGAAGCGTACCTCGTACCGATTCTCAAACAACTCTGTTTAGACAACGGCGCCACTCAAGTCGAAATCGACGCCCTCGAAAACGAATCTGATTCATAAGGAGCAGTATGACTACATTATCTGAAATCAAGGCTGAGTACCTATCCAAGGCGCTATCTAAACCCGTGGCGAAGTACGGAGTAAAGATGGGCAACGGCGGAATTACCGCTCTATCAGACGTCCAGAACTTTTGGGTCGAACCATGCGCTATCGCGCTTATTGCGCTGGTGGACAAGAAGTATCTGAAGGGAGATAAGGTTCAGGAGGAAATCCCGATCGAGGCACTTAATCGTCCTGAAGGCTTCCAATACGGTCTTGACCTCTACACATTCACAACGCCCGACCTGAAAGCCGACAACCTCAAGGTCGAAGTTTTAGAGCGCCCTTTGATCGGTAAAGCCAAAGTCAAGTTCAAATCCGGTCAGCAGTTTGCGGTCAAATCTCAGTTGATTACGGACGAGCTTTATCAGAGCTCTGATGGGAAATATTACACACAGGCAGACCTTCCGGAAAACTCTGATGACTTCTGCAAAGAGCGTTATGCCAACGAGATAAAAGCGGAAAGAAACGCCCGTATCTCAGACACAGATGACTATGTGAAACTGCCTGACATCACCGTTGCACGGTCAGCAGGAGCCAAACGTTCAGCTTTGGAAGACGCTGACAGAACGGCCCTTGAGACCTATCGCCAAGCCTTGAGAGATTTAACAGAGGCGCAGGGTTTCCCGTTCGTCCAGTGGCCTGAGTTTCCCGCGGCTTTGGCTTACGAGCTACAGCAGAAAGTCAACGCAAGACAAAACATGAGAGGAGGTTTCTAAATGAGCCTTATTAAAAAACTTATTCAACGGCTACTCGATAGCCGAACGACGCCTGATGAGGCGGCTAATTGCGCAATGCCTGAAGGTAGTAAGCAGGACATTACGCCCAGCATTATGTCCGAATCTATAGCTTGGCAGCGTATGCACAACGGGGTCGCTGTTGATAACGGATACATACAAGCGGAGGGCCGAGGTGCTACTGCCGGGAAATCTCAGCTTATGATCGGTCAAGACCCCAATGACTTCAGATCATTTTCCAACACATTCGAGGCGACGGGCTTAAATGTTTGTTTCGCTCCCGTTAAAAAAGGACAAGTTTATTATGTTTACGGCTCCAACTTAACTGATCTTGCAATCTATTTCTTTAAGAGTGTAGGCAACAGTGCAATTGTCGGGGGGGGGTATAATCATTTTGTTCGGAGGGCTCTGTCATGCTTAAGAGCCTTATCCAATTATTTGCCGAGAAGTTTCTGCAAAGCAAGAAGTCATGGGTTTCAGAACAATCAGCTCCTATCACCCACCAGGGCATTAATATCCCTTGCACAAGCACCACGGATTTCTTTAGTTACATCGCTCCGTGCAACGGCTGGGCAACTTCTCGATGCAACTCAAATACAGTCTCAGCTCTTGAAATCCAAGTCGAGAACGGGCAGATGGCACTTGCTTCCATTCTTAACGGAAACACCGCGGGAGCTGGGATCTGTTGTTACGTTAAAAAAGGGACACAGATTAAGTTCTTGTGCCGTGGCGGAAGTACAACCGATTATTCTCTTTGGTTCTACAAAGCAAGTTCAGACTTTTAATCCTTTGACAGGAGGTGCGTCATGCTGAAATCGCTCCTCCAGTTATTACTGAATACCCGAACAACAAAAACCGAAGCCGCGCATTTTGCCCAACCTGCCTGGGGAGCTTCTCCAATAGTGATGACAGGAACCGACGTTAATGACGATTGGGGCTCTATCTATCAGGGCGTAATGCCTAACGACGGCGTTCTTGTTGTCTCATTTACCGGAACGAATGAATCCAGCTATGCGGCTGGTCCCGGGGCTCAGTCGCTAGTTCCGTGGGCTAATGGCGGCGGCAAGTTTAGTATGCCCGTTACAAAGGGTAGTTATGTCAGCCTTGGCGGAAACCATGTTAAGGATGTCGAACTACGGCTTTATCCGCTAGCTGCTTCCACCTAACCACTCCGCCCCTCACTTCGAGGGGCTTTTCGTTAGGTGTGCGCATTGAAAGAAAACACACTCATAACATGTCTAAAAAGGAAATAGACATGGAAACAGATTTCAGCCTCAGCGAGTTTGCGTCAAGTATCAGTTGACGCCTACGGGATGTTTGACAATGAGCCTGACAACCACTGTCTACATGACTCTGAAACGGGGACTGATAATCGGCAAAAGAACACGTCAAGGAGCAAATGAATTGCCATGATTAAACACACTGACTTAATCAACACTCTCATCGCCTGTGTCGGAGGTCTCGGCCTGATTGCTGGACTCCTCCGATACGTCGATGACTGGAGAGAAAAACGAAAGGAGCGGCCGATCGAATTCTCGGTATTGGAGGCAATTTGGGAGGCTTTGTCCGGCGGGGTCACTGCCATCGGCGTTTTTTGGATTCTTGAAGGGTACGGCGTTAATGAGCTTGCGGCCGTGGGCTTGTCTTTTATGTCGGCCTATCTCGGCGTCCGGATCATCGCTTATTACATCAAAAAATTTTTAGACAATAGGCTAGGAGCTAAATCATGAGTGTCTTTTTAAATGAATGGGCGATACGCCTATGCAGGTCAGCGGCTATCGCCATCGCAATCTGCTTCGGCTTCCTTCTAGGGTGGTATTACTGCGAGCGCAACGTGATATTTGACGATATCAAACGAGGAATATGGGCTAACGAGCAAGCCATTCAGAACAATACAAAACTCATTCACGAACTCTATAAGAAGCACGAGGAGGCGGAGCATAAATGAGAAAACAAAATTTAATGCTGTTTCCACCTGAGATCGCCGCCGAGTTTGTAGCTGAACAAGAAGGGTTTAAACCAATGGCCTACAAGTGCCCCACGGGCCATTGGACGATCGGATTCGGCCATGCCCGGAATGTTCACGAGGGCGACATCGTCACTCGGAGAGAAGCCTACGACCTTTTAGATCGAGACCTCCAACGCACCCAGGAGGAGCTTGCAACGCTTATCCATATCGACATCAACGAGAACCAGTTCATTGCCCTAATGAGCTTTGTCTACAACTTCGGCCTGACGAAGTGCCGGACCTACAGGTTATTCGGAATGATTAACCGAGGCGAGTGGGAGAACGTGCGGACGTGGTGGCCGAAGTATTGCAACCCGGATGATCCGGTGGTCACGAAAGGCCTGAGAGATCGAAGGATGAGAGAATTGGATTTATTCTTTTCTTGAAAATTAAAACCGCTCGGTGCGGGAACACTGAGCGGCCTTTAACAATCTTTATGGAGCTTACCCATGAACGAAATTATAACAGTTATAGGCGCCGTTATCGTCGGCTTTGTGGGGGTCTTAGCACCGATGTTGAATAGGGATTTACGACAAAACCGAATGACGGTACTAGAGCTTTTTATCGGTTATGCAGTGGCCGTATTGACCGTAATAGTGCTCGTGTTTGTGCTTCTTCGCGGCTGGTATTTATTTGCAATAGAGTTTGGTTATCCAATATTTCCGACATGGCCAAGAAGAACGACATTCGATTGGCTGCTTGACGCAGTTGCAACCACTGTCTCAGTTGCTGTCTATGCCTGCCTTTACGTCCACGAATTCTACGCAAGAACAAACGACTGTAAGTATCTAAGCTCTGAGGCCCGGCATAAGAAATGGACGACGGTAGCGTGGGCCTACGGTGCGGTCGCGTTAATCAGCTTCCTTTACCAACTCTTTAAATATTATCCAAACCCATGGTAAGAATTATCGCGACCGTCCTTGTGGTCGTTTCCGCATACTTCTACGGCTTCCATCAGGGGCAGAACAAGGAGGAACTCAAAAATGCCCGTACTCAAATATCAGCGCTCGAGAGAACGATTGAGGAATTCAAAGTCAAGCAGACGAGCGACGCAGTTGCTTTATCTGAGCTTAGGCTTGCTGAGTCTGCTTCTCGTGATGAGCTTGACCGGATGCGCAGCCAGCTCGCAGACATTGAGAGAATGTCCAAAACCAACACCGATCGGGAACGTAATAGATGTCTCCGCTTGGCAGTCAGATACAAAGAGGTTGTCGACCGAGCTGACAGAGCTATTAAATTCTGCGCAGAAAACCACAAGTAAGACAACAAAAAACCTCATTCAACACTGTGGTGTTTGATGAGGTGTTTTAGTTTTAACCACTCTGTAAACCCTGTGGCTTAAGGGTGTTGGCGCGCCAGGCAGGAATCGAACCCACGACCCCCTGGTTCGTAGCCAGGTACTCTATCCAGCTGAGCTACTGGCGCAACCGAGGAAGCGAACTATAGCAAAATAAAATTCCGTGTGCAAGTTGAAACCAGGAGAGTTTCTGTAATTTCGCAGTCGGGAATTGTAAAAATGCTATCGCTTAATTCCTAACTTCCTGAGAATAAAGGAAGAACCTTTTTTTATCCAGTTAATTTTTTCTGTATGAATAACTGGTTTCTCAATGTAACTGATATGGTTTGTCTCCAGCCATACATCCAAAAGACGCTCAGACAAGAAACCGAAGACTCGAGCATCGTTAGCGGAGTAGGAGGAAATATCCAACAGCTTCTCTACTTCAAACAAAACGTCAAAGAGCCAGTCGCAATATTGGTTGAAAAGGTCCCTTCGCATAACAAACATATTCAGGATATGTGTCTTCCTTCCGCGCATCAATTTTTCGAAAGCGGGAAGATACTCTGAATGTTTCTCAGCAAGTACGCTTCTTAATGTTTCAATGTCCTCACTGTGGTGAGCATGAACATATTGAGATTCAACTGTCTCAATGAAGTAATTCCGTTTCGGCGGAAGAATGACTGGACTCTCTTTTAGGAATTCATTCCAATCAGATAAGGAAAAGACGCCCTCTAAAGGATCGGGAGTTTTCTTAATTCCGAAGTAACGTCTGTAATGTGTCAGGCCGATGGCTGTCACAGTTTCTGGCAAGTTGTGCCTTGCCCAGTAGAGAGCAGTCAATTCGCAGTAGTTGGGATTCTTTTGGGAGATATTGATTCCTTCATTGTCTCTTACGCCGCCAAGATGAAGATCGACTCGTTTTTGTGCTCCAACCTCGATAGGAAGATAAGGTTCTTCGTGGGGAAGGCGATACGGCCGATGACAAGCAACAAGAATCTTTAGCACTGTTAGTTAGGGGAGTAGAAGGGAAGGAGAGCATTGATTTCCAATTATCAACGCCGGGACAAACTAAAAATTTTAAATCTCGGGGACTCTTAATTCAATAGTAAGTCAACCGATGTAAGGAAAAAAGGCCAAATCTAGAATTTTTCTCAATGACGGTTAAGCCAATATCCGGCTTCAACCTCTAATCAAGGAGAATAAACATATGTCCAAATCTGTCGTAACATCCCGCCGTTCTTTTATTAAGGGCGCAGTTGCTGGCGCAGTTTCCGCCGGAGTCGCTCCTGTAATGGCAGCTCCTGCCCCGCAGAACGGCCTTCCCGCCAAGTGGGACGGAGAGGCTGATGTTGTGATCGTCGGTTTCGGCGGCGCCGGTGCAACAACCGGTATCGTGGCAGCTCAGAACGGTGCAAAAGTCATTATCCTGGAAAAGAATCCTCAGAATCATCACTACAGCAACACCCGTATGTCCGGCGGTATTTTCCACTGCCCGTTCAAAGACGGTGACCCGAAAGCATTGAAAGATTATGCCCAGGCTATGTTCTCCGGCGAAAACATCGACTGGAAAGAAGAAGGCGAAATTCCTGAATATTCCGAAGGTTTGGCTCAGCTTTGGGCAGACCTTTCTCCGACAAACCTTGAATTCCTGCAGAGCCTGGACCCGGCTTTCATAGGTGGCAGCCAGCCTGGTTTCAATAAAGCTTCTTTCCCGAACTTCCCGGGTGCTAAAGAATGCAAATACAACGCTTATCGCGCTACCTATCAAAAACGTATGAAGAACTTCAACCAGAAATCGGTTGACAGCCCGAAGGAAGAAACCAGTTCAGGTGAAGCTTTCTGGCGCTGCCTTGAAGAAGGTGTCAAGAAACAGGGTGACAACATCAAGGTTTACTATGAAACTCCTGCCTGCAGCCTCCTGAAGAACGCAAAGGGCGAAGTAGTCGGCGTTGTCGCTACTCAGAACGGCAAACCGGTTTATTTCCGCGGTAAGAAAGCAGTTGTACTTTGCTCTGGCGGTTATGAATACAACAAACCGATGCGTCAGGCCTTCTTGGAAGGCCCGGGTGTAGACGGATGGGCTTTCTACGGTACGACTTCCAACACAGGCGACGGTATCGCCATGGGTATGGCTGCCGGTGCCGGTTTGCAGAAAGTCGGCAAGTCGGCTGCCCGCGTCATCGTTCCGGCCCAGACTCGCTACAACGGAATGCGCATCGGCTCCATTACTCCGGCTGTCGGTTCTGCCAACTCCATCGTAGTTGATAACTATGGCAACCGTTACGAAGCTGAAACTAAGGTTACGGATAATCCCAGCCGCTATTTCTTCTACAAAGCAGCTGTGACATTTGATATTTCTTCTCTGAGCTATCCGAGAACTCCGTCTTGGATGATCTTTGATGAAAAACTTCGTACAAGCAAACCGCTGGTTGGTCTCGGTATTTCGACAGTCGGTTACGGATTTATCGATTGGGATGAAAAGAACGAAAAACCGATTGCTTCCGGTTTGATCCTTAAGGCTGATTCCATTGAAGAACTTGCCAACAAGATTAAACAGCATCCGGAAAACAAGGGCCGTATGGTTCCTGCTAACTTGGTTGAACAAGTCACTCGCTTCAATAAATTCTGCGATGACAAGAAAGACGCTGATTTCGGCCGCAGACCTGCTACATTGGGCAAGATCGAACAGGGTCCGTTCTACGCCATGCCGTTGGTTGCCGGTGGTCCGAATACTAAGGGCGGCTTATTAGCAGACGCAGACAGAAGAGTCCTTGCTTGGGACGGCACACCGATTCCTCGTCTCTACAGCGTCGGTGAAATCGCTTCCGCACTTAAGTTCGTTTATCAGGGCGGCGGTAACTTGACAGAATGCTTAGTCTACGGTCGTCACGTAGGTAAGAATGTCGCGGGCCTTCCCGATACGACACTTTAATAAATTCTGAATCGGCAGGGGCGGGGCCCCTGCCTCTTCGGAGATAACAATGAAAAAAGTATTGTTTTTACTTCTTCTTTCGTTCCTTGCAGGTACGACTGCTTTTGCTGCTGACGGCGGCCCCTATCTTGCTGACAGACATGTTGCCAGAGGTATGAAGTGCGCAGATTGTCATACACCTGACAACAAACTCAAAACCAGCGGTGATTTGGATGTTTGCGCTTCTTGTCACGGCGATTACCAAGCCATGATTAAAAAGACGGACGGCAGATATGAGGTCAATCCCCATGGCCAGCATGAGGGAGCACTTCCTTGCTCTGAATGCCATAAAGGCCATAAGCCGGGCGTGAACTATTGCGGCGGCTGTCACAACTTTGTATATAAAGTGCCTTAAACTATTTCCTTCTCTAGTAACTTATCCCTCCTTGCTGCTCCGTCGGTCCTTAGATTGACGGGGCTCTTTTTATTCAGTGCAAAAAAATAATTCAGTCAACAAATAATTCAGTCAGCTTGACAAGCCCAAAATAAGCATTCATAATTCGCCTCCGTTTTTCGACGCAGTAGTGTAGCGGAAAATACAGAAACGAAGTTTTACATTTGAAATTCTCCAGTCGCTTGACAGAAAATTTTAAACGAGTAGAATTTAAATTCTTCGCTCACGAAACTGAGCGGCGGCGAAAGCCGAAATGATCTTTAAAAATTTA
>ERZ1106931.179-NODE-179-length-52043-cov-27.086289_pt1 | contig 52043 bp, 45 predicted proteins | sample MGYA00403664_ERZ1106931 | MGnify/ENA primary metagenome ERZ1106931 (study PRJEB35170, sample SAMEA104062435) | human gut metagenome | biome: human gut; feature: human-associated habitat; material: faeces | place: Denmark | collected 2012-06-29 ... | reverse complement strand
TCTAAAACTTACCCTATCAAGGCAAAACATGGGTATATTCTTGCGATTGCCATAATCTTTTTGTAAAATTATTTTTTTCACTAGTGTTATAATGTTGTCCGGAGAAATCAGTTATGAACGATGAACAAACAAAATTTATAGAAAAAATCGATGAAATATTAGAAAGAATACGTCCTTTTTTACAGCGAGAAGGCGGTGATGTCCACTTGGACCATTATGATTTTGACACAAGCACTTGCTACGTAAAAATGAGCGGTGCCTGCAATGGTTGCTATATGGCGAATTCTGATGTTTCCGACACCATCGCAGTTCTGCTCATGGATGAAATTCCAGAAATCAAAGATGTTCAGCTTGTACAGCCTGAGCAGCAAAGTTTCGAAGATCTGCTCAAACGCTTGAAAGAAGAAGAACAAGCCAACAAAGAATTAGAAGAATACAATAAAAACCACAAACAATAGAACAATTCTTGGAATATTCATATCTGAGTTCTGTTCAGTGTGGTACAATTTTCATAGAGGTAAATTAACATGAACGAAAAAAATACATTTGTCGTTGAAACCAGTGCACATCATATCCATGTCACACAGGAAGCTTTAGAGTATCTTTTCGGTGAAGGTGCTGTTTTAGGTGTCAGAAAAGAGCTTTCTCAGCCTGGACAGTTCGCTTCCGACAAGAGACTTGATATCGTCTATCACGCTTCTGTCAAGAACAAAGTCACCGGCGAAACCGAAAAGAAAGATTTCACAATCAAGAACATGTCCATTTTAGGACCTGTCAGAAATGCAAACCAGGTCGAAATTTCCATGACTGAAGCCCGTTCTTTAAAGGCTAATGTACCTGTAAGAGAATCCGGCGATTTAAAGGGAAGTGCCCCTGTCACTTTGGTCAACCCTTTGAACGGCAAAAAGTTCGATTGCGAAGAAGGCATGATCATCGCCAAGAGACATATTCATATGACTCCTGCCGATGCTGAAACATTCGGTGTCAAAAACGGCGACATCGTTGCAGTCAAAATCGTTTCTTCCAATGGCAGAAGCGCTGTTTTAGGAGATACTGTCATTCGTGTTTCTCCTAAGTATGCTCTTGCTATGCATATTGACACAGATGAATCTAACGCTGTCGGCGGTGCAAGTACTGGCGTTGTCGGTTCTCTTATCAAAATCGACTTCTAAAATCTTAAAGGTGAGTCATCATGCCTAATCTACTTGCTCATTCCCTGATTGTAAAAAGATTTTACAACCACGAAAACGAATTGGGCCATTTAGATAGCATTGATTCGTTTGTCAAAGGAAATTATGATTTGCTCGTTTTAGGATCATTGGGTCCTGATCCCTTGTTTTATATGGGAATTTTGCCTTTCAAAGGTCTTCATCTTCCCACTGCTTTGAAGAAAATCGGAAACAAACTGCATAAAACAAACGGAAAACAGTTTTTCAAGTTGTTGGTTGAGTCCACGTATGGACTTGATAATGTAAAAGAAAAACAGAAATTCGAAGCGTTCATATTCGGTCAGCTTGCCCATTATTTCTTAGATCGTGAAGCTCACCCCTATATTCTGTATGAATCCGGCTTTGATGATAATGGTCGCATCACATCACATTATCATTTTGACCACGCCTTTTTCGAAACGAATATCGATTGTTCTTTAGCACAAAAATATTCCATCACTCACTTTTTGACCAATCCTCAGGATATCATTCCTGACAATAGACACAATCTTGAAATCATCGATTGGAATCTTGTCCCTGTTTTGGAAAAGATGTTCGGCTGTCGTCTGCCTAAGCATATGTATTCTAATGCGATCAACAATATGAAGCATCTGCTGAAATCCATGAATCATCATGGCGCTTTCAAGGCTAAGATTCTTTGCAAAAACATCGGCCTTTCTGCTATGCATAATCCTATAGTGCCCGATGCTTCAACCTTAAACCTCGATAAGAACATATGGCTTGATCCATGCACAGGCGAAAAGCATAATGATTCTTTCTTGGAAATGCACACAAGAGCCTTTGAACTATTGGAAGCATGCTATAACGATATTCTGAAATCAGGATTCAATTATTCCACCATAGAAAAATACATCGATGGAAGAGATTATTATGGTGCCGAGCCTAATGCTGTCAGAAAATTCAAGAAAATTGGTAGCTAAATGCTACCTTTTTTATTCACATATATATTTTTATGATATATTTATTACGTTTTAATAAGGAGCTGCTTTCTATGATTAAAGAATTCACTTATGAACCACATGGAACATGTTCTTCGCTCATGACTATCAAAGTAGACGAAGATACCAATAAGATTGTCGACTTTGCCGTCAAAGGCGGTTGCCCTGGCAATTTAGCCGGTATCAGAAAACTGATTATAGGAATGGATGCCAAAGAAGTCGCAAACAAGCTGAGCGGCGTTCGCTGTGGATTCAAACCCACCTCCTGCCCAGATCAGTTGTCCAAGGCTTTGGAAGCCTATTTATCCAGCAAGTAAAACATGAACAACAACGAAAATCAAAATGCCACTCCGTTTTTGGATGCATTGATTGATTATATTTCTTCCAATCCTACTCCGTTTGATGTCCCAGGTCACAAACTTGGTTCTTTTAAAACCGATTTATCAAGACGTATCTGCGAAGAATTTTACACGTATGATGCTAATGCGCCTTTAGGCCTGGATAATCTTTACAATTCCACTGGCGTCATCAAACAAGCTGAGGATCTGGCTGCAAAGGCGTGTCACGCCGATCATTGCCTGTTCTCTGTAAACGGAACAACAGGCGGAATTCTGACAATGATTATGTCCTGTCTGAATGTCAAAGACAAAATCATCATACCCAGAAACGTTCATAAGTCTGTTGTCAACGCTTTGATCATTTCCGGAGCCATTCCGATCTTCGTTTCTCCTGTCATCGACGATAAACTCGGTGTCGCCTGTGGAGTAAAAACTGAAGATTATGTCCGCGCCATGGACGAAAACCCGACTGCAAAAGCCGTCTTCGTCATCAATCCGACTTACTTTGGCGTTGTTTCGAATCTGAGAAGCATTGTTATTGAAGCTCATAAGCGCAACATGATTGTCATCTGTGACGAAGCGCACGGCTCGAATTTCTATTTTTCCGATAAGCTTCCTGTATCTGCAATGGATGCAGGCGCTGATATCACAGCGATGAGCATGCATAAGAACTCTGGTTCTTTGACGCAGACTTCTTTGATTCTGACACAAGGTGACAGAATCAACTTTTCAGAAGTGAAGCGTGCTTTTGCCATGTTCTCTTCAACGTCGCCTTATCATATCCTTATTGCTTCGCTTGACGCAGCCAGAAAAGAAATGGCATTGCATGGAAATGAAATTCTTGATGCCAATCTGGAATTAGCCTCCTATGCCCGCGAAAAACTGAACAAAATCAAAGGCATCCATGTCTATGGAGAAGAATATGTAAGTCAGCACGACAATGACGGAATCTATCAGATTGATCCCACAAAACTTGTCATTGATGTTCGCGGTCTTGGCATGTATGGCTATGAAGTCTATAAACTGATCAGAAAAGAATGCAATATTCAATTGGAATTAGGCGAAGTTTCCGTCGTTCTTGCAATCATCGGTCCTGGAACCACAAAGGCCCATGTCGACAATCTGATTGCCGGTTTTGAGAAGCTTTCAGATAAAGTAGAGCGTTCACCGATCAAATCGATACCTGATTTCAACTATTCTTTCCCGAAGACCTGTGTTCCTCCACGCGAAGCATACGATGCCCCTCATCTCATTATTCCGCTAAGCAATTGCTTAGGTGAGGTATCGGCCGAAACAATCATGGCATATCCTCCAGGAATCCCGCTTGTCATTCCGGGAGAATTCATCTCTCAGGATGCATTGGATCTCATTCGATTCTACTCTGAGGAAGGTGGAGAAGTATTAAAGGATACTGAAGTCGGAATGATCAAAATCATCGACAAAAAGAATTGGTATCTCACTGAAGAAATCGAAAAGAAGGTTCAGTGAAGAAAGCGCTTACAATATGGTTTGTGATTTTTTGAAAAATAGTGGCAAATATCCATTTATTTCCGTATGGAAAGCGGTTATAATATAGACGGATAGAAAGGAGCCAGCTACTATGAAAATCACTTATGTATCCAAAGACGTAAACATCACCCCATCAATGAAGAAGGCAGTCGAAGAGAAGTTGGCAAAGTTCGATTCGTTATTCCGTACTACTTCTGAAGTCCGCTGTGTCGTTACAATCGCAATTCTCCCCAACCACAACAAAGCCGTTGAAGTCTCACTTTCTACAACTGGCGTCGACCTGAGAGCCAAAGTCATCGCGGATGACTTCTACAACGCACTCGATCTCTTGGTCGAAAAGCTCAATGGGCAAATGAGAAAGATGAAGACGCAATGGAAAAAGGCACATAAGACGCATTCCTTATCTGAGAACCTCATCATGGATGACATTTCCGGAGAAGAAGATGCCGCGGAAATCGTAAAAAAGAAAAAATTATCCCTTGCACCGATGGACTTGGATGAAGCCCTCACCAGAATGGATGCCTTAGGACATCAATTCTTCATCTATCTCGATTCTTCAACCGATTTGGTCAACGTCATCTATGAAAGAGATGACGGAACTTACGGCCTTATCGAGATTGATCAATAATTGTTTTCCCACAAGGAGGCGGCATTGCCGCTTCCTTTTTTCTTTTGCCTATTTAAATGTCATCTTATTTTGTTTATAATATTATTTAGCTTTGTGTGCTATTTTTAAGTGAGGTTACAAACATGATGAACGATGAAGAAAGAAATGTAATGACTATCGTCACTATAGCTCGTATAGTCGAATCAACTTTATGGTATTGCCTTCAACCGAGAAACACTGCAGGATTCGATCCGGCCGAAAGAAAATCCCGTTATGATGCTTTAGTCGCATTGACACAAGAAGGTTCTCCTTTCGCGCTGAACTGTGATAACAATGGTGAAGCCGGAAAGAGTCTCAAAGAGGATATGCAGTATTTCATCGAAGATGTCTATGGAAATCCTGGCAGAATCGTCACTCTGACCATTGACAACAAGGTCAATGTCGAACAGTCTTTGATTATCGAACTGTTCTCTACCATCGTCAAAATGCGTGGCCTTTTGGAAGCCTTTATGCTTGCAGCCAAGAAATCTTTGAAGGAAAGCGGAAAATTGGACAGCGACTTCGAAGATCTCATCAACGAAGACATCCGCTTCTTCCACGCCTTCGCAGGAAAGATTTCTTGCATGCTCATCGCCGATAAATTCCTTGAACTGAACAATAACGCCAACACTTATGCTCAGTCCTACTCCAAAGAGCACAACGGAATCGATCCTCACAAGGATCCTGAATTCGATCCTAGAAACGACCCTTCCTTCCGTATGCTTGAAAACGAATTCCACCAGTTGAACCAGGATATGGTCGCCGTCTTGAATTCCTATGGCGAGAACGATGAAGAATTCCGTTTTGCAAGAGAAGCCGTCTATTCTGATTGCGAAATCTTCACAGGAAAGAAACAGACAACCGATCCGCAGAAATATTTCCAGCTTTTCGCCTCCTATTTTGATAAGATATTAAATGCTACTCAGAATGACCTCAACAAAAAATTTGCTGATATCGGTCAGAAAATGAAAGCAACTGAAAACGGAGAAAACTAAAATGGAAGAACAGAAAGCAAAAAAGGCACCGAGAAAATTATTCACCGGTGAAATAGTTTGGTATAGCATCTTAGGCGCGTTCTGGATCACTGGATTGGTCTTTGCGGTCTTAGGAGTCTGCGCATATAACGTCGGAAAGCTGAGCACAAATCCCCTTTATGAGCTTCAGAAGAAATTTGCCACCTTCTTCAAGATGGATGGCGTTATGGATTTCAGACTTTGGGGAACCCTTGTGATGATCATCGCCATGATTGGCCTTCTCATTGTCATCTTCTATTACACAAACAAGACCGTACAGGAAGAAAACAAGAGAAGAAGATACGAAGAACGTATGCGTATCTTAATGGAATCCGACAAGTAAATAATGTCTTTAAAGCAATGATTCAGGCTAATCATTGCTTTTTTTGTGAAAAATAGTTTTGTTGAATAACAATTGACCTAATTGAAAAAAGAGATTATGATACGTATGTAGCGCCTTTTTTGCGTTATTTATTTATTTATTTATTGTATTATGAAAGAAAAGAAAGAAAATAAGGATTCCGAGAAGAAAACAGAATCCACGACAAAGAAAAAAACTAAAAAATCAACGATTATCGTTTCAACCATAGTCAGCATCATCTCTGCCGGTGTCGGTGTGATCGGTGGTTACGTTTTATATAACAGCGTCAATCCTGAACAGCAGGATATCGTCATCGAAAAAGACAAAACCTATGATAAGGCAAAAATCGAAAAAGCTTTATCCGATAATACTCTCGCGGAAGATTTCAAAGATTCCGCTTATGATATCATCAATTATTCCTGCGATATGTATGCCTCTTCCCCCTATTCTCTGACATTAGGCAATGGTGTTGTTCAGGCTGCGGCTGGTGTAAAACAATCCATATTGAGCGCCACCTATTCTTATCCTGAAGGAGCGTTCAACCAGAAAGTATCTTCCTCCTCCATTGTCAACACAGCTGATAGATACTATGACGAAAACAACAATAGTGTTCTCGCCTATGAATGCAAGACTGAAGATGACTGGAAAAAAGATGGAATCGAATCCAAGAACTATACTTACGATCAATATATTCAGTCCTTTGGAAAATTGCTTCATGGAACCTATTATTGTGTCGATAAAAGCGATGTTTCCGATGAGGAGCCCATTCCTGAAGCGTTCCTCACATTAAATAAGGATGAATACGATGCCTCCACAGATCAGACAAAACATAAGAGAAGCGGTGTCATCGGATATTCTCTGACAAAAAAATCCGTCACACAGGCTAAAATTAAAGAAACAGAGAAAGGATACACTATCGAGCTTGATTTGAACATCAACTATGCAGTCTCCTATGTTCAGGTTCAGATGAAGACGACGGGCCGGTTAAAAGCCCGTCCTCAGTTCTCAAGCTGCAAACTGACATTTGACTTGGATGACAAGCTGAATCTCTCTGCTTCCATCTTCCATGATGAATACCGAGTCAACACCGGTGGTCTTATCACAAACGCAATCTCTGACCTGAATCAGGTTTATTTCACAAGTGAATCCAACACGATAGAAAACAATGGAAAATCCGTGTCTGTCAAAGTTCCTGCGATGAACGAGGACTTCAACGGATACGAATTATTGAATTAATATTACGAATATGAAAGGAGAGCGAATATGAAACATATCATTTTATATCCTCTTATCAGTGCACTGACACTAAGCGTATCAGGTGTCGGTTCCTATCTTTATCAAGAGTTAAGCCATAAAAACAATCATACCGACACTTCTGAACCGGATGATACAGACGATGATGATTTTGTTCCGCCGATTGAAGAAGAGCCCGGTTTTTCAAAGATGATCAACAAGTTGATGGCAACAAAAGAAGTGAAGGCAAAACATGCTTCCATTGTCTTATCCACAACCGGAAACGATGACATCTATCTTAACTTAAGCAATCTGGATGTTGATTTATCGGGCGTCTTAAGCGGCGATATGTCCGCTTTAAAGCTCAATGGCACATTAAACGTCAAATACAGAGACATCAACGAAGAATTATCTGTCTATTATGATACGGATATGCTCTATATGGATTATGCTCAGAAGTCTTTTGCCTTCTCTGCCCCTAATACCATCGCCGGTCTTACTGGAATTCTTTCCAAGCTGAACATCAATGTCCCATCACTTCCTGATTTCGGCAACTTGGATATGTCCGAAATCATGAGCGGAGCTTTAGGAATCTTAGACAACGTCGAAGAAAAGAAAACTGAGAACGGATATGCATATATCCTTGATTGCAATGACTTCATCTCTTCTTTGAACCTCCCTATTGAAATCAAAGGCGCAAAGCTTGCCTTATATGCCGATAGCGACTACAACTTCATCGGAGGAGCGACTGTCGATGAAGGCGGAATCAATATCAATTCCTCCTACTCAATCAAACTGGATGTCGGTGGTATCGAAGTTCAGGACAGCTCAAATTATGTTGGTCTTTCTGCCGAGCAGAAAAAGAATTATACCGACTTGACTTCACGCACAACAAATATTGCCACAACTTTGGCAACATTGATGGACAAAAAGAATTTCTCTGCAGACTTCAATGTCGATGTCAGTTTGGAAGACAATTCCATTCAGAAACAGACATTCCAGGGAACACTTCAGGCCGACCTCAGCACTATTGTCAAAGATGTTTCCAAAGGAGAATTTGAGGTTTCTCTCAATCATTTGAATAACGGAAAACAGGCTAATAGTGTTTATGCCACCTACAAGGACAATAACATCTATGTCGCATTGAACAATCTTGTCAAAGGAAAAATCGCTTCTTCCACAATCAACGACCTCATTCCGACTGTCGCCAATGAACTCCATTCTGAGAATCTCGCTGACGTCTCCACTAGTCTCAACGAGATCATCAAAGGCACTGATTTTGAAAAATTGATGAACGGAGACCTTTCCGTCTATAAGAACTTCATTCAGAATTTTGAAGCCACCACAAACGGTTTTGCACTCTCTATCAACGCTAAAGCCTTCGGTCTGGGTGATTACGTATTGAAGATTGTCTTAGACGATACAACCAATGATTTATCAAATGGTTTCCTTCTTTCCATCGAGAACTTCCAGTACAACAATATCAAGTTGTCTTTCTCACTCAATGTCAGGCCACAGGAGAGCATCCACTTCAGATACACGGATGAAGAATTTGCTTCCTTTAAAGATTATTGCGGAATCATCTCTATCTTCAACACTGTTTCCAAATTAGCAGATGAAAGAAAACTGAATACCGCATACACCTTCAATCTTCAGGATCTTGCCAATAAGACCAATTATCTTGCAAGCGGTGAGATTTCCGCCGATGTCTCTAATCTCTCTTTGGACTCTGGTAACAATTATTATGGCGATTATCGTCTCACATTGGCAACTAACCTCAACGGTTACGATCACAGCCTTGACTTCGCCTATCAGAACCATGACCTCTATCTGCAATTGGACAGCTTCTTCAAACAGAAGATTTCAGACAGTGAAGTCGGAGCCATCTATGACCTTCTGAACAAAGACAAAGAAGGGACATCCGAAGCATTCGATGGCATGAACACAGTCATCAATTCCATTGTCAACGAAATCAAGGAAACCTATTCCTTGAAAATCCTTGAAGATTACTTCACTCTCGACAAAGAAAACGTCGATAAGAACATCTTAAGACTCGATATCAATCTTCCTTTATTCTTTGAAGGATCCACACTCGGTAAAAATCTTTCTGCTCTTAGCCTTTATGTCAACACTGATGATGACTCCATCACTTCTCTCTCCTGCAAAGGCTTTAAAATCAGCAATAAGTACCAGCTTGATTTCACAATGAATCTCAAAGATGAGTTCAACGATTTCCGTCTCAGTGAAGAAGAGACAAAATATTACACTGAAATCGATTCCGCAAGCAAAGTCATCAATGGTTTCTTATCCTTGCCAACTGACTTGAAGCAGTTCTCTGTCAACCTCAGCGGAGACATCGAATACAAAGGTGAAGACGGCCAATATCAGGATTACCTCGGATTGACAGGTGACGCTCAGGTCGACCTCACAAAAAAAGAAAGTCCGGATGTCGGTGGCACACTCCATCTCTTGCAGCAACCCGATAACATGTATGACAAAGAAACCGATCATGAAATCATTTATGGTTATTCCGGCACACATACCGATGGTATGACGCTTGCCAAGTACACATCCAAAGATGTCGGTTCCAATGACAAAACCGGTACAACCAGCCTTGTCATGAATAATAGTGATATCTTCTCTATCTATGATAGAGTGACTGCATTGAAGGACAATAAGACCAATCTTCTCTATCGTTATCTCAAAGGCTATTTCGATACGACTGAGAAAGTTGTCACTGGTCTTCCTCTTATGGATGCCATCAAGAACAAAGACTACACGATTCTCCTCAACGACTATATCAAGGAAGTGACCATCAAAGACAAGACCGTCACGCTGAAGCTTGCTTCTTCGATTCTCAACAGCGAAGACAAGAGTGATAACATCGATAACATCATTGTCACCTTCGATGACAATTACAAGATCAGCAAAGCTGAAATCGATGGCTACTACAACGATTATCACTTGCATGCCGAAATCAATCTCGGCGACTATGATGTCAGCTTAAAGCCTGTCATCGAATACAATGACAGCAACAAGCAGGACTTCGTTGATGTCCATGGATTCGATACTCTTCTCAATTGTTTCATCACGACAACCGATCATCATTTCTTCGACCTCAGCGGCAGCCTTAATTTACCTTTGGAAGTATTGGGTGTCGAGTGGGGTTCATTGCGTTTGAAAACTAACTTCAATGTCTGTGTATCTATCGTTGATTCCACAGTCACCGCTTACCTCTCCTTCAACAAAGATGGCAATACGCCTAACGATAAAAACTTCTATGGTGTAGAGTTCTTTGTTGAAAATGAATTTGTTCTTTCCGAAAGAACTACAACTGACAAAAAGAAAAACAAGACAGTTGAACTTATCAAACTGACTCCGAAGGAAATCACTGATAACATTGCATACTACTTGTTAAGCTATATCCTCAACATCGAAAGTATGACTGCACTCTTCGGAGCTATTAAAGTTGGAAATATTGTATTAAACGAAATCTACAAAGCAATGAATGACACTTCCAGCGATTCTTCTGTCAGCATAACTCATAATTACTCCTCTCTCACCGACAAAGCAATCCAAGAAGAAAAAGAAGACGGAAGCGGAACATTCAATCTGACTTGTTCGCTTGGAAAATTGTTGCAGCTTCCTGTCATCAGTTTCGATGACAAAGCCACCAACATCGGAATCGGATTTGATTCCAATAAAGAACTGGCTTCTATCAACGCTTCTGTAAAATTTAGCATTGCAAGTGTCATAACTGGAACTTTAACCCTCAAGGCTACTCGTAATAATATCTGTTCTGGCGAAGCTGAAGAAAAGATCATGGCTGAAAAGATGGCAAGATACGATACCTTCTTAGCCGCTTACCACAGTGACAGCGAATACGTCAACTTGGCTGAATATCATATAAATTACAATGTTAAAGATGAAAAGTTTAGCAATAACGGAGCCAAACTCTATCCATCTAGTCAGTCTAGCAGTTTCGTCTTCGGCGCTTAATCAAACAATTCAAAAGCCTGGAAAATCAAACGTTCCAGGCTTTTCTTTTATCTGCTTTCATAGGCAACAGAAAAGCTATCCTTGCGGATAGCTGATTCTGGTTAGAGTTTGTAAATTACTTTGCAGCTTCTTCTAAGGCGGCAGCTTTAGCGGCCTTCTTAGCAGCTTTATTCTTAGCTTCGGACTTCTGTTCCTTAGCTAATCTCTTTTTTCTTCTGACGGCCCATTCATCTGCGAAGCCTCTAGCTTCAAATCTTTTCTTTCCCATGTTAAATATACCTCACTGATACAACGCTAAATAATTATACTGAAAATTCCGATTATTTCAAGTCTTTTATTGCTTCCAGGAGTAATACTCCTCATCTTTTTTCATATCAACGGTTTCTTCCTCAGACTCCATATCGATCTGAAAAACACAGTCTTTGTATAATTCTTTGAATGAATATTCATTCAATAACTGAAAGTTATTTTCTCCGAAGACCAAAACCATATTGTCTCGAAAGACAAAATGGACTTCCTTCTTGTCAACAATGCTATAGAGATGATATCCGGCTTTCAGATATGACAATGCCTTCTCTGTATTTATCTTGTTAATTTGTTCCATGTGATTTCACTTCTCGTTATAATGATACTAGAACAGGAGTCATAATTCTATATGGACTATATTCAATCGATCAGAAAGTTTATCGGACATGATCCAATGCTATCAGTAGGAGTCTGCGCAATCCTTGAGAATTCAAAGGGAGAAATCCTTTTAGAGAAGCGTCATGACAATGGTCAGTATTGTTTACCAGGCGGAGCAATCGAGCTTCGTGAGACCGCAATAGAAGGCCTTAAAAGAGAAATCTACGAGGAGACCGGCATCCATTTGAATAGTCCTGAATTATTCATGGTTTTATCTGGAGAAAAAGAGGCCTTTCGTTATCCAAACGGTGACGTAACCTATTATGTAGATCTCATCTTCTATGATAAAATAAAAGATAGTGAGAAAATCAATCCTCACGATCAAGAATCTGATCATATCGCGTTTTATAGCCTGGATTCTCTTCCTGATGAAAGAGAGCTTCTAAGGGGAACAAAACAGATTTTAGACAAATTCATAAAGAAAGACTTCAAAATTGTTGTCGACTAGAAAGGACAAATCACAATGGACGAGAAAATCAATTTCAATCAGTATCAGAAAGAAGCATTTGACCTGATCAGCGAAGATGGCAGAAAAGACATGGTTCTCAATGGTGTTTTAGGCTTAGCCGGAGAAAGCGGTGAATGCTGCGACATCGTCAAAAAGAACCGTTTCCAGGGTCATGAACTGAATAAAGAGCATTTGATCGAAGAGCTTGGCGATGTCATGTGGTATATCGCAGAAACCGCTTCTGGATTAGGTGTCACATTAGAAGAAGTCGCTCAGTATAACTTAGACAAGCTCCACAAGAGATATCACGGAAATCATTTCAATAAGGAAGACAGCATCCACAGAAATGAAGAAAAGAAAGACTGAGGTTTAAGTCTATGAAGTGGTGGGTTTATGCAATTATCATCGTCGGTGTCCTCGCTTTCTATCTTCTCTCCGCGCTTATTGTCCGACTTTTGATGAACGAAGCCAAAAAGAAAGCTGTCATCGAATACGAAAAAGTCATTCCATATGAAAAAGCGAGAATGGATGAAATCAACAATGCGATCAAAACAATGCAGGATGACGGAAGATTCCTGCCGAAGAACATGATCGAATGTCTTGAGACAATCAACAAATCATTCGATGCTGTTCCTGTCGATGTCTCTTCTGTCAAAAATCAGAACGACTTCATGATTCTCTATATCAGAAAGTACCTGAAAGAAAAAAGAATCGCCGAGAAATACAAGAGCATCGATGAGAAACTGGAGTCTCTGCTTTTCCTTGACCCCTCGTCAAAAAAATCCCCTTATTCCGTCTATAACAAGAAAGCAGGCCGCTACAATGCCTATTTAGGCATGGGATTCTTTAACCTCTTCCGCGGAAGCAACACATCCATGCCGATTTTGTAGAAAAAGAAAAACAAAAAACTATAATATTCAGTAAGGAGATATACAAAATGGTTTTATTTATCGACACAGCAAACATTGAAGAAATCAAGGAAGCTGCCACATGGGGCTTTGTCAAAGGCGTCACGACAAATCCCTCTTTGATTGCAAGAGAAGGTCTGACACAAAAAGATGTCATCACTCAGATCACCAAATTGATCGATGGTCCTATTTCCGCTGAAGTCACTGCCGAAGATTTTGAAGGCATGATGAAGCAGGCTAAAGAGCTTTACGCAATCGATCCGAAGCATATTGTCATCAAACTGCCGATGACCATGGCTGGTCTTCAGGCATGCAAGGCACTTTATGAAGAACACATCCCTACCAATGTCACGCTTTGCTTCTCATCCGCTCAGGCTCTTCTCGCCATGGAGAATCATGCAACCTATGTTTCGCCTTTCTTAGGAAGATTGGATGACAACGGCTGGGACAGCGTTCAGCTCATCAAGGACATTGTCACTCTCAAGAAGAATTTCGGATATGACACCAAGATCATTTCCGCTTCTATCCGTTCCAAAGCACATGTTGAAAACTGCGCATTGGAAGGTTCCGATATCGCAACAGTCCCTTATAAGGTTCTGAAATCTCTCATTCAGCATCCTTTGACTGACAAAGGATTGGATTCCTTCAGAAAAGATGCTCAGAAGACTGCAAGCTTGGAAAATAAGTAAATCATATCAACAAAAAAATGACACTCCTGAACAATGCGGAGTGTCATTTTTTGTTAGTCAATTTAACGATAATCGGCAGCGTTGAAGACCTTGTTTTCAGAGGACTGAAGATAATCGATCATGATATCCAAGATAAACGGCTTTTCGTCTCTTAAGTCATACTGAGGAGCATCGCCGAAGCAGCGTTTGCCATAGTAACCTTCAGAGACATAGTCGATTGTGACAACATCATAAGTTTTGCTGCTGTCAAAGGCTTGATCAGTCTCTCTCATATAAGCATAGAACTTAGATGAATAGGAGCCGTTGATTGTTCCTAAAAGGCCACCGACCTTCGATCCACTGATATTCTTGATAATCTTGACCTTGTTTTCAAAGGGTTCGACCTTAAAGAGTTTTTCTCTTGTCAGAGAGCCTGAAGAAAGGTTGGCACGGATACCGGCATTGTTATGAAGAGCAATCAATTCATTCTTTCCTTTGAATCCATAGTTGATGGCCTGTTTGAGCATGATTTCAGGAACGAATTTATTGAGTTCGTATCCCCTTCTGAAATCACCTTGCAACTGACAGATTTCTTCAGAGCCGTTATAGCGTTTATCGGATTCTTCGATTCTTGAAACAATGGTCTGATTCAATAAGGAAGCATCAATATTATAATAACTGGAGAATGCTTTGACATAAGAATGTTCAACTGCTTTCTTCGTGGGAAGAGAGAAAGACATCTTAGCATATCCTCTTGAATTGCAGCCTCCCTGAACAAACGGAATTTTATTTGATCCGGCTTCTCCGGATTCAAAGTAATGGGTATGAGCGCCGAAAATGCCTTGAATCTGAGTGGTATCTAATGTGCTTGCAATCGAATTGATATATCCGTTTTCGTTCTTGTAGGAATCGTGTGTGGCAAGAAGAATCAGATCACAGTTTTCTCCGGTAAGATAATTTACCTCATCTTTAATGATACTTGTTCTGCTATCAAAGGAATAACCAGCCAAAGAGGAAGCAGCTATCGAGCTTTCCTCACCGGCTCCCATGGCGCCGATAATGCCGATTTTAGCACCAGCTTTTTCGATGATGGTATGATTATCGGAAAGCTCGTCTGTGTGTCTGCCATTGGGGTCTTTGATATTGCAGGCCAAGAAAGGAAACGGAGACTGTTCTCTAAGAGTCTTGATGTTATCGATTCCCCAATCGAACTCATGATTACCTAAGACCATGGCTTCTACGCCCATCTCGCCAAGAAGCTCATCAGTGATGGTTCTTTCCTTATAAGAAAGATAACCGCCTTGCCAGGAATCACCGCAAGAAATGATGATACTGGTTTCAGGATTGTAGTCAACATCATTTTTAATCGCGTATTCCAACTTTGCCAAGCCAAGTTCTCCTTCATCAGGATTCTCCTTTAAAGAGCCGTGAAGGTCATTGATAGAGAAAACAGTGATAAGCTCAGGCTTGTTTGCAACATCCTGTTTATCAGTAGGCTTTCCGTTGGCGTTAGAGCCAAAATTGATTTTCAGGTCACATCCGACTAAAGAGAGAAGGACAAGAGGAAGCAATAAAAGTTTATTCTTTTTCATAATATGAATTTCAGATTTTCCTTTCTGTTGAACATGCAATATCCGTTCAAGTTGTACACGTTTTCTCGATTGTAGACGAATGGTTGGCCCAAAGTATCCACAAACAATCCGCCGGCTTCCCGAACTAAGAGATCTGGTGCACAGACATCCCATTCCTTTGTCATCTTTGTATATCGGATACAGCAATCGGCTTTTCCTTCAGCAATTGCAACTGCCTTAGTAGAAGCACCAAGAGGAACAACTCTATCAATAACATGATGATTTGCTTTTATAATATTTTCTTCTTCTAAAGAAGAATGTGTCTTGGATGTCAGAAAAACAAGATGATCTAATCTATCAGATACTTGCAAGGCAAGAGATTCATTTCCGTCTAAGAAATAGGAACCTTTGTTCTTTACCGCATAATAGATTCTGTTCTGTGCTGGTATTGCGATGACCGAACAGACAGGTTCACGATCGACAACTAGTGCGATATTGACACCGAAGGAATCATCGCGCTCAACAAAATCGCTGGTTCCATCAAGCGGATCGATTACAAACAGTTTTCGCTTTTGCAGCCTTGATCTGTCATCATAATCTTCCTCGCTCAGCCATCCAATATCAGAGAAAGGTGATAAAGTCTCTCTGATGATTTTGTTGGATGCAATGTCTGCATCGGTCACAGGTGACTGGTCGCTTTTAATCGTTACATTGAAATCTTTTTTATAAATCTTCATGATTTCTTCGCTGGCTTTTCTGCCAGCGAGAATCATTGCATTCAGTTCTTTTTCAAGCATTAGATGCTCTCAGTATGATTCAAAGCGTCAATGACTTCCTGAACTCTGTCAAAAGTCTCAAGCTTGCATCCGGAAGCTGCCAAATGACCGCCGCCATTGAACTGAACTGCGACTTTCTGAACATTGTATTTTCCGTTGGAACGAAGTTCGACACGGATTGTTCCATCATCCTGTTCAGTGAAGAAAGCCCACATCGGATGATCATCGAGCATTGAAAGAAGGTTGACTTTTCCGCCTGCATCATTCTGGGTGAGTCCTAATGCCTGATAAGTCTTCTTATCCATGCAGCAATAGGTGACTAAGCCATCAAACTTAAAGTTCTGATAAATGACAGAGCGATATTTCAGATCGATAGAAGACTGACGATATAAAGCGTTATACATAGATCTGTAATCGATGCCATAGCTGACAAGTTTGGAAGCGACTTCAAGCGTCTCCGGTTCAGCATCGTACTGGAATCTTCCACTGTCTGTGACTAATCCCATATAGAGATATTTGGCGCATTCAGCACTTGGAATCTTGCCATAACGGAGAAGAAGACATTTTGCGATGATGAAGGTAGCAGAAGGAGCTTTTTCATCTCTTACAATCGCAAAAGGAACATCATATTGCTTCATATGATGATCGATACAAACAATCTTCGGAGCTTTGAGGATTCTCTGATCTTCAACTCTTTCCAAATCAGACAGGTCGACCATGAGAGCCAAAGAATTTTCGATGACTTCATCAGATATATCATCGCTTTCTTCCGTGACAGGAAGATAGGCGGGGTGTGTTCCGACAGCGTAGACCTTTTTAGTCGGGAACAGTGTTTTCAGAGCATGTTTCATGCCTAAGACAGAGCCGACACAGTCGCCATCGGGATTCTTGTGTCCGAAAATGACAATGCTGTCTGCCTTTTCAAGTTCAGAGAACACCTGTTCTCTTTCGTCATCGTAATAATTCATGTTGGTTATCCTTTCTGAAACAAAAAGCCCTTTGATTTTTTCAGGGGGCTTAATACTAACAAATGAAATCAGTTGTTTTCGTCGTTATCGTCATCCATGCCGCTCTCAACGGTATCATCTTCTTCGTAGTTGTTTTCTTCTTTCTCTTCATCATAAGAATCGGACTCGTCTTCATCATCTTCATCCGTATTCTCATCTTTCTTTTCATCATCTTCTTCGAACTCATCGATGGAATAGACCTTATTCATATCGATGTGAACATTCTTATAAAGTTCATGTTCTCTTAATGTCCAGGTATTGTTCTCTTTGATGACGAAACGTCCATCCAATGTCAGATCGGTATAGAAGCGGGAAACCAATTTCATGAATTCTTCTTCAGTCATTCCGATTCTGTCACAGATTTCAGAACAGAGCTGTAAGAACGGTTTGGGTTCTTTGTTTCCGCTGTTGTAATCCTCGCTGAGAATCTCATATGCGACATTGACTAATGATTTATCTACCATAAGTGTATTCTCCTTTATCAAATCAAGATATAATTCAAGGTTAGCTTTAAAAGTATACTATTAAAGTGCACCGAAAGAAACCAATTTTTGAAAAAAATCAATGTTATTCTGCTTTTTCTGCGGACACCATTCTTTCAGGAGCAGAAACCGCAATCAAATCCAAGGCAGAAGCCAAGACATCCTTGCAGGCTTCGACAAGACCGAGTCTCTCCTTAGTGAGCTCTACGTTCTGACTATCAATGACACGGCACTTTGTATAGAATTCATTGATACTCTGAGCGAGAGTATGGATATAATTGGTGACCTTATACGGCTCGTTTTCAACCGTTGCAGATTTGATGACATCAGAATATCCTTTCAGAAGGATAAGAAGATTCTTTTCAGATTCGCTGACAAGCAAAGAGGAAGAATAATCAATCGGATAGAAATCTTTTGCATTGTTCATGATGCCGCAAAGTCTGGCGTGTGTATACTGAGCATAATAGACCGGGTTTTCACTGCCCAAAGTCTTTGCAAGATCGATATCAAAATCAAGGTGAGAGGTTCCGCTTCTAGAAACAAAGAAGTAACGGACAGCATCAACACCGACTTCTTCGACAAGCTCTTTCATCGAGATGGCATTCCCGGTTCTCTTGCTCATCTTGAACTCTTCGCCGTTCTTGAAGAGTCTGACCATCTGAACCAAAGAGACATGAAGTGCATCGGGATTGTGGCCTAAGTCCTTCTGAGAAGATTTAAGTCTAGCGATATAACCATGATGGTCTGCACCGAAGAGGTCAATCAATAAATCGAAACCGCGATTGAACTTGTCGTTATGATATGCGATATCAGGAAGGAGATAAGTGTAGTTGCCGTCGCTCTTGACGAGAACTCTGTCTTTATCATCTCCGTCTTTTGTGGTATTGAGCCATAAAGCACCATCCTGTTCATAGCAGAAGGGCTTGAGCTGTTGTAATACCTTTTCGACATCTCCTCTTTGGCGGATAGCCTTTTCGGAGGTGTAGACATCCTGATCGACACGGAAATCATGAAGGTCTTTCTTGATGGCATCAAGAAGTTTCATGCCACCGAACTTCTTGAAGTCTTCCAAGTGGCTTTCAGGATCGGCAAGATAACTGTCACCAACCTTTTCCTTCAGTTCCTTCGCCAATGCAATGATTTCAGGTCCATGATAACCGTCTTCAGGCATCTTTGCATCCTGAGAGAACTCTTCCAGATAACGAACCATCAAAGATTCAGCAAGATGGTCCATCTGAACACCGGCATCGTTCACATAATATTCACGTGTAACGTCATAACCTGCCTTCTTGTAAAGTCTAGCCAAGCAATCGCCTAAAGCTGCGCCTCTGGCATGTCCTAAATGCAATGTGCCTGTCGGATTTGCGGAAACATATTCGATATCGACTTTGATTCCTTTTCCCATATCAAGGTCGCCATAATGTTCAGGATTGCTGACGATTGTCTTGATGATGGAACCAAGTTCATCCTGCTTTAAGAAGAAGTTCAGAAAGCCAGGTTTGCAGGCCTCGATATGATCGACACCATCAAGCGAAAACTCGGCGATGATGTCATTTGCCAGATCCATCGGATTCTTATGGAAGACTTTTGCTTTTCTCATGGCTAAGTTAGAAGCATAGTCTCCATGTTCGCGTGTATCGGAAGGGGAAAGAACGATTTCTTTGTCCTCGACTTCTCCGCCGAGTTTCACGATGACACGTTTCAGTTCATCTTTGATTTTCTGTTGAATATCCATAAATAGCACCTCACATTTTTATTAGGCAGACGGTCGAATAAACCTCAACGGCTTCATCATGACCGACCGCATCAAGACCTTCTTTCGTATTTGCATGAATCGCAATCCTATCAGCAGATAGATTCATGACTTCAGATAATCTGCTTTTGATCTGTTCTTTGTAATTCTTCAGCTTGACGCTTTGGAGAACTACATCGATGACGATATTGGATATCGTATATTCTCTTTTTTCCATCTGAGCCAGCGCGAAGGAAAGTATATCTTCGCTATTCATCCCTTGAGTATCTTCACTCGTATCAGGAAAATAGGTTCCGATATCTTCCAATCCCAAAGCGGATAAAATCGAATTGGCAAGAGAATGATACAGGCAATCACCATCGGAATGAGCCTTGATTTTCTTTCCAGGCAATTCTATGCCAGCAAGAACAAATCTCTTCCCATTCTCATCAAAACGATGAATGTCGTATCCGAAACCAGTTCTGATATCCATATTTTATTTTTTCTTGGCAGCTGAACGGATATAAAGAATATCGCCATCTTTGACGATGTAATCTTTTCCGACAGTCATCATCTTGCCAGCTTCTTTGACAGCAAGCTCCGTCCCATAATGAATCAGGTCATCATAGGAATAGACCTCTGCTTTCAGGAAGAACTTCTGGAAATCGGTATGGATGACACCCGCACATTCAGGAGCGGTATATCCTTCATGGAATGTCCAAGCCCTGACTTCATCTTCTCCGCCTGTGAAGAAGGTTCTTAAGCCAAGGATGTGATAAGCCGCAAATGTGACCTTGTCCAAACCAGTCTGACTTGTACCTAAGCTTTCAAGATAATCCTTTCTGTCTTCAGGAGAAACACGGGAGAGTTCCTCTTCGATTTTGGCAGAGACAGGGATGCATTCTGCGTGATTTTCCTTTGCGAATTCTTTCAGTTTTGCAAAGTAAGGATTAGCATCAGGATCAGCATAGCTTTCTTCATCGACATTGCCGACATAAATGACAGGCTTCATCGTGATGAGATTGAAAGACTTTGCAATCTCCGCTTCTTCCATGGAGAGAGGAATATCTCTTGCCATATGTTCGTTCTGCAAACCATCGATGAGTTTGTGGAGCGCAGAGACTTCAGTCAGTCCCGCTTTGTCTTTTGTTGTCAATGCTTTTCTTTCGACTTTTTCCAGCCTTTTTGTCATCACATCGATGTCGGAGAGCATCAATTCAAGATTGACTTCCATCGCATCAGCGACAGGATCGACTCCTCTTCCGTTGTAAGTCAAAATCTCACTGGAATCAAAACAGCGGACAACATGAATGATTGCATCCGTGTTGCGGATATTTCCTAAGAACTGGTTTCCCAACCCTTCGCCTTTGCTCGCACCTTTGATAAGGCCTGCGATATCAGTGAATTCAAAAGTTGCTCTGACAGTCTTTTTCGGATGGAAAATATCGACCAGGGCATCCACTCTTGCATCATTGACTTCAACAACGCCTGTATTCGGATCAATTGTGGCAAAAGGATAATTCTCTGCCAGAATATCACTATTGGTAATCGCATTGAATAGCGTAGATTTTCCGACATTAGGCAAACCGACAATACCAGCTGTTAAACTCATGTTATCACACTTTCTCTAATACTAATTAGTCAAACCTTTTTATTATAGTAAATTATAAAATATTATCAAATATAAGTTTATCTATAAACGTAGATAGTAGCCTCTGAAGCGGGGAAGAAGCTGACTTCCTTCTCCTCTGTGCCGTCCATAATTATCAGCTTTGAATATTCGCCAAGCAACGCAACAGCTTCTTTGGAATCTAAAATCTTGGATTCGGGAATGACCTTAGCTATTCCAACAGCGTTTCCGGTTGTCTTTTCGACAAACGTGACACTGATCGCTTTTGTCATTTTCTGATAAAGCATTCTGGACTTTCTTTCTGTATGAGAAGAAATCATATACAGTGGGAACATCACTTTTTCTTTGAAGGTATCATCCGTATAGAAGCCATCAAAGAGATAAGTGCTTCCAAGCTTTTCGACAGAGGCTGTCTTATCACTTAAAGAATCAAGCGTGACAATCTGTCCGTTATCGAGATACATCTTATCGAACGTGATGTCGCTTTGAAGTTCATAAGAAGAAGTTGTATTCATATAGACCTTGAAATCGACAACCGGACGATAGTTGATTTCCATATAAATGTCTTCGTTGATCAAAGGCATCTGCTTAGACGTCAAGTCAACCTTATCTGTGCCATCCATCTTGTAGAAGCGGGAGACAACAAGACTATTATCATTCATCGAAGTCTCAAACGCAGTGAGAAGGGCAGAAATATCGCTTCCGCCTTTGACCTTTGTCACAGAATCAGAACGCTTCGTTCCAGAATATCCATCCGGGTAATCATAATGAAGAGAAAGAGTAGGATAATCTGCATAAATGGCAGACAATGTGACATCATGGGAAGGAAGATGATCTTTTTCAAAATCAAACGGATTTCCATCCAATTGATAGCCGACAAAGTCTTTTTCCAAGGCCGTAGGAATATGGGCATCAAAGAATTCTTTTCCTAAAACATCACTTGCATAATAGTCTTTGAATTCTTCCTTGTTCTTTCCGTTGCAGGTTCCGTCCTGATAATCAAGGGTAACCGTAATCTTATCATCCCAACCTAAATAAAGATCGATATTATCATCACCGATAGTCGAAGAGATATTGAATCTTGTCTTCAAATCGCTGTCCAAATAGAAGCCAGTAAATCTCTTGTTTTTATCCGTTGTATAAAAATGAGTATGATCTGCGGCATTAAGATCGATTCCAGTCTTTGCCAGCATTTCAGAAATCAGAAGAGAAGAGATGTTGTTCTTGCCTTGGAAGACCGAATCGGAAACGCCATCAAGATTGTAATGGACTGTAATCGTAGGATCAGCTGTCCATTTGGCATATAAGACAAATTCATTTGTTTCGGAAATTGGGAAGCACATATTGTCGGTACCAAAAGAGCGATCGAATTCATATTCGCCGATTTCACCTGCCGTATCCAAAGAATAATGCTTCTGCCCGTTTTCGTCTGTGACAGCTTTCAATGGATATTTGGTATACCAATAATCAAATGTAAGATGACCGTTTTCAATGGAAGTTGTCGGAAGATAATCAAGAGAAAGAAGCTTCTTGGATGCATAGCCGTTCAGTTTTCCATCCTGGAAAGAAGCAGAATCCACTTTCGGAGCGACGAGTTTTGCAACATCCTTGCCCAAGGTCAGATCAAAAACGATGGTGGACAACGGTTCAAAATAAGCGTAGAAAGTATCATTGACATAGGGGTAGAAATAATACGATTTTCCATCCTTATCCGTTCTCTTGTTGATTGTGCGATATGCACCGTCCTTTGTCTTCTCTCTCCAACCGACAAAATAATATCCTGATTTCACGGGATCAGGAATCTCAGTGAGAATCGGTGTTCCGCTTTCGCCTTCGATATAGGTGGTTCCAAACGAATCCGGAAAGGTTCCGCCATCGAGTTCAAAAGTGATTTTTCCTTTCATTTTATTGCCGCATGAAAATAGGGAAGTAAGAAGGACAAGCGATAATCCATAAGCCAAACATTTGTTCTTCATATTATTTTTCCTCGTTAATTGAATAATATTATATATTATTCTTCAAGAATAAAAAAGACTGCGCTACACAATTGCAGCACAGCCTTTGAACATCATTTCAGTTTATCTGTGATCGTGGCGGAAAGGCTTGCGGTCTCTATTGTCGCGAGAACGTTCCGGCTTTTCGACATAGCCTTCCGGCTTAGGAAGGAATTCACGATGAGAAATATCGATTCTGCCTTGCGGATCGATACCGGTGATGATGACTTTAAGAGTATCGCCGAGCTTGCAGACATCCTCGACTTTTTCGACACGGTTCCAACCGAGTTTGGAAATATGGCATAAAGCGTCGGTGTTTCCATAGAGGTTGACAAATGCGCCATAAGACTCGATACGGACAACCTTTCCATCATAGATTTCACCGACTTCGGGAACCTTGGCGATGGACATGATCATTCCATAGGCCTTTTCAATCATATCCTTGTTGACGGAGTATAAGATGACACGGCCGTCATCATTGATGTCGATCTTAACATCTTTATTGCAGGCATCGATGATGGAATTGATGACTTTACCCTGGGAACCGATGACTTCTCTGATCTTGTCTGTTGCAATATTGAAGCGTTTCATCTTCAAAGCGAATTCAGAAAGTTCCTGTCTAGGTTCAGGAATTGCAGCCAACATCACATCAAGGATCTGCTTTCTTGCAGGCTTGGCCTGATAGAGAGCTTCACGGAGAATTTCTTTCGTAATACCACGGATCTTGATATCCATCTGAAGGGCAGTGATGCCGTTAGGAGTTCCAGCGACCTTGAAGTCCATGTCACCGAGGTGATCTTCCATACCCTGAATATCAGTGAGAATGGTGTAAGGATGATTTCCATCCAAAGGACCGGAAGTGATAAGACCCATAGCGATGCCGGAAACAGGAGCCTTAAGCGGAACACCTGCATCCATCAAAGACATGCAGGAAGCGCAGATGGAAGCCTGAGAGGAGGAACCATTGGATTCGCAGACATCAGCGACGCAACGGATTGTATAAGGGAATTCTTCTTCAGAAGGAATGACATAGCTAAGAGCTCTTTCACCTAAGTTGCCATGACCGATTTCACGGCGTCCAGGAGTGCCCATTCTACCTAATTCGCCGACAGAGAAAGGCGGGAAATTATAGTGATGCATCCATCTCTTTGTAGTGTCACCGGTGATGTTGTCAAGAATCTGAGCATCATCAAGAGAACCTAAAGTACAAGCGGAGATGACCTGTGTCTGTCCACGTGTGAACATAGCAGAGCCATGTGCTCTAGGAAGAATATGAACCTGAGCGTCAAGAGGTCTGATCTCATCGATCTTTCTTCCGTCAGGTCTGACTTTGTCGACAGTGATAAGTCTTCTGACTTCATTGCGGACAACAGTCTCAAGGACTTCCTTGGCTTCATTGACAGCTAAATCATGAGCCTGGAGAGTTTCATATTTTTCACCAGTCATGAAATCAGCCTTATCGACAAGATCGATAACTTCTTTTTCAAGAGCATCGATAGTATTCTGTCTCTCTAACTTATCGAAAATAGAAACCGCTTTGATGATTCTGTTTTCGGTGGTCTCGCTTTGACCAGGAGCAACATAGTCGCGACATTTTGCAGCAAATGCATCATCGATATGGTAGATGTTGAGCGGTCTCTTTTCTTTTCCGACCTTGCTAACGATTTCCTTTTCGAAAGCGCAGAGCTTCTTGATGGCTTCATGACCGAACATCAAAGCATCGAGCATATCATCTTCGCTGACTTCATTGGCACCGGCTTCAACCATGTTGATTGCTGTTTCAGTACCAGCGACAGAAAGATCGATATCGGACTGAGCCATCTGCTCGACAGTAGGATCAATGATGAATTCGCCATTGACTCTGCCGACATGGACACCGGCGATAGGTCCTTCAAACGGAATATCGGAAATACAAAGTGCTAAGGAAGCACCGAACATAGCGGACATATCTGTGCATGCATCCGGATCAGAAGACATGACTGTGCAGGTGACCTGAGTCTCATTGACATATCCTTCAGGGAACATCGGACGGATAGGCCTATCGATAAGACGGGAAATAAGAGTCTCACGAGTAGACTGTCTTCCTTCTCTTCTTAAGAAAGATCCAGGGATCTTACCGGCTGCATACTGACGTTCGAAATAGTTGATGGTCAACGGGAAAAAATCCTGACCTAACTTCGCTTCATGTGCGCCACAGGCTGCACATAAGACAGCGGAGTCATTGAATCTGACAAAGACAGAACCATCAGCCTGCTTTGCGATTTCTCCGGTTTCTACGGTTAATGTCTTGCCATAGAAATCAAGAGTGAACACTTCTTTTGACATTTTCTTTACCTCTTTATTTAATATAACCAAGTGGTATTTTATCAAAAATGAAAAGAAAGTAGAAACAAATATTTTCCTTCTTGGCCGATGGAAAAAGCAGTTATCGACATTCTAAACGAGGCTTTTATATTGAACATACCAAAAACTTAATTTTTATAAATAAGTTTTTTATGTTTTAAAAACTAATTCTTATTATACTTTTCAAATATTGAATAATAGTAATTTTTCCACATTTCATATAATTTTTCTTCGCTGTATTTTTCACTCATGTCTTCAGAAAGACTCTTGGAAGAATTATAAAAAACTTCATCGCTTTTGAGTTTTCTAAGCAAGGCAGAGAACTCATTCGAATCATTCGCTCTTAGATAATCCCCAACAAGAATATCCTTGTAGAGTTCTAAATCACGGACGATGTAAGGATGCTTTGTTTCACAGTTTTCTAACAGCGCCATCGGGAAAAGTTCGTTGTAAGAAGGGAGGACAAAAACATCCGCCATGTTATAGACGCCATTCATTTTTTCTCGATCAATGATTCCTAAGAAAAGAAGGTTGTCTCTTTTCTTCTCCATCTCTTTTTTCAGTTCTGAATACCCGTCCGTAATGTTCTTAAATGAAAAACCGCCCGCCCAGACAAAATACATGTCCGGATTTTCTTCGCTCATCCTGATAAAATCAAGGATTCCTTTTCTTGTCTGCACTTGTCCTACACCTAAAACGACAAATGCATTATCAGGTATTTTATATTCCTTTCTGATCTTTTTTCTTGTTTCCTCATCAACAGGATAGAAATCCTCATGGGAGACAAAATTCGGAATATAGGTTATCCTCTTCTCATCCAATCCATATTCGACAAGTTCTTTTTTGAAAGAAGGGTTCACTACAACAATCTCTTTTGCTTTTTTATAGAAAGAAATGACATATTTTTTAAAAATCCGAAATGCAAACTTAGGAAGTCTGATGCTTCCTTCCAAAGTATCCGGCATAAAATGAACAAAGCAAATAGTTGTCCTGTTCTTTTTCATCATCAAATAAAAAGAGGGATTGACAGAATGAATATGATAAAGATCCATCTTTGATGAGTGCCTATTGAGAGCAATCTCAAAATCATCTTTTCCGTATTTTTCCATCAGATTCATCAGTTCAAGATAAACGCTGGCCACTCCCTGTGCAGGTGCACTGGTAGCATGAGATAACATATCGATTTTCAATTTCTTCATATTTAGTATTATATTCACTTCCTCATCTTGTGAAAAGCACGAAAAAAAATATAATAGATAGTTAAGAAAGGCACGGCATATGAACGAAAAACTCAAACAGCTATATACACTTCTAGAGAAGATGGACTGGCTTAGCCACGCGATCGAAGTCATCAACTATGACATCGAAACACAAGCTCCGAAAAAGGGCATGGAAGATGATGCAAGAGACATCACTTTTCTATCGAACGAGCGCTTCAGGATTCATTCTTCCGATGAATTCAGAAAACTTGTCAAAGAACTGAAAAAAGAGCAGGATTCCTTAGACACCTATAATCAAAGACTCATCACTCTACTAGACAGAGAGCTGACGAGAGAAGACCACATCACCAGCGATTTCGACAAAGAGAGAACAGAGCTTTTCAACAAAGGATATATCACCTGGATCCAAGCAAAAGAAAAGAATGATTACTCCTTGTTCAAAGATACACTTAAAAAGATATACGAACTTCAGAAGAGATATGTCGAACTTCAGGACAACTATGATAAAGACAATCTCTACAACACCCTCCTCTCTGATTATGAATATGGTTTCACGACAAAGGATCTTGATCCCTTCTTCGATGATCTCGAAAAAGGAATCGTTCCGCTTTTAAACGAAATCAGACATGCTTCCTACTCACCTAGACACGACTTTCTGAAGAGAAGAGTTCCGATTCAGAAACAAGAAGAATTCTCCGACTACCTAATGAGATTCAACGGCTTTGATTTTGAAAGAGGATCCTTATCGACAACTGAGCATCCATTCACCGCACAGCTCTCCTATAATGATGTCAGAATCACAACCCATTATTACGAAGACAACTTCCTCTCCAACATGTTCTCTATCATCCATGAAGGAGGTCACGCCCTCTTTGGTCAGAATGTCAAAGAAGAAGTCTTCACTTCGCATCTCGGTGAGCAGTCCTTAAGCACTGCAAAACATGAATCCGTCTCCCGTTTCTACGAAAATGTGATAGGAAGAAGCAGAGAATACATTCACGCCATCTATCCTGAATTCCAGAGAATCTTCCACGATGAAATGGCCGATGTCACTGAAGAGGATCTCTATGAGGGAGCAAACTACATCGACTTTGACAATCCGTTGAGAACAGAAGCTGATGAACTGACCTATTCTCTTCATATCCTAATCCGTTATCGTTTGGAAAAGATGATCATGGAAGGAAAGGCAGACTTCGATACGCTCGACAAAGAATGGAACAGACTTTACAAAGATTATCTAGGCCTTGATATCAAAGAAGCAAAGACAGGAATCCTTCAGGATGTCCATTGGTCATCCGGATTCGGATACTTCCCCACTTACAGCATGGGCAACGCTCTTAACTGCATCTATGTCAAAAAGGCGGAAAAAGAGATTCATCTGAAAGACAAAGTGAGAGAAGGAAAGATGAGCGAAGTCCTTCGTTGGATGAAAGACAATGTCTTCATCGATGCCGCCTTATATGATACGAAAGACTGGATTCTTAAGATGACTGGCGAAGAGTTCTCCGCCAAAGATTATGTAGAATATCTGAACAGTAAATTCAGAGATTTATATCACTTATAAAGAAAGGACAGCAACATGATTCAGCAATTCGATCCTAACTTCAAGAATCTTGAAGAAATCAAAGTAGAAAGACCAGACAAAGAGGAGATCATCAACGCTCTTGATGCTCTCGATGAGAGATTGCTCTCTGCCAAAGATGGAAAAGAAGCAGTGAGCATCGTCAAAGAGTACTTCACTCTCTCCGATAACATCAGAACGATCTTCTCCCTCATTTACATCCATTACACAATCAACACACAGGATAGCTATTACAAAGAACTTTCCGAACTTATCGACAATATTTCTCCTGAAATCTCCGAGCACTCCAATAAATTCGATAAAGATTTCTTTGACTCCCCCTTCAGAAAGGAACTGGTCGAAGCTTTCGGTCAGCTCTATTTTGATGAAGTCGAGCTTTCCAACAAGACTTTCTCCAAAGAAATCGTTCCCGACCTTGTCGAAGAGAACAGACTCACAAGAGATTATATCAACTTGGTCTCCAGTGCACTGATCGAATTCAGAGGCGAAAAGTACAGTCTCAGCCAGATGGGAAAATTCACGACTTCCTTAGATCGCGAAACAAGAAAAGAAGCCAGTCAGGCCGTTTGGGGATTCTATAGTGAAAACGATGACAAAATCGGCGATATCTATGACAAGATGGTCAAAGTCAGAACCAAGATTGCTCATAAGCTCGGATACAAGAACTTCCTGTATTTAGGTTATGACAGAATGGGAAGACTGGACTGGACACCGGAAGATGCTGCAATTTATCGCAAAAAGATTCTTGAAAATATCGTTCCCCTTTCCGAAGAGATCTTCAGAAAGCAGAAGGAAAGAATCGGCTATGAAGACATTCATTTCTATGATTACAGCATCTTCTACAAGAGCGGAAATCCGACTCCGAAAGGAACACCGGACGAATTGATCTCCGCTGCAAGAAAAATGTATCAGGAGCTCTCTCCTGTCGCCAGCAAGTATTTTAACTTCATGGTGGATCATCACTGCATGGACATCCTCGCAAAACCTGGAAAAGCAGGTGGCGGATATATGGATTATCTTCCCAGTCTCAAGACCTCTTTCATCTTCTCCAATTTCAATGGAACAAGCGGAGATGTCGATGTCCTCACTCATGAATTCGGCCATTCTCTTCAGGGCTTCTTAGGTGCTGAAAGCACAGATGTTCCTGCTTATAGAATGCCTGGCATGGAATGCTGTGAAATGCATTCGATGTCCATGGAATACCTCACCTATCCTTGGATGAAATACTTCTTCAAAGAAGACACCGAAAAATATCTTTATCAGCATTTATGTGATGCGATTACATTTATCCCCTATGGCTGCATCGTCGATGCCTTCCAGGCCTACGTCTACGAAAATCCTGAACTCACTCATAAGGAAAGAAAAGCTTATTTCCGCGAATTGGAAAGAACCTATCTGCCGCATCGCCAATATGATGACAATGCTTTCCTTGAATCCGGCGGATTCTTTGAAAAACAGCATCACATCTTCGAGAATCCTCTCTACTATCTTGACTACACAATCGCTCAGGTCGTCGCTCTTGAATTCTTCGCAGAATCCGAGAAGGATCATAAGAAAGCATTCGACAAATATCTCGCTTTCGATCGCCTTGGCGGAACACTTCCTTTCAGAAGCCTTCTGAAAAAAGCCAACATTGAAAATCCGATGGACGGAGATACATTGAAAGACGTCAGCGAAAATGTCATGAAGTATCTCTCCAAGTTCGATCTGAGCAAAATCGATAAGTAATCAAAGTAAGCTTACTGCTTCTTAAAGCTCTCCAAATACAGCTTCATTCCGTCTTTCAACGACAAGATGGAATGAAGAGCGGGAGAGCTTTTCTTTTCCAGTTCTTTCATCGAAAGATGAATCATCTGATCTCCGAAGCTGATGATGTCCGAATAGGAAAAATACTTCTCGGCAAACGAAAGAAGTCCGATGAGATATCCGGATAATCCATCTCCCGATCCCGCTTTTCCTAAGCTAGGAGTAGATGGATAACTGGAGATAAAGTATTTTTTCTCCGGCGTGGCAAGAATAGAAGAGACGCTTTTCAAAAGCATATAGACCTGATATTTTTCACAGAAGGCTAGTGCCTTTTCTAAATAGTCTTTTGGATTGCGGGAATGAAGTCCGGCATTCAAAAGAGAATTCGCCTCACCAAGATGAGGCGTCAATAGAATTTTCGTTTCCTTTTTCTTTTTCGCCAATGCATCTGTTCCATATTGAGAAAGAAGCCGTAAAGCACTGGCATCAAGAAGTAGATTCTTATCCGTTTCAGAGATCAGTCGATTCATAAACTGATAGTTTTTTTCTGAGACCACTGCTCCGTTCCCAAATAATACAGAATCATATTTTGCAAGGAACGAAAAATCAATGTCAGATTCAAATTCATCATTCTCATTGGATATTCCTTCATAAATGCAAAGCGGAGAAAGCCTAGAGAACACAATCGGATAGATCTCATCAGGAACAGAGACTGCATTATATCCGTTTCCTGAAAGAATTGCAGCTTCCGCAGCAATCAGTGTCGCATTAGGAAAATTCTTGGATGAACCAATCAGAAGCGATCGTCCGTTATCCGATTTTATCGCGTTGTCATCACGATGGAAATAAAGCTTATCTAGCATCTCCAGAAACAATCTATCATTCATATCTCACCTCTTGAAGAACAGCATCTTCGCTTTGTTCAGCTCTTCTTTTTTCTGTTTACGGCCGCAGTTTTTCAGATCGAACTTCAACTGACAGCGAATCGGAAAACGAAGTCTGTCAAACAGTTCCTCTGCAAATTTGTCATCTCGTTTAAGAATATACTCTTTTGACTTTTCAATAGCCGTTTCATGATATTCGAAACGTTTATGATAATCATTCATAATTGAGTTCTGACTTTGACGATAACCGTACAATGGCTTTTTGATAAAAACCGTTTTTTTCGCATGATAAAAGACTGCATTCATGAAGTACCAGTCTTCGAACTGCTGAAGATCTTTGTCGAAAAAGATTCCATTATCAAAAAGCAGTGCTTTTTTGATCAATCTTCCCCAGCAGAAGGTTCGATACTTCATAAATGCACTTCTATATATCTTCTTTAGGACTTTTTGGCCGCTAAGAGTCTTATGGACGCGCGAATAGCCATTGATTCTTCGCTTTTGGGAAAAGAGGTAATATCCACCTGTCACAACATCGGCATCTGTTTTTTTGGCCATCTTATAAAGACAGGAAAGATAATTCTCTTCTACGATATCGTCACCATCGACAAATGTGACATATTCACCAGCAGCGTGAAACATGCCAAGGCTTCTTGAATAACCTGGGCCAAGATTTTCTTCTCTACGATAATAGAAAAAGCGATTGTCTATACGCTCATATTCTCTCGCTAAATCAGCGCAGTCTTTTTCTGCAGAGCAGTCCATAAGAACGACTTGATAAGGCAAAGAAAAATCCTGCTTTCTTAAAGAAGAAAGGCATTCTTTCAAGAAAACGGCGCCATGATAGACAGGGACAATAACTGTAATAGCGGTTGTATTCATCCCCTATAGATTATCTCAAATCAAAGAAAAATCAATTGTTTTTGTTTCTCATCTTTTTGAATTTCTCTAAAATGACACTAATTCTATAAGAGATTGCAGAAGAAGTCATACCCACTGTTTCAGCTATCTGGCGATATGTAAACGAATGGATATACATATCCAGAATTTCCTGATCGCGTTTATCGAGCGTTTTCATAAACTCATCCATATCGACTTTTTCAAGAATCTGTGTCTCAGGATTTCTTTCATCCGTCATGCTATCAAAGAAAGAAACTTCGGAAACGCAGACTCTTTTCCCTAATGCAGCCAATTCGCGATGGTATTTGACGGCTTCGTTTTTTAGAAACCAGTTAAAATAAGACTGAAGATTCTTTCTCAGAAGATTTTCAATCGGATAACCATAAGAGCCATCATAGATATCAATTACCTTGTTTGCTGCTTTTTCCAAAACAATAAAGACAGAATTGGCATCAAGATATGGTCTTGAATCGCATAAATAATGCGTATACTTCCGTAACGAAGAATCTACTCTTTTCAAATACTCATCTCTTGCTTCGCTGTCTGTTTTTGCAATCACTGCAAGTTGAGATAATGAATATCTTTCATAAACATAACTGACCGGCGGAAACTCTTCTCTGCTCTTATCGTCACAACGTTCCATCCCTTCAATCGTCTCCGTAATTTTTTCCAAATTTTTCTTCGGAAAAGCTTTGGCATATTTTTTTGCCATTGTCTACGTCCTCCTTATTTGTTATCCATCAAAAACATAATGCTTGAAGCATTATTCACGATGGATATATATTTGAAAGGAGGAGATGAAAGAAACTGAATTTATATGATTACGTCTATTTTTTATTTTTCTTACGTCTATATGAATCAATCTGAGCAACAAAGACTGCACAAGCGATACTTGCATTTAAAGCCTTCACTTTCCCTAATAGAGGAATAGAAGCGATAAAATCAGAGTGCTCGCGAACTAATTTTGAAACGCCGAACCCTTCACTGCCGATAACGAGGCAAATCTTACCTGAATAATCAATCTCATCATAAACATCTTTACCTTCCCCAGCAGAAGCGACAACCCAGTAACCTTCCTTTTTCAGCTTTTCAAGAGTCTGAGAAAGATTGGTAACCTGAACAATCGGAATAATCTCTTCGCCGCCTGTTGCGACCTTAGAAACCGTACCTGTCACTTGAACCTGTCTGTTCTTTCCGATGATGATGCCATCAACATCGAAACCCGTGGAGGTTCTAATAATGGATCCGAAGTTAACCGGATCTTCTATGCCATCGAGCATAATGATTGTTGAATCTTTTTTATCTTTGACAAGAGAGAGCAATTTATCAAGTTCAGTAAAATGGAACTCTGGCATTGAACATATGACGCCCTGATGATTTTTATTTCCAGAAAGGCGATTGAGCTCTTCTTGGGAAATCATCTTGACTGGAAGTGAGTTCTTTCTCGCTAGAGAAAGAATATCTGCATCCGGATGATTCGTGTTCAAAAAAACACGCACTGGCTTTCTGTTGCCAGTGATTGCATTCTTGACAGGGATTTTTCCGAAGACAATATTATCATCCATTAGTTGCACCTCAATTCACTAATATAGAATATAAAACTTTTTAGAGAAAAGAGCAAAGGAATTTTGCCGAATCTATCGGATTTTTCGACTTTGTATTCCAAAGGGAACCCGAAAACAGAAACAGATGTTTTCTGACATATTTTCAAAAAAGCAATTGACAGAATCATTCAGCTGTGTATACTGAATATGCACGGAGGTGCATCATGTCCATTCTTACAATCAAAAATCTGAATAAGACTTATCCGACCTTTTCTCTTAAAAACGTTTCTTTTTCGTTAGAACCCGGCTACATCATGGGATTCATCGGGAAAAACGGAGCAGGAAAAACAACGACAATCAAATCAATCTATAAAATCATTCATTTTGATTCCGGAGAGATTTCTTTATTAGGCAAAAAGCTTGAAAAATACAACGAAGTCGAACTCAAGCAGGATATTTCATTGATGCTTGGCGGTTTGGATATCTATTCCAATCATAATCTTGCTACAATCAAAAAAGCAATCAAACCTTTCTATATCAATTTCGATGAAGAAAAATATCAGTCTTTGATGCATAAATTTTCTTTGAACGAGCAGAAGAAGTTCAAGGAATTATCCAATGGTATGAAGACAAAATTTCTTCTCACCTTGGCGATGTCACATCACGCAAAGCTCTTGATTCTCGATGAGCCCACTTCCGGTCTTGATCCTTTCTCAAGAGATGAAATCCTATCCGAATTCCAAAACTATATCAAAGACGGTCAGCACAGCATCCTATTCTCAACACAGATCATCTCTGATTTGGAATCCATTGCCGATTATATCACCTATATCAAAGATGGAAGTATTGTCCTCTCCGATGAAAAGGATGCATTCATCAATCACTATCGCCTTGTCAATTGTTCTAAAGATGATGCAAGACAGATTCCAGATGACATCATTGTCGGAAAGAAAGAATCCTCCTGTTCTTTTGAGTCCTTGATCAAGACAAAAGACAAAGACAGGCTTCCCTCCTCAGTCCTTTTATCCGTTCCGACCATTGAAAACATCATGATTCTTACAGAAAGAGGAAAATAAAATGAAAGCATTGTTAAAAAAAGAATTTCTGCTTTTGCATCCTGCATTCTATATTGGCTACCTTTGCCTTCTGATGATCTTCATTCCCAGCTATCCTCTTGCCGTTGTCTTCTTCATGCCGCTTACCATCAGCATAAATGTCTATATTTCCACTATTGTCGAAAACAACGATATGATGTTCTCTTCTCTGATACCGATTTCAAAGAGAGATTATGTCAAAGCCAAGCTGTTTATGACGTTATTCTTCGAATGCAGCTATATGTTGCTCGCCTTGCCACTTTTATTCATACGTAAGTTCTGTTACCCGCAGGATATCATTATGAACAACCCTGGGTTAGACAGCATCATTTCAACGTATGGTTATGCGCTTTTATGTTATGCTTTCTACAACATGGTGCTTCTGGTAATCTTCTTCAAGGCAGCACCAAAAAGATTCATGGCCACTGGACTTTCTCTTCTCACTGCTGGCTTGACTTTCTTCTTCTTTGGCATCCTTATTGCCTATATTCCTACTATCGGTGCCAAATTGGATCACGGAGGAGATATCCTCATTCAGATTCTCTATCTTCTCATCGGTTTGCTTTTCTTTGTGCTTTTGAATATTCTCACTTTCCACATCTGCGCAAAAGAGATGGATAAAAAGGATCTCTAGATATGGATATTGTCATTTCTCCTTCTTCCGACTATCCGATATACAGGCAGATCGAAGAGAATATCAAGACAGAAATACTGAATCGCAAGCTCGAAAAGAACACGCTTCTTCCTTCCATCAGGCAGCTAGCATGTGACTTAAATGTTTCTGTCATCACTGTCAAGAAAGCATATGAGGAATTGGAACATAGCGGATTCATCTATTCATTTCCCGGCAAAGGATTCTATGTCAGTGAGATGAGCGAAAATCAAATCAATATCATCAAAAAGAAGATTGCCGCAAACACACTGCAGAAACAGATTGAATACTTGAAATCACTAGGTGTCGAGAGTGAAGATATTTTGTCGATTATAAAAGAAAACCTCTCATGCTATGATTGATTTCATGATAGAATAAAAATATATTTCACGAAAGGAGATGCCCTTATGTCAATAGGTGGAATCATTGGCGTCATTGTCGGTTCTATTGTCGTTTTTATCCTTTTGATCCTAGCCGTTTCTTATGTCAAAGCACCGCCGGATACTGCAATCATCATCACTGGTCCAAGAAAACAGCGCGTTCTGATCGGTAAAGCAGGTTTCCGTTGGCCTTTCATCCAAAGAATCGATAAATTGCCCCTCAACCTCATTCAGGTCGATATCAAGACACCGGATGCCGTTCCTACTAGCGAATTCATCAACATCTTTGTCGATGGTGTCGCCAACATCAAAATCGGCAATACACCGGATGACATCGCAAGAGCAAGTCAGATTTTCCTTCAGGAGAAACTTCCTGGCATTCAGGCAATCGCCAAAGAAGTCTTGGAAGGAAACATGAGAGAAATCATCGGTCAGATGAAACTGACTGACCTCGTCCATAACCGTGATCTCTTCGCTGAGAAAGTCAAAGAGAACGCTATGCAGGATATGGCAAGAATGGGCCTTGAAATCATCAACCTCACCATCCAGAATTTCTCCGACAAAGAGAACGTCATTCAGAACCTCGGTGTCGATAACATCACTCAGATTCAGAAGGATGCCCAGATTGCAAGAGCCAATAGTGAAAGAGACGTCAAGATTGCTCAGGCCAACGCAATGGAAGCCGCCAATAAGGCAAATGTCGATGCTCAGACCAAGATGATCCAGCAGAACACCGACTATGAATTAAAGAAAGCAGAACTGAAGACACAGTCCGATACCGCACAGGCAAGCGCCGATGCCGCATATCGCCTTGAAGAGCAGAAGAGACTGGAAGAGATCAACATCGCTCAGATCAACGCCGATATCGCTAAGAGAGAGCGTGAAGTCGAATTAGGACAGAAAGAAGTCGAATTGCAGCAGAAGCAATTGGAAGCCCAGATCAACAAGAAAGCGGATGCCGAAAAATATGCCGCAGAACAGAAAGCACAGGCTGACCTCTATCAAAGACAGAGAGCAGCTGAAGCACAGTTATTCGAACTGCAGCAGGAATCCGAAGCCAAGAAGATTCAGGCAGAAGCTGAAAGAGTCGTTCAGGAAAAAGCAGCTTTGGCAAAGAAGCTTGAAGCGGAAGCTGAACGCTACGCTCAGGAAGAGAAGGCCAAAGGTATCCAGGCCGTCGGTCAGGCAGAAGCTGAAGCCATCGAAAAGAAAGCGGAAGCCATGAAGAAGATGGGCGAAGCATCTGTCTTACAGCTCATCCTTGACAGCCACGTCCTGCCAGATATCGTCAAAGCCAGCTCTGAGCCTCTTGCCGCGGCCTATTCGCAGATTGATAACATCACGATGTATGGTGAAGGAAACACGACTAAGCTCGCAAGCGAAATCACCAACAATTCCAGCCAGATCATTCAATCTGTCGAAAAGAGCCTCGGCATCGACTTAAAAGCTGTTCTCGCTGCTTATTTAGGCGGAAAGCTTGTCACTGCAAGCGAAAAGAAAGAAGACAAAAAAGAAGAGAAGAACGCCGATAAATAAATCATATCTTTGATCAGCTACTGCCTTGTGCAGTAGCTTTTCTCTTGAAAAAAGTATAATGTTTGCTTGAAAAAGAATCGTTATAGCTTTCCCAAAAGTGCTAAAAAAGTGCTAAAAATAATAAGTTTTTCATATAAATCAATAAAAAAGTATGGAAAATAGCAAAAATTCCAAAGAAAATGTTTTGCATTCGAACATTTTCACGATACAATGAAATTAGGAGGATAACTTATGATGAAACAGAAAAGATATGTCTCTTTATTATTCATTCCGCTTTTCCTCGCTTCCTGCGGAAATGCCGGCAATGAAACAAAGCTTCCCAACAATGGAACTGCTATCGATACAACAATAGGAAAAGAAAAACTGAAGGCTGCAGTCAAAAGCGAAATCACGCCCAACGAATCCAAAAGCGATGCTTTCGGATTTACAATCAGCGGTGCTCACATCAGCGAAAACCTTGATGGCTCTATCATGATGGCAGGTCAGTCTTTTGCCACGCTTGCTTCTAAGATTGAGGCCAAGAACGGAAAATTCAATTTTGTCGTAAAAGGAATGACTTCCTCTTCTGCGAATGACTTCCGCGCTACGCTTTCTGCCGGAATCGATATCAATGGCGCTTCCTCAGTCACTTATAATCCGAACCTTTCAATCCCTGTCAGCGTAGATAACACCGATACTGTTTCTCCGCTTACCAATGTCGAATTCAATGGCAACTATAAGGCCTCTGCCGACATTTTTGAAAACAATCTCTACATCGATTTATCCAACAAACATGTCTTCTCTTTTATCAGCACATATTTCGGTCAGCTTACAAGCTCCCTTCCTGCCAATGGAAAGATGATGATTCCTTTGAATCTTGAAGACAAAGACTTCCCTCTTCTTGACGCGAGCAATGTCGCCGATTTCGATGCCGATTATGAAGAATTCTTCAAACAGCTTCCTCAGGGCGGCGAATTCAAAAATCATGGAAAAGCTGGCTTCTCCTATAGCGGTAAATTGGGAAAAGATGCCATTGAAAAAGAAATCGAAGATGACAAAACCACAGATGAAACCTTAAACGGTGCATCCGTTGCAATCAATGCCGACTCCTATTTCGGTTACACTCTTCTCTTCAAAGAAACCGGTTTTGTCTCCTTTGGAATCGACGCTTCCGTAGGCTATAACATGACTGCAGATTTTTCTTCTCAAGGCATGCCTGGCATGAACGCACTCAAATTTACAGTCAGCGGAAACATTTCCTTCGGCATGAAATTCAAATTCTTAAGAGGAGATGATGTCAAGTTCCCGACTGTCAAAACAAAAGACTTCACCGAAACAAAAATTCAGTAAACAACCTTAAATCAGTGACAGAATCTCTAACCTCGCTGTCGCTATGTTATAGGCCCCAAGAGTCAGCTTCGGCTGGCTCTTTTTCGATTCAAAAAGCCACCAGCCTTTCGACTGATGGCTTATGTTCAATCAAACGAATTACTTAACAGGATTGACAACAGTTGTTGTTCCGTCGGACAAAGAGATCGGACAAGATTTATAGGAACCATTGTAGTTGACAATTGCAGTTTCTAAAGTAACCTGCTTACCGACAAAGCCAGCTTTTTCAATGAATGCATACTGGCCGCTGCCGTTGGAGTAAATCATTAAGGACTTTGCGCCTTCTTCAGACATGGCATCTTTGCTTTCATAGAAGACAATCTGAGGATATCGGCCGTCAGTCTTATAGACATATGCAGAAGTCTTGTAGATCTTTGCGGTATTTGCAATAGTGAAATCGGTATCCATAAGATCCTTGAAGCCGATTTCAGTAAAGCTCTTTGTGGAATACTGTTTGTTGGTTCCAACAACTGCAACAAGAGAACAATCGTTAATGACAATCTGTGTCTTGACAGGATTATCGCGCTTTCCCTTTTCGCTTCTTGTACCGGTAACGACAACTTCATCACCGTTGTTAAGACCAGACAAATCATTGAAGAGGCAGACAACTGCTCCAGTATCATCGATGATATAGACACCGGACTGGTTTAGAGTCTTTGCGGAGACAACACCCTTGACCTGAACTTTGGTGCCGACTTCAGCATCAATAGCCTGTTTGACTGTAGAAGCTTGGCTTGCAGCATCAGAGAATGCGACTTCAACCTTGGCTGTTTCAGAGATTTCACCATAGGTGGCAGTGATGGAAATGACGGATTTGGCCTTGCTGACATTATTGATGTGGAAGATTGTCTTTCCGTCTTTATTTTCGAAATAAGCTAATTCAGTATTGCTGGAAGTATAGGCAAGCTTGACTTCAGACATGGAGATGAGTTCAGAGGAATAAGAAGTGACGACTTCCATTTCAGGGTCACCGGCATACTGTTCATTGAACTGGCTTGTTGCGATATAATCAAGGACAAACTTCGGTGCCTTTGTCATATCGAACTTATAATTGTCAACTGCTTTGACAGAGACAGGAACAAAACGATAGACAGCACCGTTTGCAGTAGACTTGCAGTTGATGGCAGTAAGATAAATATCGACAACCTTGCCATCGAACTCATTCAATTCAGAATAATCAGAACCGTTGTTGGAAGTGTAGACATAAGAACCGGTCTTGTTATCTAAGTCATCAATATAATAGTTGACGAATCCATCGCCCTGCTTTCTGTTCAAGATGGCAGTGGCATGATAAAGGCTTCCGGTGATATTCTTCTCAGTAACCTTGGTATCAAGAATTGCTTTGATAGTTGTATCTTCAATACCGGCCTTGGAGAATTCATTCTTTCCTTTATCAGTAGAAACCAATGTGGTCTTAGAGACCTGAATGGCACCCTGATAACCAATCTGAGCAGCAAGATTGGTTTCCTTTTCATCGATATAGTGTTCGATTTCACCGATGACAGTAACCTTGTTTCCTTCTCTGACCTGAACAGTTGTGAACCCGCCATAGATGAAGATAGAACCAGTCTCATCGACAAGGAGGAAACCATTATAGTTCATCTTCTGGGTGAAGGTTCTCTTAGCGACAACACCGGTGAGCTTAACCTTTGTTCCGACAGCAGCTTCTCTACTAGCCTTGACAGTCATCTCAGTATAGCCTTCAGTGCTGACAGTGTGTTCAGCCTTTTCGATGTTCTTGATGATGGCTTTGCCCATTTCAGGAACTTCCTTGAAGAGCTTTAAGGCACCAGTCAATGTGATAGTATCGCCAACGTGAGGAATATAATCCATTTCATTGAAATAGATGGTCTTTCCGTCTGCACCTAACATATTGCAACCATAGACAGGAAGGTCATTGGTTCCATCGGTCAAAGTAAGCTGACCATAGTAGTAGTTGGTGTAAGACTTGATTTTTCCTCTTACAGTGTAAGAAACAGTTTCATCATTAAGTTGGGCCAAGTCCATTGCATCAGCAACAGAATAAACTGTCTCAGGCTTTACATCACTTGAAGGAGGAACAACAGAGTCAGGATTAGATTCCTTTCTGTCACAGCCTACAGCAAGAAAAGAAGCAAGAGCCAAAGCCAGAATACTGAAACGTCTAGTCGATTTGGAATTCATTGTTTGTAATATCTCTCTTTCAATTAAGCATAACAAAAATCGAGTATAAACTAAACATAAACATTTGTATATGAAAGCGCTTTACATTTTGAAAAGTTCCAGCGGAAATCAATAAACATAGTAATGAGCACGTCGAAAATGTAAGCGGTAACATTTTTAACGATTTTTATAAAAAGTCAAAGAGATTGAATAAATTATACACTTAAAACGAAAATAATCAATCACTGTTTTCTAACTCCCAGACTGTCCACGCCAGTTTTTCTTTCATAAAATCATTTTGAATGTCTGCCGGCTTTTCTTGGTAAAAATCATTGATGACACTTTCTAAAAGTGATAATGGGTTTTCTATTTTCTGCAGTACAAATATTCTTATTCCATAATCGATGATTTCGGATTGCTTTTCAAAATGAATCAGGGAGATTCCAGGAATATAGTATGGATATTTCTTGTTCTCATCGCCTATACATATACATATTGTATAAAGATCATCTCTTGAATTATCCTGATCATATTCGTTCCTCAGTAATCCTTGAACATATAAAATCCGCTGTTCCATCTCATCATCATAATGATCAAGAAGACAGATACCATAGATACCTTTTTTCTTGCCTTTGGCGACAAAATCAAAAATGAACACAGGCATCCCATCCAGATAAATGATCTTATCCTCCTCAATCGAAGAAAGATAAAGGGAATCTTCGAACATCAGGATTCTCAGTATCTCTTCTGTAAAAGTAATATCTTTCAATGCAAGTCTCATCACTCTCTCGTCTCTAAACGTCATCTCTTTGAATTTCTTTTTCATTTTCGGTCCTCAAAAAGATATATGTCCACAAAGCCAGAAAAAGAATAATAGTTGAAGAACCTTTGACTAGCGTTGTAAGGCTTAACGCTTGGCAATTTCAAAAAATGCTCTTCAATGCGCAAACTGCTTTCCAAACAAAAACGGAAACGAATGATCGCTTCCGTTTTTCAGTATTATCGTTTAGAGCGGTAAATCCTTCTTTGTGAATCTTGTCATACCGACGGCATAGGTTACGACAAAGACAGCGGCAAGACCAACAAGCTTCAATCCATAAGTCAGCCAATCGTTGTTCATGACTGCCATAGCATCGAAGAGGGAGTCGATAGTGAAGTAGTTGAAGTAATTCATGGAATCGATTCTGACAGTTCCTGGGATAGCAGGAGTACCGAAGAGGCCTAAGATAGAGAAGATGAAGAATGCAATCGTGATACCACCGCCGCATGCAATAGCCTGAGAAGACTTGTTGAAGAAGCAGGAGGCAAAGAAGCAGATACCGGAGATTGCCAAGGTGACCATGAAGTTGCCTAAGGCATAGAAGCAGATATCAGTGATTGGCAGTGACGTCAGTAAGTCTGTACCGCCACACGCTACACCGATGAGCTGTGTCAAAATAGATACAACCAATAAGACAAAGAACATGACGACTTCAGTGAAGACAAGATAGCAGGCTTCCGTGAAGACATAAGAGATACGGCGGATAGGAGTAGAAAGGGTGAAGGCAAGAGATCCTGTTTCAACCTTATCGGCAACAAGGCTGTTTGCAGTCATAATGGTATAGACCATCGGGATAAGAAGTGCAGCAATACCGAATCCGACAACACCGACCATGATGCCATAAGTGTTCATCTGACCCATTTCAGTCAAAGAATCAGTGACCTTTCCAGGGAGCTGACCAATGACACCGGTAGAACCTTTGACCATAGCGACCATCAGACAATCCGTATCGGAATACCCCTTTTCGCTGCAGGAGATCATATAGCTGTTATAAGAAGCGATACCGGCATCGACATAACCTTTGACAGTATTGATCATCTCTTCGCCGGACATGCTGGAGTTCTGTCTTGTGATTTCCTGAATGGTGGAAATCTTGACATCGTGAGAATTGTTGTAACGTTCGATAAGCTCTTCTTCAGCCATTGATGTGACAATGTTGGAGACACGGGCGACAAGCGGAGCCTCGATGAGTTTAGTGCCATCGAAGTAATCGTTCTTGTTGTCTTTATCGACAGTGAGGAAGGCGGTCATGAAGGAGGCGAGCTGATCTTTCACCATACCGAGATCCTTATCAGCATCGATCTTAGCCTGAGCGATTTCCTCGTCGGTATAGCCTTCGCCGGTGATGACATCTTTGTGCATCTTCTCCAGCATATTGGCTTTTGCACCCATCTCGCCTTTGATTTCAGTGTAGAGGGAAGGATTATAGGATTTGATTTCGATCTCTTCCATAATCTCGTTTCCGTTGTCAGCATATTTTCCAGTCGGAACATAGCGGACAGGATAACCTTTATCGCTTGTTACATATTCGACAGTGAAATCAGGAAGATACTGATAATAGGCAAACTCTTTGACAGTGGAGAAAACATAATCCTGAATCTCAGTGGATAAGATTCCCTTTTCAATCGTTTTATCGGCAAGGTACTTATCCTGATCTTCATTGTATTTGGTCATCAGTTTATCCACAGCATTATTGACGAATTCTGTTTGGATTCCGCTTGCCATAATCTTCATCATGGTAAGGGAAGTTTCAAATGAAACTTTACTCTTATCTTCATTATTATCGAAGACACGTTTGAAGGCAGTATCGAAAGTAGTCTTTACTTCCGCTTTCTTATCTGCATCCAAAGATTGCTGTTCACTGACAACATCAGTCATCGTAAGAGGAATCGCCTGTTTGAGGATTGTTTCAGTAGAAGCGGTCTTATCATTTGCGTAGATGTCGAAATAATAGGACATAGCCTTAAGGGCGACTTCTTTTTCCATGTCAGTCTTAGAAGCATCGCTTGTGATGATTGTTTCGACTGTCTTCATGGTGATAGACTTTGCAGAAGCATTCTTCTCTTCTTCAGTACCGGATGCAAGACGATAGCTTGCATCATAAACAAGCTTTGCAGAAGAAATCTGATTCTTGGTGGAAGAATCCGTAACCATATTCATCGCTGTCTCAGTTGTAGAGACCAATGTATTCTTGGAATTTTCAAAAGTCAGATAAGCATCAGCGGAATTGCTGAAAGTAGAATATAAGGAAATCGCACCGCTTTTGATGGTTGTTTCTGTATCCGCATTGCTGAAGAGGTCTTTCATCGCATCCGCCGTAGAATTGATGTTCAAGGTAGAAAGAATGGTGATGATGACGACCATGATGAGAGCGTTGCAAATAGAGACAATCGTAAGACTTAGTCTATTCGAATGCAGAGATTCTTTGAAGAGGGCAGGAGAGAAAAGTCTCTTATGTTTCTTCGAATTTCCTGCTTTGCCATCCAAAGATGGCGGAAGAGCCATTTCAATTTTCTTTTCTTCTTTAGGGAGCTCAACACCTTGAAGAAGCAAATCTTCTCTAGTTAACATAACTACACCCCTTTCTTACCCTTGCGCAGATCATCAAAGTAATTCGCAAGGTTATATTTCACTTCGGATATGAATTTAACGTTCATGTTGCTCAATTCTTCAAGAAGGAGATCAACGCATTCTCTGTCGGCACGAATGGTCACCTGATTGAATTGAGGCTGGACACGGATGATATCATCTCTGCCCTTTAAGAACTTCATGTAATCTTCTTCATTATTGAATTCGATCTTGAAGTCACGGAAGTAACGATTTTTGATATCGCTAACCTTTGCAATATCAATGATTTTGCCCTGTGACATCAAGGCAACACGGTCGCAGACACGTTCAAGTTCTTCAATCGTATTGGAGGAGATGAACATGGTCGTTCCTCTCTTTTTCTGTTCTTCTACAAGCGTCAGAAGCTCATCTCTCATCAGAGGATCAAGACCGGTTGTCGGTTCATCCATCAGAATGATAGGAGCCTTAAGCATGAATGCAGAGACAATTGCTGTTTTCTGTTTCATGCCTTTACTCATACGTCTAGGATAGGCGCGGATATCGAGCTGCATTCTTTTGATGATTTCATCAGCGTAATCGAAGTTATCTTTCTTCATTCCTAAACTTGAACCATAGGAATGAAGGAATTCTGTTCCCGATTTCACATCCGGGAAATTGATTTCGCCTGGGATATATCCGATGAACTGTTTTGTATGGGCGCTGTCTTTATAGGCATCCATATTGTAAATATTGATGTGTCCTTTGTCCGACTTGATGAAGCCCATGATCTGACGGATCAATGTAGTCTTGCCAGCTCCGTTTTCACCGACAATACCCATCGTTTCGCCTTCTTTGATGTCCAATGTGACATCGAAGTTTCCTCTTCCCTGGCCATAGTCTTTTGTGACATGTTCGATATAGATAACTGTTTTTTCGTTCATCATTTGATTCCTCCATATTCTCTGTCTTCCTTATAGAAGGACATGAAGTAGTCTTCAAGTGTTTCCTTCTTTTCGGAGAAGTCGATGAAGTCTTTCGGAAGAAGCGTGATAAAGTCGTGAAGTCTTTCATCGCCGACATGGACTGTAATTCTTCTATTGTCGACTGTGGATTCATCGACTTTGAATCCGTTGTCTTCAAGCATCTTCTTCACTTCTTCTTTTCTATCAGATGTCTGATAGGTGACATGATAGGTCTTGATCGACTTATGCTTCAGGTCGTTTGCAACAAATAAGGAAACGATCTCTCCGTCCTTGATGACTGCGATTCTATCGCAGCAGGCATCGACTTCCGAGAAGATATGAGAAGAAAGAAGGATTGTCTTTCCTCTCTTCTTCTCCAATCTGATCAGCTCGACGAATTTTTCCTGCATTTCAGGATCGAGGCCAGAAGAAGGTTCATCCATAATGATGACATCAGGATCATTCATGAAAGCACAGACAATCGCCATCTTTCTTTTCATACCTAACGACATCTCTTTGCAATATAAGGAATCATCCAGTTCGAAGGTCTTTTTCAACCAATCCAAGAAGGTAGTGCTCGTGACGCCTTTCAGCTTCATCTGTTCTTCAATGACTTCTTTTCCTCTGAGGTTTTCAGGAAGTGAGATTTCACCAGGGATATAAGAGACGCCTTGCATAATGACATCTCTTTCCTTTAAAGAATTGATGCCATTGATCAGTGTTTCTCCTTTATCCGGAACAGAGAAACCCATGAGATGACGAATCGTTGTGGATTTTCCTGCTCCGTTCGGGCCTAAGAAGCCGAACACTTCTCCTTTATCGACATAGAAGGAGACATTGAAAACACCACGTCCTTGACCATAGTCTTTTGTTAGATTTTTGATTTCAATGACATGTTCCATTGTAATGATCCTCCATTTGAGTTATTGGTACACTTGCCTAATAACTTTACGAGTGATATAATAGTTGGACTTGAGTTAAATATCAAGTCCAAAGTGAAATATTTTTATATTTTTTTCAAGACCAATTACGAAAGGTGAACATATATGATTAACTCTGTCGAAAATCATGTCAAAGAAGACGCGAGAATCATACGTACAAAGAGAGATCTCGCTAACGCATTAGAAGAATTGCTGCAAGAAAGAAACTTTGACGAATTGTCTGTAAAAGACATCACAGACAAGGCAATGATCTCAAAAAACACGTTTTATAACAATTTTCAGGACAAAAATGAGCTCCTGAACTTCCTTTTCATGCGTTATAAGGATGAACTGATGAAAAAGATCCAGCCTTATCTTGACCATTATGTTCACGCATTAAGAAAAATATTCTTCAGAACCTGCCTTGAAAAAGTCGTTCACGCATTTTATGAAAGCAACCTTCCAATCGATAAAATGATTTTGGCAGATAAGTCCAAGTGTCTATATTGGAATATCACGAAATTTATCAAAGAGGTGTTAGAAGATCTCGATAAAACCTATGATCACTTCCTCACATCCCATGCAGATCCGATGATCACTTCTTACTTCTTCGCAGGAGCCTTCGCTTCCACTTTATACTTCAGCATCTTAGAAGATGACAAAGTCACCGAAGATAAAATATTCAAATCCTTATTGAAGCTGGCGGCGCCTGTTGCAGAATAATAATGTTAAATAAATAGGTATATATAAACTTATATTTATCTTATAACTTAAAAGAAGCGGCAAATTGCCGCTTCTTTTCGTTGATTGTTTTGATTAGTTGTACTTGTAGAAACCTTCGCCAGAAGACATACCAAGCTTTCCGGCATCGAGATATCCCTTAAGCATCTTGGCCATAGCCTTGAAGTTATAAGGCATCATCATCTTCTTAAGAAGAGGTGAGAAGAGGCCAGGGACTTTCTGATACTGCATGACAATGTTATAGGCAGTATTGATACCGACAGCATCGAAAATCTGGAACGGGCCCATAGGAGCACCGGTTCCTCTTGTCCATGCAAGGTCGATGCTCTTAGGATCAGAGACTCCGTTTGCATATAAATCAAGACCGGATAAGAGGAAAGGAACGAGCATGGAGTTAAGAAGGTATCCATTCTTTTCTTTTAAAACAGGAAGTGCAATCATATGGATGGCGTTAGCGAATTCGCTGACTACATCGAAATACTTGTGGTCAGTCTGAGCCTGGACCATGACTTCTGCTGTGTTGTTCTTCCAGATGGCGTTTGCAAAATGGAGAGAGAGGTACTTGTCCGGTCTTCCTGTGAACTTGGCAAACTGGGAAGGAAGAAGTGTGGAAGAGTTGGTGACCAAGACGGTCTTTGCAGGAAGAAGAGGAGCCAAAGCTTTATAGAAAGCGATTTTGGCATCGACTTCTTCAGCCATGGATTCAATGACCAAATCAGCATCTTCGACTGCCTTCTTCATATCGAGCTCAAGCTTGATGTTCTTATAAGCAGCTTCAGTTCTCTCAATTGCCTTTTCAGCATCGAAAGAATCACCATCGGCAAGACCGCGGCACCAAGAAGGAGAATCAGGTGTAGCACCTTTCATCTTCTCGATATCAGCAAGATAACGTTCTCTTAAATGGTCGATCTTGGGCTGAGTTCTCTTGATACTTCCTTCGCTTCTGAGCCAAATGGTAACATAAAATCCCCAATAAGCAGACTGAAAAGCAATCTGGCTTCCCAAGACACCGCCACCCGCGACAACAACTTTCTTAATATTCATGTATGCAATCTCCTATTTCTTTTCATACAAAGTTTATTATAACCGACTTTGCCAAACTTTCAACCATTCAGAAAGAAATGTTACATAAATCAGTTTTTGTAACATTCCGATATAAAATGGAGTGGCTATCGCCACTCCAATATAGGGAGAAACAATAAACTAAACGTTAGAGCTGGTTGGCAGCATCATTGTATGTGACTTCAGGATATAAAGCTGTAAGGTTCTTCTTGAAGTTCTCATATGCCTTTTCATAGGTGACAGTGCCAGCAAAGTAATCATGCATTGCATTCTGTAACTGTTCGTTGCAGCCCTGATCATAACCGGACATAGCAGCCAATTTGATGTTATCAGCTGTCTTTGCAAAGAGTTTGACGTGATTCTGTCCGCCTAAGAAAGCAGAACCATAGGATTCATCAGCAGCAAGTTTGTTCATAGCTGCCTTGTTGTTGGTATAATCCTGTGTTTCACGTGTGATCTTTTCGGCAATAGTGGAGTCACATGTCAACTTAAGCATGATATCCTTGATTTCAGGAATGTTATCAGAGCCTTTGCAGCCAGCCATCCAGGTGCCACCCCAATAATAAGCGGCAGGTCCTTCGACGACTCTATACTTTCCGAACAAACCATTTCCGACTTCATCTTTGCCATTGCTATCTGCTTTTGCATTGCCAAGCAATGTGAAGTTGATACCCCAAGTGGAGTAGAAGAAGCCCATGACGTTTCCATCCGGTCCCTGATCATGTGCCCAATCTTCAGACCAAAGAACGGTCTTACCGGACATACCCTGATCGACATAGGTCTTTTCTTTTCTGATCCAATCCTTGATTTGATTGTCCATGGTGACTTTGCCATTGGAATCAACCCAGGAAGTGGTGGCATTGTTAGAGAAGACACGATACATATCATCATAGCCGGAGACCATCTTGACGCCCTTTGCCTTTGCGGCAGCAGCGGCAGTGTCAAACTTTGCCCAGTCAGCTAATCTGGCCTGCATCTTTTCAGGTGTGGCTTCGCCTTCACCATAGACTTTCTCTGCCAAATCGGTACGATAGGCATAAAGACCAGGAGTTGCCTGCCAGGAAACGCCCTTCAAAGCGCCTTTGGAATCAGAAGCAACGGTCTTTGTATAGCCATACATCTGGCTAAGATCATCATCGGTGAGACCGATGTCTTTCTTGACATCGAGAGTGTAATCAGTATCGACATACTTCAAAGCATAGTCGGCTTCAAGCAAGAACATATCAATCTTTTCATCAGCGGCCTTCTTACTCTGAGCTTCAAGTGCAGCATCAAGCGGAATCTGATAGCCATTGTTCTGGTTGGCATGGATGATAAAGCGAACCTGTTTACCGCTCTTAAGAGTCGTTGTAGTTCCATCAACAGATGCGACTTCAGGATAGAATTTGTTGAAGTTGGTCTGGAATTCATTGTTCCAGCACCAGATATTGATGACGTTTCCAGTCTTTTCAGTCGTAGAACCAGAAGTCTTATCGGCAGGTGTGGTTTCTCCACCGCAGCCGACCAAAGCCAAAACAGATAAAGCAGCTACACATAAGTTTTTCAAATTGCGTTTCATAGTCAAGCCCCTCCTCAAGGGCCATTTGAATCAACACTCCAGCTCTCATGAATGTTGCACGTGCCACTCACCATTTATGAAAGTGCTTTCGTAATCGATTTCGCAATTATTCTAATTTTGGAAAAATCAATTGTCAACCATTTTTTCGTAAACGTTTACTTAGATTTGGCACCAAATATGAATAAATTCATATTTGTCCATTAAAATATATTTTTTTGTTCGTTTTTTGATTGATTTTTCAATTTTTTTCGATATACTTTTCTTGAGCTTACGAAAACGATTACGTTGACACATGTAAATTAAGTAAGCGGTTGCAATTCAACTATCGGAGGAAAAAATCAATGAAATTCGGCCATTTTGATGATCAGGCAAGGGAATACGTTATCGAAACCCCTCACACACCACTTCCTTGGATCAATTATCTCGGTGTTAAAGACTTCCATTCTTTGATATCCAATACATTGGGTGGTTATTCTTTTTACAAAGATGCCAAGCTGAGAAGACTCACAAGATATCGTTATAATAATGTGCCCAGAGACATTTCCGGAAGATTCTTCTATATTAAAGAAGGAAAAACAGTCTGGAACATTGGATACCTGCCTACAAAGACCGATTTAGACTTCTATCGTTGCAGACACGGATTGAATTATTCCATCTTCGAAGCGGAAAAGGATTCCCTTTCCGCAACGCTCACTGCATTTGTTCCTGTCAATGACAATTGTGAAATAAATAAGATTACATTCAAGAACAAATCCGACAAAGAAAAGAAATTTTCTTTATATGGTGTAGTCGAATTCTGTTTATACAACGCAGTCGATGATGCCAATAACTATCAGAGAAATCTTAATTTAGCCGAAGTAGAAGTCGACGACACCACGATTTACCACAAAACCGAATATCGTGAAAGACGCAATCATTACTGTTTCTTCCATGTATCCAGAAAACATGATGGATTCGATACAGACAGAAACATCTTCTTAGGCTTAGAAAACGGATTCGACGCCCCTAAAGCAATCGAAGAAGGAACCTCCTTCAATTCCATCGTTTCCGATTGTTATCCTATCGGCTCCCATCGCCTTGATATCACATTAAAGCCTGGCGAAGAAACGACTGTTGTCTTCATGTTAGGTTATGTCGAAAACGATGTTAATGAGAAATTCATTGAAAGAGGCATCATCAATAAAAATAAAGCCTTGGAGCTGATGGAAAAATACAATGATATCAACAATGTCGATGAGGCGCTTGATGAACTGAAAGACTATTGGAATACATTACTGAAGACATTCCAAATCAAAACCAACATTCCTGAATTTGATAGAATGGCCAACATCTGGAACCAATATCAGTGTATGATCACCTATATGATGAGCCGTTCCGCTTCCTACTTCGAAACCGGAACAGGACGTGGAATGGGATTCAGAGATTCCTGTCAGGATTTACTTGGGTTTGTTCATTTGATTCCGGAGAGAGCAAGAGAAAGAATTATAGACATCGCTTCTATTCAATTTAAAGATGGTTCAACTTATCACCAGTATCAGCCACTTACAAAACGCGGAAATGCAGATATCGGTTCCGGTTTCAATGATGATCCCTTATGGTTAGTCGGAGCAACAATCTCCTACATCAAAGAAACAGGGGACTACACCATCCTCGATGAACCGGTTCCCTTCAACAACGAAGAAGGAACAGAGAAATCCTTATACGATCATCTATTGATTTCGTTGAATTACACCATCACTCATCGCGGTCCTCATGGACTTCCACTCATCGGAAGAGCCGACTGGAACGACTGCCTCAATCTCAACTGTTTTTCCACAACAGATGGCGAATCCTTCCAGACAGTCGAAAACAATGACACTCATGAAGCAGAGAGCGTCTTTATCGCCGGTATGTTTGTAAAATACGGAAGAGAATTCGTCGAACTGGCCAGACATATCAATGATAACGCTCATGCTGATATGATTGAAAAGGCAGCTGATGAAATCGAAGAGTGCACAATCAAAGACGGCTTTGACTACGAAGGCAAATACTTCATCAGAGCCTATGATGCCTTCTCACACGAAGTCGGATCATCAAGATGCGAAGAAGGTAAAATCTATATTGAGTCGCAAGGATTCTGCACCTTGGCCAGAATCGGAAAAGAGAAGGGATTAGGAAAAGAAGCGGTAAAGAGCTCCTTGAAATATCTTCTCAACGATTATGGATGTGAAATCCTCTATCCCCCTTATTCCACCTATCATGTAGAACTCGGTGAGATTTCTTCCTATCCGGAGGGAACAAAGGAAAACGGATCTGTTTTCAACCACAATAACCCTTGGCTTACTCTGGCCTTATGCGAAGAAGGAATGAAGGAAGAAGCCTTTGATCTCTATAAGAGAAACGCTCCAGCCTTCATCGAGGACAAATCCGAGATTCATCAGACAGAGCCCTATATCTACTCACAGATGATCGCAGGAAGATTCAATCCCAATTACGGAAGAGCCAAGAACTCTTGGCTGACAGGCAGTGCTTCTTGGTCATTTGTCGCACTGAGCGAAGGTATATTAGGAATCGTTCCTGAGCTTGACGGACTCAGGATCAAACCTTCACTCAGCAAAGAATTCAAATCTGTTGAAATCACAAGAAAGTTCCGTGGAAAGACTTTCAACATCCACATCGACAACACCATCGGAAAAGAGACAATCAAAGTCAACGGACATATTCAGGAAAGCAATTTAATTCGATTAGATAATAATGAAACGTACGATGTTGTAATGACCTTCTAGGAGGAAAAGGTTATGAATGAAACGCAAGAAGAGAAGAAGACGAACTTTTTTACACGCTATGTACTGTACCCAATATCTTGGACCAACTGTTAGCATAGGTTAGCAGGTTGGATT
>ERZ1106931.174-NODE-174-length-52744-cov-33.597240_pt1 | contig 52744 bp, 35 predicted proteins | sample MGYA00403664_ERZ1106931 | MGnify/ENA primary metagenome ERZ1106931 (study PRJEB35170, sample SAMEA104062435) | human gut metagenome | biome: human gut; feature: human-associated habitat; material: faeces | place: Denmark | collected 2012-06-29 ... | reverse complement strand
GCAAAGCTTTCGAAATCGACCTATTTCTACCAGAAGAACTGGAAGGACTGGGATCTGAAGAACAAGGAGCTTGCTGAGCAGATTGCCGCAATCTGTGAGGAAAACCGCTACAGATATGGCAGAAGGAAGGTCACCGCGGTGCTGAAGGACAAGGGATTCAGGGTGGAACACGGCAAAGTCGACCGTCTGATGACCAAAATGGGCCTCAGCGGCACCGTCAAACGTGTTCACTACAATTCCTACACCGGCGGACCGGGCAATGAATCGCCGGACCGAATCATCATGGAATACACCAACAAGCTCGGCGTAGTCCACCACAAGTCCGACTTCAGCTGCAGCAGGCCCGACGAGAAGTGGACCACCGACGTGAGCCAGTTCAACGTCTGCGGGACCAAGTTGTACCTTGCCCCGATCAAGGACATGTACACCGGCGAGATCATCTCCTACGACCTTTCGCTGAGCCCGAACCTCGACCAACAGAAGAGGATGCTTGCCAAGGCTTTCGCGACCCATGGTGACCTCAGGGGAACCATATTCCACTCCGACCAGGGATGGCAGTACCGCCATCCGGAGTACATGGCTCTGCTGAAGGAGAAGGGGATGCTGCAGTCGATGTCGAGGAAGGGCAACTGCCTCGACAACTGCATCATGGAGAGCTTCTTCGGAACCATGAAGAACGAGATGTTCTACGGCCACGAGAAGGAGTTCGGAACCGTCGACGAGTTCCGGAAGGCAGTAGACGAATACATCGCCTATTACAACTCGAAGAGACTTCACTACTACAAGGACCTGAAGAAATACATGGCTCCGCTCCAGAGAAGGAGCCTTTCCGCCATCCAGGCATAGGAGAGCGGACCACCGGCCTCGGCAATCGCACGGCTGCCTGTTTTGACGTGGAAGGACGCCGTAAGAGAAGCAAAAAGCAGGTCCATCTCCGTCATTTCCATGACTTCGATTGACCTGCATATTGCTTCTGTTGTATCTTATCTACAAGTTAGTCCAAACTTATCGGTACACTCCACTTTCATATATATCTTTCGGCTTTTCTAACTTACTTACCGAATCTTCGACATTATTCGGATCTATTTTTCCTCGAACCTCTTCAATCATTTCATCTAAGCCTTCGGAATCAGCATATAAATCTGATTCAGCATTTTTTAACGGATCAATAAGGTGACTTACTTCATCAAGACTCAGATATCCTACGTGATTCAAATAAAAAAGATAACACCAAATATCATCTATTGAACCATCGACAATCGATGAAAACTTAATCTCCATTAAGGCCGCGTCTATACTAGTCAATGATTTATTAGAACCTTTTTTAAAACGATCAAATAATGATTTCAAATCTTTCCTGACTTCTAAGTTATGTAGAATCTCATTCTTAATTGCTTTGTTCATATTTACATGTACTCTTAAAATTTAAATGTTATTGAAACTATAGCACCGAAACATCGGCATTGCAATGTCTCTTAAACTGTCCAGGAGACATTTTTCGATTTAGAGCATATCGTCATTTTTCTTCCATTATCTTAACGAACTCATTTCTTTTGATCTCTTTGTTCTTCATCAGAACATCTGCAACCTGAATGATCTTATTCTTATATCTCCTAAGCTGTTTTCTGACGATTCTGTAATTCTTTCTTAGGTAGACAGATGCATGTTGTTCAGATACTCTTTTCAGAGTATCTGAACAACACTCTCTCATATTTAAAGAGCAATAGTTCTTTACTCCATCAAGGCAGACTTCATTCATCAAGAAATAGGACGTATCATATGCTCTTTCAAGATCATCTTCGCATCCGATCTCATGTTTTTTCATAACGATATCTTCTGCTACCATACCGGAAAGAGCAGCTTTGACCTTCTCTATTTTCCCTTCCCTTGATTGATACTGACTGAGGCTTCTACAAGCGGTATGTCCGCCTTTATGATCAAAAAAGATACGCAGGAATTTCTTAGTTTTACAGAATAGATAGAGATAGACTGCATGTCCTGCTTCATGTATTGCCGTGCTTCTTTTTATTTTGAAATCCTCGTTTTTCTGAAGAAACCCTGTCTCTAGAAAATCAGCCGTATTGATGATATCTGCAATCGTCCATTTACAGTTGAAACGCAATGCGACATTATTGAAAACGAATTTGATGTAACTAGGGGTGCAATGATAGAAGGTTTCAAGCAATTCAGTTTCATCATTTTCATTCAGCTTGATACCAGCATCTGTTGAAAATCCTCTTATGACATCAAGCAGATCACTGTCATCAGAGATGAAAAGCTGAAGATGTCTATCGAATCTTCCCGGTCGACGCAATGCTTCCGGTATAGAGAAATAATAATTGCAGGTAGCCAAAGTCAGAACCGTCGATGTTTTGAATCCATCCAATTGAGCCATCAAGATACGTGTCAGCTTGTCATCTTTTTCAATCAGACGATCAATCTCATCGATAACGACGATTGCATTCTTTTCTTTTGATGCCTTCTCGTAGGTTTTCACCACTTCATCAAGAACATTATCATCATTGCCTTCTATGACGAAAGTCGGATAACCAAAAGACTTTGAATATTCTCTTACCATATGTGTCTTCCCTTCTCCTGGCTCTCCGTAAAACAGGATTCCTTTCGGAAGCATCTTTCTTCTCTCTCCTAGACTTTCGTAATTGAAATACCAATCCTGTATTGTCTTCAGCTCCTTCTTGACCTCTTTGTACCCGTATACTTTTTCTAAAAACTGTTGATTCATAATCGCTTATGTTCTCCTTTCCTAAGCGACTAGAATATAGCAAATCAGCTGTCCTGAAATTAGGACAGCTGATTCTCTATGTACGATTTTCAGGACTATTTATTTCAGCTTGAATGACGTCAATGTATCATTGATTTTCTTCTTCAGTTCAGCAGCAAAAGCATCAATTCCTAATGTCGAGGCCTCCTCATAACTAAAGCCATATTCGACAATGATTTCAGGTATGACAAGAACCGGATTCTTCTTTCCGTTCAACTGTCTTTTCAAAGCATCATAATTATCTTTCTTGATAAATCCATCCTCTAACATCTTCTCATATAATCTGATTGCTTCTTCAGGTGTATATTTTCTGATGTACTCGATATTCTTTTTCCAATACGCAATGTAGTCATTCACTGAATAATCTGTATCGATATAGGAAGAATGGATGATCCTTCCCCTATAATACATCAGATGAAAAGTCTGTCTGAAGGTAACAAGATGATCACTTGAAACATCGATGGAATCGATTGATTCCAGCATTCTTTTTCCGCAGTAAGGAGTCGGACCGAATGCCAGTGATACTCTGATATCATTCGAAGAGAAAATCAGATTGATTTCTCTTAGATACGAATAGGACACATGCCTTCTTACTGTATTCCAAGAACGATTATCAATCTCATTTCCATCTATCTTTTCCAAGATCTTCTTCCCAAAAGGAATCGATAACCTTTGTCTTATTTCCTCATCAGAAGAGCAGGCAATAGAAAAATCATCGACTTCTCTATAACCGAGAATGGTCAAATACTCAATAAACTGATTCGTAACAAAACAATTAAACTTTTCAAAACAATCGGCGATATCATCATACTTCCTATAGATGACCGGCCTTTTGTTATCTGTAATCAAAAGACTTTTCTCAATATGATTATTGATCTGTGTCGGATCAAGATTATACAGCTTGTTCTCAAGAGCGATGATATAGCTAGGCTTATCATCGACATAGATCAGTATCCAAGCATCCGGAATAGAATCTCCTCTTTTGTATTGTAGAAACTCATCGACAGCTTTCCAAGTCTCCGTTTTCAGCGTCTCATCATCTTTGATATTCTGACTCAGCTCTTTTCTAATAGCCTCATACAGAGACTTTTCATCTTTTGTATCCTGCCCCGTAAATCCCCAGCATTTTCCAGTAGGACTGAAGGCAAACATCACTCGATTTTCTATAGGAAAGCTCAGAACCTTCATAGGTTCTGGCTTCATCTGAAGATAATAGTCAACTTTCAATGTTCCATCTGAAACGTCAATGTCGAAAATAGTTGAGAACACAAATCTTTTATCATCATCATTCAACGAATCAATCGAATTGATAAACGCCTTTGTGATATTGTTCTCTAGATGTGGTTTTCCATCATACTGCCAGAAGACATTCAAATGGCGATCTCTCAAGCCTTTGTAATCGATCATACCTTATTCATACCTCTTTAATGCATTAGTCAGGCCCGCTTTTACTTTGTCGACAAGAGAGACTGGCGATATCACTTTGACACAGTCTGAATACTGCATAATCCAATAATAGAGAGCAATTTCATTGCATCTGACATCAACATATATTTTTTTATCTTTATGACTGATTTTGGCGTTCTCTCCAAACCAGTCCTTTACAATGACAACAGCCCAGTCTCCATCGAGTTCAAGAAGAGCATCGACCGTGTCACCACCAAAGAGATAGATATGATCATTGATGTATTTTGAGATGGAGAAGTCTTTCGGCCCATCTTTTAAATCGGCCATCTTTTTGATGGGCCAATCCTCTTTGATTGTGATATTCATCATGAAATCAAGGCGGAATGTCTGAAGGGCTCTGTATTTCTCTCTGTAATTGCAGAGAAGATAATATCTTCCGAAATTGTTCACAAGATAATAGGGAGAGACGATATATTCATAGCCCTCTCTTCTTGTTGTCTGATTGCCTTCATCGTCATAAGCCAAATACTGAAAGCCGACTCTCTTTCCTCTTTTCATCGCCTCATGGATGACTGATATGTTATACAAAACCTGCTTGTTGAGCGTTCTATTGATTTCAGATGATTTATAGATATAGGAGTAATCTCTTCTTTGGTATCTGCTAAAGCATCCAGATACCTGATCGGATATCTTCTTTGCCTGTCTTCCATCGATGCTTCTGCTTGAAAAGACAGCATCAATCAGAAAGGATGCCTCTGTCTGATCAAACGTTCTTGATAACAGGGCAAAGCCGCCTTTCGGGCCCTTAGCGATATCATAATCGAGCTCTTCGAGCATCGATAAAGAAGAGCCGATGCTTTTTCTTTCCAGCTGAATTTCATAGATCTGGTCGATCTTATCAGCGATTTCCTGCTGTGTCAGATAATGTTCTTCATCCGTATATTCTTCTAATACTTTCAGCACCAGAAGAATAGAACTCTTCTTGTTCGGTAACATTTTCTCACCTCGCTTCTATTTTCTTGCTTTAGATAAGTCTTCCTTTGCAAGCAATCGTATTATATCACGTGTCCGATTTTCAGGACACGTAATATAAAGCCGTTCTATTTCAGCAAAGATGTAAGAAGATCACCAGTTCCAACTAATCTGCCGCACTCATCTCTTGTCACTTTGCCATCAAACTCTCCAAGCTTATGGCCAAAAGCATTTTTAATGATCTTCTTCTTTCCGTTTTCGATGATTTCACCGATTTTACGGCCGTTTCTGTCACGTAATACCTGAGTCATTCTGTTATCCTCTCTTTCAGGCATCATCATAGTCTTTTCTATGTCCTCTTTTTCGGATATAGATAATGGTATGATTTTTGTTTTGTCTTTCCGTGTCTGAATCATAGGGTACAGTTCATTTTTAAAACCATAATCATGATTTCGCAGCACATCGAAAAAGAAATAGCAGAAACGTTCGTGTTTATCGTGCTTTTTCAAGATATTTCCTCTTATCAATTTGTGGTACAAACTTCCCTGAATCCCTGCCTGCAAGAACTGATGTTTTAAAAACACCTGCGGTGAATATCACTGCAGGCGTTTAACATGTATCAGGCTTTTGCTTCAACAACTTCTCTCTGCTTTAGATAATCAAGAATCATCTTAGCAGACATCTCTTTTCCAATAGAAGAATCGATACAGAGATCATAATGATGACGATCATCCCACTTCAGTGAAGAGATACTCTGATAATATCTGGCTCTTGTCTTATCAGACTGTTTCATTCTCTTCTTGGCCTCTTCATAGTCATCATGGTACATCTCCATGATGTTTCTGATCTTAATCTCTTCTGAGGCATAGATGAAGATTGAGACCACATTAGGATTATCGCGTAAGACATAATCAGCCGCTCTTCCTACAATGACACAGCTTCCCTTCTCTGCAATAGAGAGGAGAACTTCTTTCTGAGCCTCAATGGACTGACTCTCTACGCTCTTGCTGAGATAGAGGTTATAGGGAACGCCTTGTTTAGGAGAACTGGCGTTAGAGAGGAACTTTTCGGTCAGTCCGCTCTTTTCAGCTGCCAAAGAGAGAAGCTCTTTGGAGTAGAACGGGATATTGAGTTCACTTGCCACGATTTCACCGATACCTTTTCCCTGAGAGCCATGCTCTCTGGAAATGGTAAGGATGACACCAGGATGAGAGTTCTGAATTTCAACGTTCTCGACCTTAGAGTCATCTTCCTTGCCCAACTCCTTAAAGAGGAGGAAGGTGAAGCTAAGGGCAATAAAGAAGGCTAAAGTATCTGCAATCATCGGGGCATAGAGGAGTGTAACAATACCAGAGCCTGGATTGCTCTTTTCGCTGATAGCGGGAAGAATCATGACAGCGGGAACGAAGAAGACAATGTCTCTTACTAAAGAGGCGATGGTTGCTTTGACTGGCTTTCCGCAGGCCTGGAAGAAAATAGAAGACATCTTGATGAAGCAGGTCAGCATTGTCGTAGCCAAGAAGAGGCGGAAGACAAGGCGACCATATTCCATATAAAGCGGATCATCTTTACCACCGAAGATCTTGATGATGATATCGGGCCAAAGTTCAAACAATAAGGTAGCAACGGCAGAGATACCGATTGTCCACATCAGGATGAGGAAATAGGTATGACGGACTCGATTTGTCTTTCCGGCTCCGATGTTATAGCCGATGATTGGAAGACCGCCTAAGACAATACCGACGACGATATTGAGGACGACTGTAAAGACTTTAGTTTCAATCGAGGTGATGGATATCGGGATATCCTGTCCGTAGACAGAGAGATTTCCGTATTTGACAAGCATTGCATTGCCGACAAGGTTGACGACTGCGATCGATATCTGCGTGATAAAGGAGCTGATACCTAAGGATAAGGGCTCTTTGAAGGCTTTGAAATCAGGAATAAAGGACTTCAATGTTACACGGAAGGTCTTAGAGCGGAAGAAGTAGATAAGGCCGATAACAAAGGAGATGACCTGACCGATTGCAGTAGCCCAGGCTGCGCCTTGGATACCCCAATCAAAGACATAGATGAATAAGGGATCGAGAATGATGTTGATGATAGCACCGACTCCAGTCGATAACATGGCAAAGAGTGGGGCTCCATCGCTTCTGATGATGCCGTTCATCATCATCTGCAACATATAGAAGGGGAAGAATGCTGCTACGATCTTCAGATATTCATAAGCGAGAGGATAAGTCTTATCGCTGGCTCCGCAGAAACGAAGAATCGGCTCTGCAAAGATAAGGCTGAAGAGGATGATCAGTAAGGATGCAATCAGTGTCAGTGTAATACCTGTTCCGATTGCCTTATTTGCTTTCTCTGTTTCTTTTCTTCCTTGGCAGATACTTAAATATGCTGCGCATCCATCACCGAAACACCAAGCGAAAGCTTGGGTTACGATGAGTATAGGAAACACAGCGCCTGTCGCTGCATTTCCTAAGTAGCCTAAGGATGAGTTGCCGACAAAGATCTGATCGACAATGTTATATAAAGATGAAATCAATAAGGATGCAACACAGGGGATTGAGAACTTCAATAAGAGTTTCCCAATCTTTTCTGTTCCTAGTATTTTGTTTTCTTCCATGGTTTTCCTCCAATACTTCACAAAGAAAAATCACCCTGGTAAAAGGGACACTATGTATCATACCAAAGAGATGGTGTTTAACAAAGGGTGTTTGATGGTTTATCGACAAAGAAAGAAGAAAAATATTTTTTGTTTATTTTTTATTTTTCGATTCTCCGTACATATATATTGGTGATAGGGGAATATTTTGTTATTTGAGCTTGGAATAGGTGATTCAATTTGTTTCTATGGGCAGATTCATTTTGTGTTCAACAAAAAGAGAGAAAAAATTTTTCTGTTTCTTTTTTCTTTTTCGATTCTCCGTACATATATATTGATGACAGGGGAATATTTCTATAATTAGTTAAGTTCAAAGGTTTGTGAATTTAACTGGGTTCTTTCAAGAAAGAATTCTATGATATAATCAGTTAAATTCAAAAACTTTGAACTTAATTATGGAGGAATCATTATGGTTATCCTAAACATGAAACTGAATCATATTCTTTGCTTCAATGATTTTCAAATTTGCTTCTCTTACCCCAGAAAATTGAAGAAAACAACAATCCAAAATGAAAATCTTAAAGCTTTTCCCTCTTTCAAATATAAAAAGCTCAATGTTTTCTTAGGATCCAACGCCAGCGGTAAAACATCACTGATAAAGGTCATCTATTCTTTTCTGAACTTCATTTCGAAAAAAGAAGAAAGATACATCAAAGACATCATCAATCCATGCTTCAGGGAATCTGAAGCATGGATTGACTTTGTGGATGACCAGGCTCTTCATCGAATGAAGATCCGAACAACTGAAAACGGAAAAGAGGATTTTAGAATTCTCCTTTCTCATTCCTCTGTCGAATTAAAGCAATACGACACTTATGAAAAAGCAGCCCTTGTATTAGATGAGATAAATGACAACTATGAAGATTATCTTCTCATCCTCAATAGGATGAAAGATATTCCATTCGAATGGAATATGATTCTTCCTAGTACAGAAGAGAACTATGATCTGATTCATTTCATCAATACCAAAGACAAAAATCAAGAAAGAGATTATTTATCCATCCTTAATGTTATTCTAAAGACACTGGATCCTTCCATCATCAAAATCACAAAAAGTTTAGACAGCGATGATGCGCTTGTCGTTCACCAGGAGAACGAGGAACGCATCATCATTCAATCCGGCAACAAAATTACAGATATTAAGAGATTATCCAGTGGAACCAAATATGGAATCAATCTTGCCAACATGGTTTTCGCAATCAAATATCATATCGGAAGCATCTATCTTATTGATGAACAGTTTTCTTATATCAGCTCCGATATTGAGCTTGCCATTCTGACAACCATGGTTGAACTATTACAGGAAGACGAGCAGATTTTCTTTACGACACACAATCAGGAAATTCTTTCCTATCCTTTCCCTTTCCACTCTTTCTATTTTCTTAGAAAAGATCTCTACGGGAAAGGAAAGGAAATCAATGTTTCCTGTGCATCTGATTATGAAAACAGAAACAATGTGAATCTATTTAACTTAGCTCAGAATGATGTGTTCAAAACTGCTCCAGATATAGATGCTATTTATAAGATAGCTGACAAAAAAAAGGAGAACTCATGAAATTCAACAGACCAATACATTACTATGTAGAAGGAGAATGTGAGAAGAAACTCATTGATGCGTTGAAAGGGGAAAGGAATGGGTTGCTTGCCGGAAAAGTTGAAGTGTTCAATTTCGTTCGTGACAGGTTTTCAGAGCTTAGAATTCGAACATTGAAATCCAAATCAATTATCATTCTTGTCTACGATATTGACGTTCCTATGACATCAGTCTTAAAGCAGAATATCGAAATGCTCACAAAGCATGGTTTTTCATCAATTCATCATATTCAATCCATCAAGAATTTCGAAGATGAGATTATCTTTTCAACATCACTAAGGAGAATCAATGATTGTTTCAATACGTATAGCGTAAATGAATTCAAGTCAGAATTTATCGCTCATAAAAACATATTGGTCAAACTAAAAGAACTGGAATTCGATTCCGAGAAACTGTGGTCAAGAAGAAATACATTTGAACCATTTTGTCTCTACTCCTCAGATGAATCGTTAAAATTCATTCACATCAAATAAACGAAGGAAAGATGTTTTTCAACTGATTTTCCAAAAATAAATCAAAATGATTTTCAACATGCTGACACAAACTGGCTTTTGTCAAAAAGAAGCCGACTAAGTATATAATATTATATATACTTGCCACTTTTGGACAAAAGAAAAGTATTTGTCTAAAATTGTATTACTAGACTTCCAATACTTCATACAAATGTATTGATTACTTTGTTATAATAATTTCGACAAAAAAAGATTCTTCTTTCGAAGAATCAATTGCCTGTCAACACAGACTATGATGTGACAATACGTTTATTTGAACTTGTACTGCTAACATCATTATAGGGACAGGAGAAAGGGATTTCAAGATGGATAAGAAATTTTATTTAGGGCTCGACATTGGAACTGATTCTGTCGGCTGGGCTGTCACTGATGAAAACTACAACCTCATCCGTAAACAAGGAAAGCATCTCTGGGGAGCAAGACTTTTCCCAGAAGCCAGTGATGCCAGTACAAGAAGAAGCAACAGAGAAGCGAGAAGAAGACTTCAAAGAAGACGCTGGAGAATTGTTCTTCTTCAGGAACTGTTTAATGATGACATGAATAAGGTTGATCCTAATTTCTTTGCTAGATTGAACAATTCCGCATTATTGGAATCTGATAAAGAGGAGAAAGATCGCACTCCTTATCTTCTTTTCAATGACAATGGTTATACCGATAAAAACTACATGAAGAAATATCCGACTATTTATCATCTCAGGCAGGAGATGATAAACAATCCAGATCATCAATATGATATCCGTGAAATCTATTTGGTTATGGCCCACATGATCAAGTATCGCGGCAACTTCCTGACTGATGGTGAAATCTCAAGTGAGGGCATTGAAAACAATACTCAGAATATCGTTTCAGCTTTCACGGATTTAGATAATGAATTAAGAGAGCTTCTTGAAGATGGAGAAGATTTTGTACCGTTCGATTGCACAGAAGATATCGCAAAGAAGTTATTAAGTGTTTTTGAAAAAGAAACAAGATCAAGATATCTTGCCGATGAAATCTTAAAAGAATTCGGAAAAACTGATTTTTCCACTTTACAGAAGAATCTTATCAAATTGATTTCGGGTTCAAAGATGCAAGTCGGGGCCTTATATCCAAGAATCAAGGAAGAGGATGAAGAAATCAGCAAGACAAGTTTAGAATTAGATAGTGATAATCTCGAAGAGACCTTAAACAAGCTTGCCGAAACATTGACGGATTCTGAGATTGCCATTATCAACACCTGCTACTCTTTGTATTCCTTCCGTATCTTAATCAACTTGCTGAAAGGCAAACACTATATTTCTGATGCCATGGTTGAAGTCTATAACACCCATAGAGAACAACTGAAGATATTAAAAGCTTTAGTCAAACGTTATAACCCATCCGAATTCAATCATTTCTTCATCAAGTATCTCGAAAAGGATGGCAAAGGCTATCGTAAGAATTATGTCAATTACATCGGCATGACACAGAAAGGAAGACATAAAATCCGTTTGCCTCATTCCACCAATCAAGAGGATTTGTACAAGGCTATTAAGTCTTTGCTTCCTTTCGATAAACTGAACGATGAGACTTTCCCTTGGCAGGATGATGATAAGAAGAAGATGCAGGATATTCTTACCGCATTGGAAGCAAAGGCTTATCTGCCTAGACAGAATGCTAAAGAAAATGGTGTCTTCCCTTATCAGCTCAACAAGAATGAAATGAATAAGATCATCGATAATCAAAAAAAGTATTATCCGTTCCTCGGTGAAACTTCTGCTGATTATCTCAATCCCAATAAGCAATCATACAAATTGATTTCCCTTTTGGAATTCAAGATTCCGTATTTTGTCGGTCCTCTTTCCAATAAGATGACAGAAGATGATGAAGACAAGGAATCCAATTTCTGGATGGAAAGGAAACAAGAAGGAAAGATCACTCCTTGGAACTTCCACGAGATGATTGATGAGGATAAGACTGCTGCCGGATTCATTGAGAGAATGAAGAACGCCTGTACTTATATCATTGGTGAAGCCACACTTCCTAAATGTTCCTTGCTCTACAGCGAATACATGTTATTGAATGAAATCAATAACTGGACAATCAATAATCAAGGATTGACCAAGGAGGTCAAAGAATACCTAATTGAGAATCTCTATACCAAGTCTTCCAGAACACCAACCTTAAGAAACATCGAAGAATGTTTGAAATGCTACTATAAACAATCTGTTGAAGTTCTCACTAAAACAGGAAAAGAACTGAAGTCTGAGGACATTCACGCTAACTTAAAGTCATTTGTCGATATGGCAGATGATAGAGCATTCGGCCCTGAATTCTATAAAGATCAAAAGAAATATGATTTGGCAGAAGAAGTCATCTTCACCATCACAATGTTTGAAGACAAGGATTTGAAGAAAAAGAAATTGGAAAGTCTTAAATTGACTCCTGTTCAGATCAAGTATTTCATGGGATTGAAATACAAAGACTGGGGTAAACTTTCCAAGAAGCTTTTGAATGGATTGACTACAGAATTGACAAACACTTCTACTGGTGAAGTATTTGATTACACTGTCATTGATTTGATGAGAGACTTCCCATTGAATCTCATGGAGATTTTAGAGACAAATGACAGCGAGTATACATTCCGTGAACAGATCTCCGCACTGAATCAGGAAACAATGCCTGGAAGAGATAGTCTGATTGAATCTTCTTACGCATCTCCAGCTATGAAGAGAGCTGTCAGACAGACATTTAAGATTATTGATGAACTCAAGCATATCCTTCATATCGATCACTTTGACACATTCTTTGTAGAATGCACCAGAAGAGATGATCAGAAAAATGTTCGTAAATCATCCAGAAAGAAACAGTTACAAGAACTCTTAGCTAACATCAAGCTTGAAGAGTTGGCAGATAAGGATGATTTAGAGAAATTGCTAGAAAATAAATCTGAAGCTGACTTAAGAAGAAAGAAACTCTTCCTGTACTTCATGCAGATGGGACGTTCTGTTTATACAGGTGAAATCATCGATCTCAATCGATTAGATAAAGATTATGATATCGATCACATTATCCCTCAGGCAAAACTGAAGGATGACAGTTTCCTCAATACAGTCTTAGTCGAAAAAGACATCAATAACAGAAAACAGGATACTTATCCTCTTCCTTCAAACGTTTTGACGGAAAAAGGAAGAGAATGGGTCAAGAAACTGAATGGTCTAAAAGGAAAAGATAAGACATTCCAGCTCATGCCTGCAGATAAGATGAACCGCATCTTAAGACCTACAACAAAGCCTTTAGAAGATGAGGAATTGGTCGGCTTTGTCAATAGACAATTGACAATGACAGACCAATCCGTCAAAGCAGTCTGTGAAATTCTAAGAGAGACCGAAAAAGAATCAAAGATTGTCTTCTCCAAAGCCAACAACGTATCTGAATTCAGAAGTGTTTTCGGTTTGACAAAATGCCGTGAAATCAATGACTTCCATCATGCTAATGACGCCTATCTCAATATCGTTGTCGGCAATGTCTACGATAAGGTCTTCACCAGTCGTTTTACTGTCAAACTGTTCCAAGACCATTTTAAAGATCATAGAAGCTGGAAGATTGATGTAAAGAACCTCTTTAAACGTGATGAATATGCCTACAACATCATCAATGCTGGTAAGTGTGTATGGAAAGCAAAGTATTATCAGGACGACAAGAAAGAAATCGAAGATGATACTTCAACTGGAACTATCGATTTAGTCAGAAAAACTCTGTCTTGGAATGATCCGATGGTTACACAGATGTTGTTTACACAAAGTGCAAAACAAGGCTTCTTCAACAAGATATCTTTGCATTCTGCAAAAGAAGGAAGCGCAGCATTCCCGCTTAAATTAAAGGCTCCTTTCAATTCAGAAGGCTGGGAGAAGAAATATGGCGGTTATAGCGACTTAAGTGCACCATATTTCATGCTAGTCGAATCTGATGGAAAGAAAGGAGAAAAGAAATACACATTAGAGAACATTCCTTCTATTTTCCTTGCTTCAATGGATACAGAAGAGAAGAAGCTTAAGTTCTTAACTGAAAACTATAAGTTAAAGAACCCAAAGATTGTTCTTGATAAATTACTTATCAGAACAGTAATTGAGTTCCCTCACGATGATGGTAAAGTCAGAGTCGGAATTTCCGGTAAGAGTGGAAATAATGTCACTTTCGTCAACTTAAGCCAAATGGCATTCTCTAATAAAGATATGGTTAATTACTTCAAACAAATATCTAAAATTCTTGGAATTAACAACCCTGCCGCTAAAAAAATAGATGAATCTACATTAGCAGACAAAGAAACAATCATAAGTAACAATATATCAATCAACAAAGAAAATAATATGATTGCTTTCGAATATCTGCAAAATAATTTCTTGAATAAAGGTTGTTTGAAGAATCTCCCTGGTTTAGGTAACAAAGTTGTCGCCTGTTCCGAATCAAAAGAGTTATTTGATACACTCTCTCTTATCAACCAAATGAAGACATTGATTGAAATCATCAAATTGGGCGGACACAACACCCCCTCATCAGATTTAACAGCCATAAATCTAAAGAAAATGGGAAATATGTATCTCTCTTGTTCGAAAGAATTGCCTCACCCATTCCGTATCATCAGACAATCACCAACCGGCTTCTACGAAAAAGTACTATTTGAGAAATAACCATCATGAGCTTCAGAACGGTAAAAATAAATGGCCGCTGCAAACTTGAAACCTCCATGGGATATCTGGTCTATAGAAGCGATAAAGAAGTTAAGATTCTAATCGACGAAATCAACATGCTGATTATCGAAAATCAGCAAGTGTGCATAACGTCCGCCCTTATCGCCAGCCTTATCGAACATAAGGTAAGGATTGTGTTCTGTGATACAGAACACAATCCAGCTGGCGAAGTCGTTCCTTATGGTATTTGTTATGATAGCCCAGCCAAAATCAAAAAACAGTTTGCATGGAATGAGGCCACGAAGGATTTTGTGTGGCAGAAAATCGTCAAGCAGAAGATTTACAATCAGGCAGTGGTTTTAAAAGAACTCAATAAAGAAGAGGCGTTTTCCTTATTGATGAGATACTATGAAGAAGTAACTCCAGGTGATACAACCAATCGTGAAGGCCTGGCCGCAAAGGCGTATTTCGCAGCATTATTCGGAAACAACTTTGATAGGCGCTCAAAATCTTTTAAAGTAAATACTTATTTGAATTATGGATATCAAATACTGCTTGCTGCAGTGAATAGAACTATTGCAGTATATGGATACTTAACCGCAGTCGGCATACATCACAAAGGAGAACAAAACCAATTTAATCTAGGCTGTGACATCATGGAACCATTCAGACCATTCATCGATTATGCAGTAGTAATGGGGACTATCAAAGAAGATGATTTCAAGAGACAACTGATAAATCTATTGTCCACTGTCATCATCTATGATGACAAGAATACAATCATGGATAACGCCATCACCTTCTATGTACACGATGTCTTAAAGGCCTTGGAAAAAGATGACACAACAATCATGAAGGAATTAACAAGAAATGGGAAATTATAGATATATGAGATCAATATTAATGTTTGACCTTCCTGTCCTCAAAGCTAAACAACGAAGAGAATATAGAAAGTTCGTTAAATACCTAAAAGCACAAGGATTCATTATGTTCCAAGAATCCATCTATATAAAGCTGTCCGTCAATGAATCTGCTGTTAAGAACATCAGAGATGCCATTCAAAGACATGTTCCACCAGAAGGCTTTGTGTCCATGCTTACAATCACAGAAAAGCAATTTGCAAACATCGATCTTCTGTTAGGAGAATTCCAAACCGATGTCATCAACTCAGACGAAAGAACAATCGAATTATGAAGGTATTGAAGCACCAATATATAGACCAAGACATAGAACTGGGAAATGGTTCTATCTATAATCTTGTCATCCAAAACCCACAATATCTCAGAAGGTTTCTATATTCTTTAGAAGAGCAGATTGATGATGGCGATGATTTCTTTCTTCTTGCAGAGAAAGGAAAACAAAAGGACTTATCAAAAGAGGGTTTCATCATCTGGAATCCACTAAAGATTGAGGTTGATCAAAAGAAGCTAGATACAATCATCCAAAAGGACTTAGCAGTTCATACAACTCAAAGCCAAAAGGAAGAGTATCAGCTGCTGTTGCAAAAAATCAACGAATACATTGAGTCATTAAGCTTTTCCTATTCTTTACCTTTGACTTTCCAAAGTGAACTGACTTTACAGAATTTCTTAAAAGCCATATCCTTATCCACAATAGAAGAACCTGAAGAGTTTCTTCAAAAGATTCTCTTCCAAATCAAGAAAATAGCATTTGGCTTTTCATTTGATATTTTCTTTTTCCTGAATCTTCATGACTATCTTTCAGAAGAAGAAATGAATATCTTCATAAAGGAAATGAAGAGCATGGAATTGTTCCCCGTATTGATTTCGAGCTATCTACCATCCTATAAAATCGATGATGAGTTTGTCATAATAATCGATCAGGATCTATGTGAGATTCATATTGATTCTAAAGTACGAAAATCTTAAAATATTGGTAGATTTAGCAGAAAACCGCCTCAAAACGACAATATTTGAGGTTTGAGAGTACTGCTAAATTTGATTCTTCTCTAACAACGCGGTTGATAGAGTGCAATATATGCGTGTTTGAGAGTACTGCTAAATTTGATTCTTCTCTAACAAAATGTTGATGGCTTTAATCGCTACACACGTTTGAGAGTACTGCTAAATTTGATTCTTCTCTAACACAAGACACATCCCGAATATTACGATCCTTGTTTGAGAGTACTGCTAAATTTGATTCTTCTCTAACTTGATGATTTAATAGACACATATGTCAATTGTTTGAGAGTACTGCTAAATTTGATTCTTCTCTAACGGTTATTAGGGAAGATTACAAGTTTGGAGGGTTTGAGAGTACTGCTAAATTTGATTCTTCTCTAACACAAGAAAGTGAGGCAAGAAAATTATGACTGTTTGAGAGTACTGCTAAATTTGATTCTTCTCTAACTTTTTGTGCCTTTGCGTGTGTTTCCACTAGTTTGAGAGTACTGCTAAATTTGATTCTTCTCTAACAAAGGCACTTGCCAAGAGACTTGAAGAGGCGTTTGAGAGTACTGCTAAATTTGATTCTTCTCTAACAAATCTAAAGACCCCCTAAAACAAGAAAAGTTTGAGAGTACTGCTAAATTTGATTCTTCTCTAACTAAAACAGCTCTAAAAATACCCTACTTTTGTTTGAGAGTACTGCTAAATTTGATTCTTCTCTAACAGATGTGTGGGAAAGAATTAGAACACCCAAGTTTGAGAGTACTGCTAAATTTGATTCTTCTCTAACTGGAAAATCGCAAAAACCCACTACAACCCACTAGTTTGAGAGTACTGCTAAATTTGATTCTTCTCTAACCAAAGCAACGGAAGAAGAAGAAGCTAAAGGTTTGAGAGTACTGCTAAATTTGATTCTTCTCTAACACAGAACTTCTTTCGCGGTCGCGGTTAATCGTTTGAGAGTACTGCTAAATTTGATTCTTCTCTAACTCGCGGAAAGCTACCCACAGAAAGAACAATGTTTGAGAGTACTGCTAAATTTGATTCTTCTCTAACCTGTAATCTATAATCAGGACACGTAACTCGTTTGAGAGTACTGCTAAATTTGATTCTTCTCTAACATATAAAACTTGATTGCACAGGGAAAGAAGGTTTGAGAGTACTGCTAAATTTGATTCTTCTCTAACTCGCCCGTGATATGTTTCTTGATTTGGATGTTTGAGAGTACTGCTAAATTTGATTCTTCTCTAACTCTTTTCTCCAAAGCCTGTCATCGTTGAAGGTTTGAGAGTACTGCTAAATTTGATTCTTCTCTAACGGAATAAAGATTTTCCGATCGGAACACTTGTTTGAGAGTACTGCTAAATTTGATTCTTCTCTAACTTATCAGATGAACTTAAAGACCAAATGGGAGTATAATTTCACTTTCTAGGTCATAAAAATGAAGCAAAGGAAAAGCTGCGTGAGTTTGCCCATGTCCCAAATTGGTGGAACCATGGCACTCCAACAGCTTTTTCCATTATTTCAGCTCTCTTTTATTTTGCATGGTGTCAGAGGGGGAATTTACACTTACGAAAAAAGTCCTCCCAGTTCATTTTATCGGAAGGACCTCATTTGATATAGGGGGCTGAAATTACGCTCTCTGTTGTTACATTATTCATGGAATGTTAGATTTTACCGACAAAAAACTTCTTTTGAATATACCTACCAATTTAACATATTCCAGAATTAACACTTGCCAACTCTCTTTTATTTTTCAAGTTCAATGTCCCCATCCAACTTTGTTAAGAATTTAATAGCAAGTTTACGGTTAAGTTTATCGTGGATTTGCTGATTCTCATAGCTTCTAAGGCAATTATAACAAGAAGGATCACAATGGCATAATTCCATTTTTTTAAGAGCTGCTTTTACGATTTTGATAAACAGCATTCCATCTTCAGTAACCAATCTTCTTGAATGACCAGCTCCCCCTGGAACAGCATCATAAATAATAATTGAATGCTGAACATTGTGATTTGATATTTTTCTAGCTAAGCATCCTTTCAGATCTGATCTTTCTATGTTCAGAATATCACAGGTTGCATAAAGAAGCGCATATAAAACAGAAATCATCGTGTCATAATCAGAGGTGTCGCATCCAAAACTGATTTTTGCAACATCAGTATTGAAAACATGATGAAGTGAATATCTTTGTAATTCTGTATTCGGACACTTGTAATTTCCAAATGCACTGATGTGTTCGTTTTTTGTAGTAATCTTATGAGCTCTCATTCGTATCAGTTTATTCGCTTCTGAATCATTTGGAAGAGTTTCATCTGAAGCAATTGCATATCCGCATTTCGAACAGACATAAAAATCTTTGCTTGACTTAACCATCAAAGAATCATTTGTAGTCGATTCGATTTCGACTTTGATTCCATTGATCAAAAAGTTGAACTTATCAATCATCTTCGATTCGGTGTTGCCAATGTAATAATCTTCCGAGCGATAGCTCTTTTCCTGTCTCTTCATTGGAACATCTTTGGCAATTGTATCTGTCACAAAGCCAGAAACGGGTTCAATGCTCTCTTTGAAATCAATCGGATGCATAATTTCTCCGCAACTAGAACACGGAATGCCTTCTTCCCCAATAGGAACGACACTGTAATTCATTGTCTGACATTCATCATTAGGGCATCTGCCAATATATGCAGTTCTCCATTCCTTGCTATTCCCAAGAATTGTCTTCTTGATATATCGGCTTGTATACATTTTCCCATCTGCTATAACTTCTGATGATGGTGCATATTCAGCTATTGCGATTGATAAATCTCTTGTCAAAGTAAGTTTTTCGATATTAGAAGCTGTAACATTCTGTTCCAATTCAACGGTATCAACTGGGAACCCATAGCGAGGAAGAATATTTCCTCTCGCCAAAAAATCAATCAGCTTATTGTTCTTATAGATATTCAATTTGGTCTCTGTCAAAGAAGCATCATGAAGACTTGTTTTCTTTAAACTTTTAATCAGTTTCTCGAATTCTGAAACATTGTACTCATACTCTCTGATTAAAGAAGTAAAGATGCCGTTCTCACCGCAGAAATCATTTAACCATGAAAAGTCATTGATCCCTAATCGCTGATGTAGATTATTCACATCTGGAATAGATTTTTTAAGAAGGTCCTTTAATCTATCGGGCTTTGTTTCCAACCAATCTATAAATTCCTGATAGCCTTTCTCATTGATGAAAGAGTCAGCATTGTTCTTATCATAGAATTCCGGCTTCATCTTCAAAAACATCGATAAAGCAACATCATAGACATGCCTTTTGACAATCTTCTCATTGTCCACCTTAAACAAAGGAGGAAGAATAATACCATCAATCATTTTCTCGGGTTCCTGGAAATAAGAAAGATCGTGAGAACTCAGTTTTGCAAAAGTCACGCAATAAGCAGCGGAATCTACGCTTCTTCCCGCACGTCCTGCTCTTTGAGCATAATTGGATGGAAGGGGTGGAACATCTCTTAAAAAGACCGTTTCCAGATCACCGACGTCAACTCCCATTTCAAATGTGGTGGAACAAGACAAAGCATTGATTTCTTTTTTGATGAATTGTTCCTGGTATTCTGCACTTTCTTTCTTACTTAACTGAGCAGTGTGTTCTTTGATGAACAGCGGTGTCATGCGTTCAGCAAAATAGAGATTCACAAAATGGTTGTCTTTCCAAATATCTTTCGGCAATATCTCTTTCACAGTAGAATGACATCTTCCCATTACGCAATGTCCAAAGCAATGGAAAGGAGAGATTCTGAAGCAGCGATTGCAACGATACCATTTTGCTCTAGGATCAGAATAGATCAGCACTTTGAAATATCGAACCGGAAGGACATAATTACCATCTTTGTTCGGTGAAATCATCGGATAATCATTTCCCGATTCTGGATCTGTCAGATATGAGAAATAATTGTCCAAAAACTCATATGCCTCCACATCCGATATTTTGAGGAACTCTTTCACATAATTCAATTTGTTGGAGAAATAATAAGCCCCATTTCTTGTATTTCTTGCTTTAGGCAACCAATTGCTGACAGTGGCTTTTCTCTTTTCCGTTTCAGCAAAACGGGTCAGGAAATGCTGAGAAGGAGAATAGAAAAGGTATTCGCGATCATCATCAGTAAGAATTGTATCATCATTCGGAATGATAGCTCCAGTTTTTGCAACCTCAAATGCCAACAAGTCAAGAAACATTTTCGAATCTTCTTTAGAGATGTTGTATTGATCAACAAGCGGATCAACCAATTTGTCATTACCCAAATACGAGAATTGAAGAACGCCTAAAGCCGTCAATGATGTCGAGGATGAGAAACGCATCATCTCATTCATCATAGCAACCCAAGCGTTCTTTTCACTTATCGTTGTCAAGTTGGAAAAATCATTATTTGAAGAAGCAAATGTTCTCTTATTTGAAAAATAGGAAGTCAGTTTTCTAACAAAATCTTCAACCGTATAATTCTCTTGAATGATGCTGTTTTTGTTTTGCTCAATGATATGACATATTCCTCTTCGCCTTAAGAATTCCTGATAGCTTTTACTTAAGTAACATGCGAATTTAGCCGCCTCTTGTCGGCCATCCGAGAACACAAGGAACTGTCTTCCTTTCGTGATTTCTTTCTTCTTTGCATGTAAAAGCAGATTTCCAAAGATTGATTTTTTGACCGGTGCAACAACATCTTCTTCGTAAGTAAGTTCAGGCAGCTCTTCATATAATGCAGTTGCAATAACCGAAGTGGCTGCATCATTGCCAAGATAAAGGCGTGAATAATATCCGTTATGACAATTTACACATCTGACGAGTCCTTCGCTTCCTATTGCCTTTCTTTTAATTTTGCCAACTCTGACATATTTATGAGAATCACAATCGCAAGGTTTGTTTTTGATATCATCTTCTTCTACTATAGCCCCGCATTGTGGACAAAGGTAATAGACATCCTCTATCTTTTCATCGTCTTCCTCTGCTTCACTATCATAATCATCCAAAAAGACAAAATACTCGAGTTGAGGATCATATCTTTTACACTGAACCAGTTTCCCGTCTTCTATCTTTCCAACCAACGCATATTTTCCACAATCCGGACATATTGCAATTTCAAAGACCTTATATCCATCAATGAAATTCTGTCTTGTCAAAGTCAGTTTCTTTTGTTCCTGTAATGTAATAAACGCTCCTTCTAAACTTCTAAGAAAATAATGATACCTTGCATCAATCAGTTTTTGCCCATTCTTTCTTGCTCTTGTGCATAAAGAAATGAATGCGATGACTGAATCTAGATCACCAGTCCCTAAGACATTCTCTTTTTGAATCGTTTTGATGGAGCATACATTCTTTTTCAGACGTAGATAGTATTGTCTCAGCCTATGATATTGTTTTGAAGAAGAGATGAAATCATATAGGAGTTCTGCCTCTTCTTTTCCTTTTTGATATGGAATCTGAAATTTGTCCAGCACAGCACTGACAAGATTCTCCTGATCTGATAACTCTTTAATAAGATTGAAATCATAATCTTTTAAGCCTGTTCCTTCAGCATATGTCAGTCTAGTGGAACGGATAATATTTCCCTTATCGAACTTTTCACCGCAAAGATTCTCTGCAAATCGAACTATGTCATCATCATAATCTGTTCCGCTTCCTAATGTTGCACTAGTAAGAATATATTGTATCTTTGATTTCGATACAACTCTTGCCTCCAATCGTCTCAACAAGATAGCTGTTTCTATTCCAGTAGCGCCAGAGTAGACATGCGCTTCATCTAAAACAATAAATCGGAAATCAGAATTCGAAAACAAAACATCATCATTAGGCCTGAACAACAAATGCTCAAGCATTGCATAGTTGGTAAACAAGATGTTTGGTGGAGTTTCCTTCATCTTCTCCCTTGAAATCAATTCGTTTTTCAGAGGATGTCTAAGCTTCTCTATCTTTTCCCCGGCAAACATCGACTCATATAGAGCAATGGCATCATCCTCATCGTTTTTTGTTGAACCATTGTATACACCAAAAGTGATGTCTTCATAATCCATCAATAGTCGTCTTATGTTTTTGATCTGGTCATTCGCCAATGCATTCATCGGATAGATGAAGATTGCTCTTATTCCAGGGCCTAATGTTTTGTTCTCTTTTTCTCTTAGCAGTTCATTGATGACAGGAATCAAGAAGCAGTTTGTCTTACCGCTTCCTGTACCAGTGGAAATGACCGCATTACTACCATTAACAATCGTCCTTATCGATTGTTCCTGATGCAAATACAGTTTTCTATTCAATGGAAGAACAGGTTTTGCTTTTGTCTTTTCCAAGTCAGCAAAAAGCGGTGATAATACGCCTTCTTCAATCAACTCGCTTATGCTCTTTCCAGTCTTAAAGACACTATTGATTTCAAGATATGGCCCTTTTGAAATTGTGGCATCAATCTCATGAGAGAACTGCTCACGTAAACTGCTATCAGAAAAAGCAAAGGTCGTTTTAATATAGCTTGCAAATTCTTCTTTGATTCTTTTAGATGCTTCTGCCGGATTAAACATTTTTGTCATCCTCCACTTTGTAATAGTAATAATCTACTTCAATATTCAAATGGTTCCTTGTCTCTCCGACAACCACTCGATAATCAGATGAGATTGAAAATTCTTCATATTCATTGCATTCAGGATCAGACAGATCAAAATCATAGCCTAAATAGCATTCTTTATCAGAAATAAATCTGATTATCAAAGGATTGACATTTATTTTGAAACCATCCTCATCATACATGGCATCCAAATAGATTTTTCTATCCGGTTCCAGTCTCTTCTTCAGATACAATCTTCCTAAATAAATATCCTCGCCATCGATTGTTTTAACATACCGAAGAGAATCTATATAGAAAGGATGAATCGGTTTAGGATATGACGCTCTTCCGCGTGAGGATATTGGTAATATATTGTCAATTTTGAGATGCTTGTTCATGAATCGGAAGCTTTTCTCATTTCCTAAACAGATTCTGCATTCATGAAGAAGCGTTTCTTTTCTAAAAAGGCCTGATTCTTCTTTAAGAATCTTCATCTGATAATATCCATATTCTAATTTTGAACAATCCACAGAAATAGGTTGGCTAGATGAAATATCAATATCATTTTCCTGAACCAAGGATTGTCTTTCGTTATAGAATCTAGCAATTACTTTTCCTTTTTCCCCGACATGAAATCTAGTCGGATCAAAAACAACAAGACCTTTATCTGAATCAACTAGAAACGCATTTGATTCCATACATGGTTTAAGATAAATTCTCGCCAATTCATAAAACTGTTTCTGATAACGTAAGATAACACTGATTAATTTCTGTTCTGAATGGGACAACAGGCTTTCTATAACTTCACCGACATTAAAGCAGCCATTCTTTTCAGCCAATAGCTGATTATTGATTCCAACCTGATATGGCGAAGAATAGGGAACCTCTATTTTCATTTTCGAACCGTTGGTTAAGGCATCGCGATAAAAATAAGTCTTTGTTTCTGTAACAAATTCACCATCATCCATTTTCCAACGTATAAAAGGAGGATTTACAACAAAATCCCCCTTTCGATAAGGAATCGCATACTCTTCCACAAAGGACTGGAATTCTCTTATAAATAGTTTTCCATCAAGATTCACAGTGATTTTTTCTGGAATAGCATCTGCAAAATAAATGGTCTTATCATATTTAACAATCACCTGGTTAAAGAATATTCCTTTGACTTGATGAATGATTTTATTCTTGCTGGATGAAAAGACCATCATCGAAAAAGGTTTTCCTTTTTCGATGATATTCGTAATATCATAAGAACAGAAATCCCCTTGCTGCACATACGCAAAATAATTGAGATGATATTGATTATCATCAATTTTGATTTGGATATCATTAGCCATATCCTTTGAAGAAAGAAGAAGCGATATAGAGGCAGAGAGAACATCATAGTTCTCGCCGTTTTCCAGGTAGATAATATTCTTCTCTTTATTCACTAAAACAAAGGTTTCACTACCATCTGCTTTGTCTTCAAAGTAAACGAAATCATTCCTCTTTTGAATCATTTCTCCTTGATGAGCAATCAAAGAATACAAATGCGAAATGATATTCTGACAATCGAATGGAATATTCATATCATCGATATGAATAGCATAAAGGAAATAGTTTCCTGGCTTTAAACTAGGGCCGTTCATTTCTCTTCCGCAATCATCAAACAACAAGAAGCTACGTTTCAATCTATTAGATGAATCATAAATTGTTTTTCCATTATGTGATATGACTATTCGAATATCAATGTTATCAGCAAAAGAATAATTAGAAATATCTATCATTATTTCTTTTGTCAGCATCATCAAACCAGAACCAGAAGTCCTCATTGATCTATCAATAACGAGGTCACCATTAGCAAAGACCTCAAGCCAAGGATTGTTATCAGAATAATTGTTCATTCTGATTGATGGAATAATCAATGAAACCTGAGAATCTTTATACATATAACGAGGTCTGATAGATGAATAGTCCTTGGCAACTGATAGTGTTCGCTGACTAATCTTCTCTTTCCAGAATGCATCTTTTTTATTTTCCCACCAATTCAAAAACAATTCATCAAAATAGGATGTCGTCGAATAATTCTTATAGTAGTACGCCTTATCTATTTTTTCGAATATTCGTTCAAGCAATCTGCAAGATGCCTGTTCTTGATCGATCATCAACGCTTTTAAGCCGACACGTATCGCATAAATTCCAGAACCGATTGTAATATCATCATTCTCGTTTTTCTGATTTTTGAATCTATCTTTAAGGATTGAAACAATATCTGGAATCATTTCTTTATTGCCCGTGTAATCTTCTTGAAAATCATTGGCATAAATAGACCAACAGAGGTCTAAGAAAGCCTCAATTGATTCCTTTGGTGAAAAAGAATAACAGCAGATCGTCGAATAGTATTTTTTCTTAGAAGAAGGAAAAGAAAGGATAATGTCTCTTTCCGATAATGAGTCAATGCATTTGCATAATTCAAAATACACTTTCCCATTGATTGAATCATCGTCTCCAAAAAACCATCTGGATAGAAACGGAAGCCATCCTCTCTCTTCATAATTCCATTTTCTTGTAAGCCAAGCTAAGACGATAAAGACTTCTCTTTGACAAGGCAAAGGAATTTTAGAATATTCACCGTTTTTGACTTTATTCAATAAGTGTTTTGCATCATTGAATAGGTAATACATTTCTTCATCAGAAAATTCAGAACCAAACTGAAACACTTCTTGTTCAAATGCCTTTCTGATTTTCTTGATCAAAGATTCTTTATCTATCATCTATTCACCCTCACTCATATATTAATATTATACTGAAAAAACAACAACATTCCATACAAGTACGTAACCATATTTTCAGTGAATGAACCCATAAACATAGGACGATGATTATTCTTTTCTTTGCTAAAACACAACATCGACATTCCTGACATCTTGTACATTTCCAGATACTGTTCGTACTTGCTTTTCCTCATAAACAAAAAACGTCTCCGCCATAATTTTCTCATGGCAGAGGCTTCGTTAGAACGTTCCTAATGATTTATGCTTATCGTTATTTTGTTGGGAATTCTACACTGACGAAACATAATTGCGTCATCAATGATTTGTACATGGCCCAATAGAATCAAACACACAAAATAGAAGAATAAAAAATTGTTTCTTTCTGCAGCACAACGAATAAAGGCGCCACCTCATGTAGCGCCTTTATTCATTTCGTTTACTTCAACAGCTCTTTAGCATCCTCATCACAATAGACAGTGACATCAGGATGAGAAGAAAGGATAGAAGCAGGACAATCAATGCTAGGCTTATCAAACATGGCTTTGATTGCCTTTGCTTTGTTCTTACCAAATGCCAATAAGACAATCTCTTTAGATTTCATGATAGTGGATAAGCCCATCGTAACAGCCTGGGTAGGAACATCATCAATAGACTTGAAGAATCTTGAGTTATCTCTGATTGTCTCTTCCTTTAAGTCTGCAATATGTGTCTTGCTGTCAAAGGGTGTTCCGGGCTCATTGAAAGCGATGTGTCCATCGCTTCCGATTCCTAAGATCTGAAAGTCGATGCCTCCAGCCTGATCAATCTTGTCATCATAAGAAGAAGGATTTGTTTCAGGTGGGAAATTCGTATTCTCCTTTTTGATGTCGATGAAATCAAAAAGATGAGAATCCATAAAGTAACGATAAGACTGAGAGAAGTCACTGTTGTTGACATACTCATCAAGGTTAAAGGATTTCACATCTTGAAAGGAGATATGTCTTTCCTTGCTTTCTTTGATGATCTCATTATAGGTTTCAATCGGAGTAGAGCCTGTTGCCAAGCCTAAGATGCAATTCGGCTTCTTTTCAACCAGATTCAGAATTCTATCTGCTACTTCCTTTGCGACTTCTTCTTTTGTAAGACAAATCAATCTCATAATAATTATTCTCCTTTTTTATTGTATACACATACACCATTTCTAAACGTCTTATAGACATTGATGTTCTCATCAATGAGAGCAAAGTCTGCTCTCTTTCCTAAAGCGATAGAGCCTATCATATTATCGACATGTAAGTTTCTTGCCGGATTGATCGTAGCTAAGTCAATCGCATCCGTTAAGCTGATTGAGAAGACATCCTTTGCATTTCTGATCGCATCATTCATCTTTAGAATCGATCCGGCAAGGGTGCCGTCCTTCAGTCTTGCTGTTCCGTCTTTGACATAGACTGGATTTCCGCCCAATTCATATTGGCCGTCTTTTAAGTATTTGGCCTCCATGCTATCAGTGATCAGGATGATATGATCCTTGCCCTTCATTCTATAGAGAATCTCTGCAGATTCTCTGCAGACATGATGAAGATCAAGGATCAGTTCACAGGATACTCTATCATCCATGAAAAGAGCCCCAACTGTTCCAGCCTCACGATGATGGAATCCTCTCATTGCATTATAGGTATGAGTCGTTAATCTGACACCTTTATCAAAGGCCTCTTTGGCTTCCTGATAAGTATCATCCGTATGACCTAAAGAGAGGACAATATGATGATCATGAGCCAATTTGATGAAATCATCATGCCCTGCTTTATAGGAGAAGGTCATCTCTTTGATGTTGTCTCCGCTTTCTCTTATGAAATCATTTAAGTCATCAGCATTCAGTTCTAGGATATCCGCTTTGTTCTGGGCTCCACAAAAAGCCGGGGAGATAAATGGGCCTTCAAGATGAATGCCAAGACCGTTAGCAACACTCTTATCCTGATTCAGAAGATATTCACGGATTGTAGACAAAGAAGAGAGGATTCTCTTCTTTGTCATCGTCATTGTCGTAAATAACAGAGATGTCGTACCTTCCTCTAAGATTGCTTTAGCAATCGTATGAAGGCTATTGCTACTAGCATCCATTGCATCAGAACCATTCGCTCCATGGGTATGCTCATCGATAAAGCCAGGAACTAAGATCTGCTTCTCAGGAAGAGTGATAGCATTGCTTCCCTCTATCTCATCAGAGATTTCAGCGATCATGCCATTTTCAATTCTCAAAGAGGTTTTAACAATGCCCCTGTTTTCCAGATACACATTCGAATTTCTAATGATCGACATAAGCGCCTCCGCATTTTTTTACTTTATAAAATAATTATATCATATCTCAACAATATTATGATACAATCTTATCAGAAAGTTGAGGATTTCGTTATGATTCAATTTGGAACCGGTGGTTTTAGAGGAGTGATAGCCGACGATTTCACTAAAGCCAACATTCAATCGATCGCGCAGGGGATTGCAAACATATACAAGGAGAGAGAATATCATAAGCCGATCATCGTCGGCTATGACTTCAGATTCTGCTCCAAAGAAGCCAGTGAATGGATCGCAGAAGTCTTATCCGGAAATGACATTCCTGTTCTTTTATCCAGTGAGCCATCTCCTACTCCTGCTGTCATGCAGCAGAGCAAAGTGAGAGATCATGAATTCGGCATCATGCTGACAGCAAGCCATAATCCCTATTGGTTCAATGGTGTCAAGCTCTTCCAGAAAGAGGGCATGGATGCTGAGAAATCTTTGACGGATGAACTAGAAAAGAAGATTGCAGAAGTCAAAGATATCAAAGTCTTTCCTCTCAAGCACGCTTTAGAAGAAGGAAAGGTAAGTTACCTTTCTATCCTTCCTCCTTATTTAGCCTATATCGAACAGTTCTTGCACATCAAGAAGGCAAAGAAGGAATTGAAGATCCTTGTCGATCCTATCTATGGAACAGGCCTTCTTACCTTAGAACCGACATTGAGAAAGATGGGTTTTGAAAACATCAAGGTCATCCATAACGAACACAATCCCTTATTCGGCGGTCTTCTTCCTAACCCTGTCGAAAAGAACATGATGGCTGATAAAGAGCTCTTATTGAAAGAACGTTTCGATATCTGCTTAGGCACCGACTCTGACTGCGACAGACTTTCCATTCTCGATGAGAAAGGAAACTTTGTCGATGCCAATGAGATATTGGCATCTATCTACTACTACCTTGTCAAATACAGAGGCGAAAAAGGTGACATCATCAAAAATCTTGCAACAAGCAACCTTGTCGATGCTGTCGCAAATAAATTAGGATATCAGTGCCATGAAGTCGATGTCGGATTCAAAAACATCTCTTCAGGAATCAAAGAATATGATGCTTTATTAGGAGGAGAAAGCTCCGGTGGCCTCACCATGAGAGGATATATCTACGGAAAAGACTCCACCTTCGCTTCCGCACTGTTCTTAGAGATGGTCTCCAATATGGATAAACCTGTCTCAGAGATCATGAAAGAGGTAAGAGACTTTGCCTCTTTCAAAAAGGTATCCTATGAAGACAGCATCACTTTTGAAAACAAAGAAAAGATCAAAGAGGCGTGCAGAAAGTCTCTTCCCTCTTTTTCTGAAAAAGGAGCCATTGTCAAAGAGATCAACAACAACTTCAAATACTACTTCCCCACGGGTGACTGGGCCTTGATCCGTTTTTCAGGAACAGAGCCTCTTATTCGAATCTTCGTCGAAAGCGAAAAGAAGAAAGAGGACTGCCTGAAAGATATTCAGGCAATCAAAGATTTTGTCATTCAACACGACCACAACTGAGGAAACTATGAATATTTACAACGAACTACTGAATCATTTTTCAACACTGAAAGAACAAGCAGACAAAGAAAAGAACCATTACATCTTCTATAACAATGGCATCTTCCTTACCAGAGACAGAAGAAGCGATGCAAGATACCCCTATGTCAAAGACGGTATGGTATTATGGGCTCACTCAAACGGAAAGATCCATCTCAGCGAATCCGATTTCTTTCTGATTCCTGAAACAGTCGAAGGAGAAACCTCCTTCCTCTCCTTCTATTTAGGAATCAAACAAGGAGAGGAATACCTTCCCATCTCCTTGTTTGATTTCGATAAGAACGTGCTGGAAAAGAATGTAGAAAGAGCAACCTACTTCTCCTATCATTCAGTCACCTATATTTTACATACCGAAGGTATCTTCTATTTTGTCACTTTGACACTCAATGACAAAAAAGAACTTTTGATCTACGGAAAAGCAATCAATGAAACAGAGGAAGAAAAAGAAATCTATTCCTCACTCTATTTCAATCCGATGCTGATGCATTCAAACTACTCCAGCGTTGAAACCAAATGGTTCAAGAAATGTGAAATCAAAGATGATTGCTTCAAGTTCAACACAACAGAAGACATCTCAAGAGATGAACATCTCTACAATCAGTATTTCTTCTATCGCAATTCCGATCATATCGAATCAATCGATAACACGACATCAAGACTCGTCTACGCGGATAGCAAGACCGGAAACAAGGATTCGTCTTTATGTCTATTAAAAGGCAGCTTCTTCGAAGAGAAAGAAGTCACCTGCTTTGGCGATACCGCCATCGCAGGAGACTTCTTGCACGCTCATTTAGGTCCAAAAGAATCCCTCGAATTCTCCTATCAGCTCACAGATAAAGAAGAAAAGATGTCCTTAAGTGAAATCAAGTCCTATTTCCTTTCTCTCCCTAGCACAGAAGAAACCTATGACATCTTCTCCTTTGACGGAAATGAAGTATTAAGCGGAGAGAAATTCACCTCCTTCTCCAAGATGCTTGTCAAACAGGTCGATTACTGTGCATCAACAAAAAACAGCACCCTGAAAATGTTAGGTTTCAGAGATATCTTCCAGGCTTTGGAAGCTGCTGTCATCTTCAAACCGGAGATGGTAAGAGAAAAGATATTAGGATGCTTAGATTATGTCTCTGTAACAGGAAGATGCCCAAGACAATTCGCATGGTCTTCTTCTGACTCTGTCAGAATCGATAGCAGAGAATTCATTGATCAGGGATTATGGGTGGTTGATGCAATCTATCAGTACCTCTCCTATACCAATGATTACAGCATCTTGAATGAGAAGAGAAGATACATCGAAATCCATGAGGATTCCTCTGCCTGCTTCTCTTCAAGAGAAGACAGTGTCTTAGATCATCTAAAGCAGATGTTAGCTTATCTTATCGATAATATAGATAGCGATACCGGTTGTTTAAAGACCTTATACGGCGATTGGAACGATGCCATCGACGGATTAGGAAAAGGAGAAGGAAAGAGCCAATTCGGAAACGGTGTTTCCATCATGGCCACTTTCCAGCTCTATTCCGCATTGAACAAGACACTTGAGATTTTAAAGAAACTCGGAAATGAAGAGAAATGGATTTCAACTTTAGAAAAGGCTGAATCAACCATTGAAGACGGATTGTTGAAACACGCCTTTGTCAGAAAAGGAAATGAGGTCAAAATCATCCATGGATGGGGAAACAATCGTTCCTTCTATGTCGGCTCTTTTGATGATATCGATCATCAAAACAGAGACACACTGACATCCAATGCCTTCTATGTCTTAAGCGGATTCTATAAGAGCCATCCTGAATACATCCCTGCCGTCTTATCCGCATACAGAAAATTAGAAGGAAAATATGGTTTTAAAACCTTTGATCCCTTCTTTGACAATGATGCCTATCAAGTCGGGAGAATCGTCAATCTTCCTAAAGGAACAGCCGAAAATGCAGCAACCTATATCCATGGAAGCGTCTTCGCTTTAGATTCCCTCTTCTTATTAGGCCATGACAAAGAGGCCTTTGATGAAATGTTCAAGCTGATCCCGATCACACATGAATTCATCTCCACGACACCATTCATTATGCCAAACAGCTATGTCTACAACCCTGAGATCGGATGTGATGGAGAGAGCATGAACGACTGGTTCACAGGCAGCTCCTCAACACTCTTCAAATCCTTGGTGAGAAACGCATTTGGTTTTGATCCGCATCTTGATGAGATCACACTCCATCCTGCCTCTTACTTCCCTTATCATGAAGCCAGCATGAATCTTACTTTCCAAGGAAAGAAGATTCATCTTCTTCATAGACAGACAGGCAAGAAGAGAATCATCCTCTTCAACGGAAATGAACTTTCTCTTAAAGACGAGAAAAACGGACAGAGAAAGAATATCGCCTCTATTCCTGTTTCTCTTCTTCAGACAGAGAACACAATTGAAATCATCGACTGATAGTAAAAGCCAGGAAAGCCTGGCTTTTCGTATGCATCTTTTATCTCTTTGGATAGTTTTCTTAATAAACAACAAGAGCGTGATTTTGCTCCCCGATTTACAATAAAATATAGTTTGAATAATGGAGAACAGTGTCGGTATGTTTACGCTATTATCCATTTTTTAAATCAAGTTTAAGATGTCTGTGTAGTCATTGGTTTATTCAGAACTCTTTTCTAAATATTTGCTAATAACAACACCCAAATTAGATCTTTGCTTTCCCACAAAGTCATCCTCATATTTAAACAATTGGTATGAAACAAACTTGATAAGGCCCTTTGCAAGAAAATCAATAGATTTCGACTTCTTTTCTGAATTTTCTAAGCGACTATTGATAAATACTTCTTAAATGTCTCTGTTAAACCAGACAATATCACTATTATGGCCAAGATTTTTTTTGATTTTTTCATCATTCGCCTGATGATCAGGTGAAACAGAAAAATCATCTGTATCAAAACAATATATTACATGAGATTCGCCAGTTCTTTTGTAGCTATTGATCAAAGAAGTAATTTGTTTATTGATCCCTTTATCTGAATAATTCATCTTTGAACCCATATAAACATAACTGATTTTATTAGTGCCAATTTTGAAATATCTCTTAATAAAAGGATCAATGTATCGATAATCACTTTTGCTTTCTTTGTTTGCTTCAACAGCAATAATCAATTGGATTGACATACCTATTTTTCCTCATATGAAAAACAAGTAAGAAAATCATCACTTGAAATGTTAAACGGGGAACCTGGAGTCATACCAGACTTATACTGATTTAAAGGAGAATAATTACCATTAGATGTCCATGTATAAATTTCGTGATCACCATTAAGAATATCAATTGCGTATTTATGCTTGTTTAAAACATTCATCGGTTCTAAATTATGAGTGGTAAAAATCAATTGGCCAGCACCATATTCTTGGAAGAATTCAATCAACGCATTAAGATAGACACTATTAATAGAGTGATCCAACTCATCTATAAATACAATGGCACCAGAAGCAGCCCTTTCCAACACATTAAAAATAGAAATTAATTTTTTAAGACCTGCTGATTCAAATTCAGAGGAAACTTCGTATCCATCATAAACAAAAGACTTTTCACACAAATAATATTCTTTATTCTGCTTTCTATGAATTTTTATTTCTTTTAATTCTGGTTTGAAAATCTTAATAAATTTCTCAAGTTTATTTACCTTTTCTAGATATTTATCATAGTTTGTTTTTAATATTTCATCTGCAGAAAATGGAGTAAAAGCAAACGAAACACTAGTTTCATCGATAGGTAAATACTCCGCCATCTTTTTCATTTCATATTCAACCTTAGACTTCATTGTTTCAAGTGATTTTTCATGAATATCTTCATTTAACAAAGATGCTTCAATATTGAATCCAAATAAATATGTATTTATAAAAACAAACGGCCATCCCTCAATTGGTGCAATATTGTTGTCATTATCTTTAGTGATTTTGAGTTTAGCCTTATTTTTAATCAGTGCATCAAAAAACGCAAGAGTGAACAATGTCACAAAAGAGTTTGATGCCAAATCTCTGGTAGAAAAAGCAAACAATTTTTTATCATCTTCATCAATATCAAAATGAGGGATAAATTCCCCATGGCTGTTTTCAGCCAACAAAGTGTAATTTGTCGGATCAGATAAACTCTTTTTCACGGAATTTAAAACAAATAATTTTTCTTCGAAAATAGTAGGGATATCATGAACCAATTTAATTGTTAATTCATGTTTCATAACTCGCAAACAAGAACCATCCAATCCCAATCCAAACACTAAAGAAATAGTGAATTTCTTTGTTTTGTAATTGATTTCATTTTTTAGATTATAAATGACATTTTCTTGAAGTAAATAATTATCAGAACTTAGCACCCTCTGATAAATGTAAAAGGCAGTAATAATTGCTGTCTTGCCAGCACCATTGCAACCATAAATACCTTTGACATTATTGTGGTTGAAATCAATCTTATCCTTAATAATATCAGGATAAAAGTCTAAATGAATAGGCGAATCGATATTCTTAATTCCACTAATCTCCGCCTTTAATAAATAATACAAAGCTTTTCGGTTTTCCATATAAATCACGCTTCCGTAATAAATTATACATTTTGTATATATTTTTTTCAATGGATCGACTCGAATTATATGAAGCCTCTTAATTTCATAAAAACCATTATTCAATACGGATTAAATAGACACTCCCATTTGTACTTTACAAAGGTTTGTTTATTCAGCCCTTCCTCTTTCGAGTACTATGGCTTCTGCTGACTTCTTGGAGTAAACCTTTTCCGAATTTGAATTTCTTCAAATCTCCAAGACCTCACGATACTGGACTTGAGTTTCACTATATAGTTATAACGACGTTCCTATTCGGGACTTTCACCCTTTAGATATGTGACATGCCCGTCACACAAGAAAAGACAGCGTATTGAGCATCTCTGCTTTCTACGCTGTCTTTTTTCTTTATGACACCCATCTTCTTAAGATTACTGCCTTATTCGGTGTATAAACTAGGCATCCGATTTTCAATTGTGATTTACGCTCGGCTGAAACTGTCCTGAGCAGCTTTGTAGATGGTATAAAAGCTGGATTCGACAGTCTTGATGTTCTGCCAGTTGAAGTTCTCTGCGCTCTGATACTGATAGAACTCTCTGACCTTGTCATAGCCAGCAAGCTGCATCCACTAGTTGAAGATCGTGTATACTATCAATAGACGTTTACAATTTAGTATATTTAGATTATAATAATCGTAATTTACTAAAAAGGTGGTAATGATATGATCGGTAGAGAATATGAATCTGAAAAATTAGAAGAATTATATGCTTCTGATAAGTTTGAGTTTTTAGTGCTATATGGCAGAAGAAGAATCGGAAAAACAACACTTCTTACTGAATTTGCAAAAAAACACAACTGTTTATATTTTCTGTCTCAAGAAAAAAATACAACATTGAATATTCAAGAATTCGCGAATCTGATGAGTTCTTATTTCAAAATGGATTATACGCCGACTTTTAAAGATTGGTCAGAACTTATCTCATTTCTCTCAGACAAAATAGATACAGCACTCACAAACTTTCCCAATGAAAAAGTTTGCATTATCATCGATGAATTCCCCTTCATCGCAAAAGAATATCCTACAATAAAAAGCATATTGCAACACACCATTGACCATAAGTGGCAACACAAGAATGTTATGCTTATTCTTTGTGGCAGCAGTGTCAGTTTTATGATCAACGAAGTCTTAGGCTACTCAAGTCCGCTTTATGGAAGAAGAACTGCTAATATTGAACTGAAACCATTGAACTATCTTGAAGCTTCAGAATTTTTCCCTCATTTTTCAAACATAGATAAAATTACCGCATACTCAATACTTGGCGGAATTCCATATTATTTGCAGACATTTGATGATAAATTATCTATCAAAGAAAATATTTCCAAGAATATTTTTGATGATGCTTGTTTGCTTAGAGAAGAGCCATTGTTTTTATTAAAGCAGGAATTCAGAGAGCCGACAATTTACAATAGCATAATCGAAGCTGTTGCAACCGGAGCATCTAGATTCACTGAGATTTCAGGAAAAATCAACGAAGAAACATCAAAATGTGCTAGTTATATGAAAAATCTGCAAGAAATTCGCGTTATAAGCAAACAAATTCCTTATGGCGAAAATGCAAATTCAAAAAAATCTATTTATTCGCTTTCTGACCCGTTTTTCAGATTTTGGTATAAGTATGTTTTTTCAAACACATCAACCCTTTCAGTCTTAGGGGCCAAAGATTACACTGATAAAATAATCAATGATATTCCATCCGTTTTAGGCAGTGCATTTGAAGAGATCTGCACTCAATATCTAACTATGATGGCTAGAAAGAAAAAACTCCCTTTTATTCCAAACGGCTTTGGGAGATGGTGGGGTAATAATCCTACAAAAAAATCTCAGGATGATGTGGATATATTAGGAATTGATGGTAATAAAGGTATCTTTTGTGAATGTAAATTCAGAAATGGAAAATTTGATTTAGCTGAATTCAACGATTTAATCTGCGCAAGCAATATTTTCACAGACATTACCGAAAGGTATTACTATATCTTTGTAAAAAGTGGATATACCCAAGCGGTAATCAACGAGTCTGAAAAATACAATGTCAGACTTTTGACTATCGATGATTTATTTAATATCGATTAGCCTTTTGTAAGCGTAAACAGATGCATTCCAACAATTTTTTCTGATTACCATAACAAAAAACGGACACCTAATTACTAGGCATCCGCTTCCGTATTCAGTTGTGATTTATGCGCGGCTGAAACTGTCCTGTGCAGCTTTGTAGATGGTATCAAAGCTGGATTCGACAGTCTTGCTGCTCTGCTGCAAGAGGCCTAAGAAAGGACGGTTGCTGCTAGCTACCCATGCATTGCTGATATAGCCGTTTAAATAGATTTCTGCCTTAGAGTCATCCGTCGTTGTCTTCTTGACGCTGTTTCTGACATCAAGATAGGATTTGATGTAGGGATTTGTCGTATCGATAGAAGAGGGATCCGTGTTCTTATAGGCCAAGAAGCCATGAGACTTATTGGTGAAGTTGGACAAAGACTCGTTGCTGATCATCATCTTGATGAAGGACTTGGCAAGATCCTGTTTCTTGCTGGAAGCAGGAACAGCGATATACTGATCGCTTCCGATGACATAAGAAACATCTGTATCCTTGGCACCTTCAAAAGTCGGCGTCTTCATCAGCTTCATTTCAAAACCTTCTGGTTTTGTTCCGTATTTGAGTGTCTCATTATAGATCCAGTCACCATCGAAGATCATAGCCGCTTTTCCGTTGAAGAAATCCTGCTGGGCATCATGGTTGGAATAAGATAGTGATCCGTTGATATAGCTGGAAGCCTGGTCGTTGACCGGATTTCCGTTATCATCTGTTGTCTGAATGGTGATATCGCCAAAGAGAGACTTCCAGTAATCGACGACTGTCTTCAAAGAGGAGTAAGCGGAATCTTTGTTCTGCCAGTTGAAGTTCTCTGCGCTTTCATACTTATAGAAATCAGTGACCTTGTCATAACCGGCAAGCTGCATCCACCAGTTGAAGATCGTGTAATCGAAATAGTCGGTATTCTCTCCGGTGTAGACAAAGGGCTTGACGCTCATCGCGTCATCGCCTTTGACTTCGACAGGATTCTCTAAGATCTGTTTGACAAGCGCTGTAAGCTCAGCGGTTGTCTCAGGGACTTTCCATCCGTTTTCTTCAAACATCTTGGCATTGTAGAAGATACCGCCGAAGCCGCTTGTCCAAGGAAGACGATAGACGTGTTCTTCTCCTTTGACATTCATCTTCAAAGAAGGCTTGAACTCATCGTTGACCTTCTCCTCTACTGTAACACCATCGACAGTCTCACTCATCAAATCATCAAGCGGAGCAAACTTTCCCTGATAGGCGTAGTTTCTCCATCCGCCATCTGTCGTGATATACAAATCATCAGGATTGTTCTTTGAGGATAAGTGTCTGTTGATCAAAGTCTTGACTTCATATTTTGCAGTGAGATTGACTTTGTAACCTTCATTTTCCTTTTCCCATTTGGTGATGACATCATCCAACCACTCTCTTCCCCATCCTGCATCATAGAGGATGATATTCAGTGTAGATTTGTCATTATTAGCCTCACTTCCTCCTGAACATCCGGTGAGCATCAAGAGCGAAAGTGCGCCGATAAGGCCTTTTTTGATATGCTTCATTTCTTTCTCCTTTTTCAGTAAGTGAAAAAAATCACTATGTCTATTGTAAAGCACAGCGAAACCGCTTGCAATATTTTTTACAAAATAAAGTATTTTTCTTTTGCCCAATATATAATGATTTAAAGAAATTGATATGGAATGCCGATTTTGTCTTTTGCTCATTTTCTTAACTTTGTGAAAAATCTCTTGAGTAGCCCCTATATCTGTTCTATAATGTAAGCGCTATGAAAAAATATATCAATAAATGGATCATTCCACTTCTACTCTTGCAGTTATCTCTTTCCTCCTGTTCAGGAAATGCAAAGGCATCCGATGACAAGAAATCGGATGAAGAACAGACCTCAGAACTCACACCATCTTCTGATTTCAAAGTCGGTGATGACTATCATAGACTTAGCAGTGTCGAAGAAGACATCGTCAATGGTTTCTATGACGGCTTTGACACACTGGAAAAGAAGAACTGGCTCGTACTAAAAGGCTATTGGGGAGCCAATAACGGCGGTGTAACGCCGGAGAATGTCTCCATCACCGAAGACGGAGCCTTAGCCTTAGCCGGAAACGGACTGTACTACAACAGAGGAGAAATCGAAAGCTATGGTCAGTTCAAAGACGGCAAGAAATGCGGAGCCTCTTTGATCTCCACCTTCAAAGCACTTCCCGGCCACTATGAAATCAAGATGAAAGTCCATCCTAGAATCGGTGCCTGCACCGCCTTCTGGACCTATGGAAACAGACCGATAGCCGGTGAGACTGACAATGAGAACGCCGAGATCGACGTCGAACTCCCCGGCGGTTCCAAATCCGGAAAGATCACTTACAAGAAAGCTCTCTATACCAACTGGGTCACAGAAAAAGCGACAGACTCAGTCGAAGTCGATATCACCGCCACCGATCCGGAAGGAATCGCATATAACGACAACAAATGGCATACCTTCGGCTTTGACTGGTATACCGATCCTGAGATGGTCGTCTATTACTGCGACGGGAAGATCACCAATGTTTCCACCACATTTGTACCCACTTTGGCAGGAAGACTTTGGTTAGGTGTTTGGTTCCCGAACGGATTCACAGGAACAGCAAACTTCGAAAGAGATTATATGTTTGTCGATTATGTCAAATACAACCCTTTCAAAGAACAGCCCTATACAGACTTTGATGCCGTTCCCTCTTCCTCATTATCTGTCGCTGCTGATTCCTTCTATCAGAAGAAGCCGATCAAAACTCCGAAAGCCAACAAAGTCAGCAACGGCGACTTCGAATATGCAGGAAAACTTGATAAGACCTCTGAAGAAACCTACAGCAGCGAACTGAAGAACAGAGGCTGGACCTTCACCAAGAAAGTCAGCGAAAAGAAAGCCCTCAAAGATGTCTGCTGGATCGAAGAAGGCAGTATGAACAATACCTATTCAGCCTTTGTCAAAGACGGAGGTGTCTTAAGACAGGAAATCGAGGCTGTATATGACAACTATCAGTTCAATTACGAATTCAAAGCAAAAGCGGACAGAAGTTCCAAAGGAACTGTCGCTTTCCACTACTATGGAGCAAACGATGAGACTCCTTTGAAGACAGACACTGTCAACATCACAAGCGAGAATGTCGAAACCTTCAAGGGAATCTTAGAGGCTCCGAAAGGAACAGAAAAGATCAGAATCGAGGCCAGAACAGCAGGAAGCGGAAACAAGATCATGTTGGATGACTTCACAATAACAAACAAATAAATATGAAAAGCATAACACCAAGCATGGAAACAAGCGAAAGAGTCCTCTCTTTCGCCGATACATCAGTGAAAGAGAAGAAGAGCAGACTCTCTAAGAAAAAGAGAGACTACATCTTCATCTTTCTGATGCTCTTATATCCGCTTGCCCAATTCATCTTCACCTGGAGCTTTGTCAACATCCGCTCTCTCCTTCTCGCTTTCCAAAAAGGCTCTATCAACGGATATGAATGGGTTGGATTTCAGACGATCAGCCGCGTCTGGTACGACTCCTTCCACAATTACGCCAATACGACAGGTACAACATGGCTCAATAACTCCTCCGTCATCATTCTTAACTCATTAGGGTTTGCGGTCATCACCATTTTCATCTCTCTTCCCTTAAGCATGCTCTTCTCCTACTTCCTCTCTAAGAAGATGCCCTTAGCAAACCTCTTCAGAATCATCTTCTTCCTCCCAAACATCATCCCTGTCGTCGTTCTCACATTTGCCTTCAAGATGGCCTATCAGCCAAATGTCGGATATCTCTATCCGATCATCAAGGCGCTAGGCATATCAGAAACAGCATCGAAGACCTATCCGATGTCCCAGATCATGGTTTATCTCTACTGTATCTGGGCAGGACTTGGCTATAACATCATCCTTCTTTCCGGCGCCATCGGAAGAATCCCTAAGGAGTTATTGGAATCCGCCAAGATCGATAACTGCGGATACTTCAAAGAGTTCTTCCACATCGTCGTACCGATGATCTGGCCCACTGTCATCACCCTTGTCATATTGGGTATGACAAACGTTCTGACTTTATACTTGCAGCCTCTCTTCCTGACAGGAGGAGAAGGAAACACCTGGACCATCTCCCTTCAGATCTGGGATTCTGTCGATACCAGAAACCCGAAAGATCTCTGTGAAGCAGCGGCCAAAGGCCTTATCTTCTCCGCCATCTGGTCTCCTATCATTCTGATCACAAGAAAACTGATGTCGAAGAAATACAGCGAGGTGGATTATTAATGCTTAAAATCGAAAATATCACTGCCACCAAGCAGAACGAAAAGAACAAAGTCAAAAGAAGCCTTTCCTACCATACGACAAAATGGGTCGTCTTCGCCGTCTTTGTCATCTACGCCTTATCGTTAGCCATTCCGTTCCTTTGGATGCTTCTTAACTCCTTTAAAACAAACCAGGACTTCAACTCCGGAAACGTTTGGGGCTTTCCTAAGCAATTCGCCGGTCTTAACTTCATCGAAATCCTTCAGTACAAAGTAACCACAATCGGCGGAACCGAAGAAACCATCTGGGAGATGTTCCTCTGGTCTTTGCTTACAACAGTCGTAGGAACTATCGTCAACGTCTTCTTCTCTGCGGTTGCAGCCTATGTCTTAGCCAAATACAAATTCCCTGGAAGAGACCTCATCTATGCCATCGCCATATTCGCCATGGTCGTACCGATTGTCGGAACCCTTCCCGCTCAGGTCAACATGATGGAATTCCTTCATCTTGACGATTCCTTCTTCGGTGTCATCTTCCTGTATTCAGGATGTTTCGGATTCAACTTCATCATGCTCTATTCCGCCTTCAAATCCATCAGCTGGTCCTACGCTGAAGCGGCCAGCATGGACGGAGCCAATCGTTTTGCAATCTTCTTCAAAGTCATGCTTCCAATGGCAAAAGGCCCCATCATCGCCTGCTCCATTCTTCAGGCCATCGCCTTATGGAACGATTACTCCACTCCCTACCTCTTTATGCCTAGCCATTACACTTTAGCAGTCGGCTTATATGAGCTGCAGAGCGAATTCAGCGGGGACGGAAACTATCCGATGATGTTCACAACCGTCATCATCGCCCTGATTCCCGTCTTAGTACTTTATTCATGTTTCCAAAAGAAGATTATAGAAAATACAAATGCAGGAGGACTAAAAGGATGAAAAAGTCATTGATTTTCTTAGCCAGTGCCGGGTTGTTATTTGTCGCAGGATGTGGCAATACAAGTGAGCCTAATAATAGCTCCAAGAAAGATACTGCCACATCAGAAACTATCACCAAAATCAGTTTCGAAAAGGAAAGCTACAGTGTCAATCCAAAAGACAAAGTAACCATAAAAGGAAATGTGGCAGGTGTCACTTACGCATTCCAGGGCGGAGCACCGGAAGGCGTCACGCTCAACAGTGAGACAGGTGAAATCGATTTTGACGCTTTCGCCAATCCGATTCCGGAAAAGGTCTATATCGCTACCTTCAACGGACAGACAGCGACAACCATCGTCAAATTCAACATGCAACAGGAAAAGCCTGTTCTCACCTTTATGAACAACAGCGAATATCTCGTTGACGGCGATGTCGTCCTTTGCACTGCAAAGACCGACAAAGGAAGAGAATACGCAGTCTCCTACTCCTTGAAAAACAATATCGATGGCATCACCATCAATGAAGAGACAGGAAGAGTCAGCTTCTCTGACAAAGTCAGTGATGGAACTACCTTCACCGTCGTTGCAGAAAGCCAGGGCGAAAAGAGTGAAAAAGGCTTCATCGCCATGAAAAACAACATCATCTACGCTGATGGAGATGTCATCTTGGAAAAAGGATCTTCTGAAAGTGCATCCTTCGTTTTGAATTTCAACGGCAATAGCGCCGCCGAAACCGAAACGACAGCCGAAGATGTCAAGCTCCTTGTTGACAACATGATCGTCGAAGTCAACGGCTTCAGCTATGACAAAGAGACAAAGACCGTTATAATCCCTGCCTCTTATCTTTCCACCTTATCCACGGGTGAACACAACTTCAAAGTCACAACAAAGAGAAACACCGTCCCGCTCTCCTTGGCTATCGCCGATAAGATCATCTACCAAGCCGAAGATTTTGAAACCATCTTCGCTCCTAACTATACAGAAGCAATCCCTTCCTTCAAAGAAAACTCCTTGAAGGGTTATTACGCCTTAGGTTCTGATATCGATTTAGCCTCCTTCATCAAAGAGAAGGGCGACTGGGCTCCGATTGGCGCCTATATGGAAGATGAGAACGGATATGATATTCCGTTTGAAGGAACCTTCAACGGAAACGGATATACGATCTCCGGATTCTCCTATAAGGGCATGACAGCTGTCAACGGCTTCTTCGGAAGAGTGACAGGAACCATCAAGAATTTCACCCTCAAGGGTGCAATTGAAATCGCAAAGTCCTGGTCCGGCGCTGTTGTCGGAAACAACAAAGGAACGATGGAAAACATCATCGCCGATATCGCCATGGTCAACGAAGGCCAGAATGCAACAGGCGTCCTTTGCTCTGTCAACCACGGCCTCATCCAGAACTGCTTATCCATCAATGAGAACGTCAAAGGAAATCTCAATCCTGATTTATCCTGGAAGCAGAGTGGTCTTGCTGTCGGCTTAAACGAAACAGACGGCACCATCAAGAACGTCTACGCTCTTGGTGAAGGACAGGTTTTCGGCTATAGCCAGAACAGTAATGTCACAACAGAAAGCTGTGGAAAAGTCTTTGCTACCTTAGATGAGATGAAGGCCTTTGATTTTGCCTCTCTCCCCAGCCACGACTTCAAGAAAGAAGAAGGCAAGCTTCCTACCTTGAAGACTTTGTCTATTCCTCATACTCCTGGCCTCTTCGCTTTCTCTGCTCTTCCTGAATATGGACTCAAAGGCGATGCTATCGCTCTTTCCATGCTCATCAAGCCAGTTGAAAGAGAGGCAGAATACAACAACTTTGTCACCTATTCCATCGAAGGCGAAAGCTATGGAGCCAAGATCGTCGATAAGTCCCTTTCTTTGACTGACATTAATGTCCCTGAAGGCGGCGCTACCCTTTCTGTAAAGGCATCCCTGAAATTGGATCAGTACGGCATCGATATGACAGCCTCTGCATCTTTACTCTTATACAACGCAATCGGTGGACTCACCATCGCCAATACCGAAGATGTCATCGGAGCTGGTGATACTCTCGAACTGAAGACAGCAACAACACCTTCAAGCACTATTGAAGCCACCTTCAAGGCAACAACAGCACCTGCATGGAAGAGCTGCTACTTCACCATCAAAGGCAACAAGCTTTCTGTTAAAGACGATTGTCCGGAAGGTCTTGAGATCACAGTCGAAGCCTCTGCTATCGGCGAAACAGCTTCTAAGACATTCACTGTCAAGAAACTCAACTCCTTCTTAGGCAACAACGCCATCCACTATCAGAACGATGATTCCGACTTCAGCTATGAGATTGCCGGCATCGGTGAAACCATCAAGGAAGTCACACTCGATGGCAATGTCGTCGCATCCAGCGAATACTCCTTAAGCGGAACAAACTTCTCCTTAAAGAGCACTGCCTTCACTGAAAAAGACGTCCAGCATGTCCTTAAGGTCACAGACAGCAATGACAAAATCTATCGTGCCTTTGCTACAACAACAAGCGAAGAGAAAGCAGATCAGGCATGGCTTGATAACTGCTTCGGCACGGATTACATCAAGATCGACTCCATGGAAACCTTCAACAAGTACTTCGCTGTCGATGGAAAGACTCATACTGAATTGGCCTCCAACTTCGATCGTTCCAAAGTCTATGCATTGACTGCCGATTTGGACTTCAGCGGTGTCGCCTTCAACTCTATCGGCAAGAATCTTAAGGGTGAAGAAAACCATGCCTTATTCAATGGTCAGTTCTACGGCCTTGGACACACCATCAAGAATGTAAACATCAATTCTGAAGGATCCAGTAGGACCGATGCATTCTTCTGTCAGATCGGTGGAGAAGGAATCAAAGCTGTTGTCAAAGACATCAACTTTGTCGATTGCAACATCACAAAAGCCGGTGGAAACTTCTCAGGCATCTTATCCGCCTTTGTCGGAGATAGTGCAATGATCAGAAATGTCAACGCCTTCAACTGCAATGTTGTCGCTGGCGACAATACGCACTTCAACAATGGTGGCACCGCTCTTGGCGGTCTTATCGGCAAGACATGGTCGAAAGACATTAAATATTGTACCTTCAATGGTTATAATATTAACATGATAGGTCAAACAAACTAATGAATGAAACAATAGGAAAAAATCAATCGATAGCCAGAGTATTAAACAATCAGCTCGTTTTAAAGCAATTGAAAGAGAAACCGATGAGTGGAACAGAACTTGCAGAAAGACTGTCGCTATCCAATGCGACAGTCAGTTCCATTCTTCGCTCTCTTCTCACAAACGACATCATTCATATCTGTGCCAACGAACAGAAAAATACCAAAGGGAGAAAACGTGTCTCCTATTCGATCAACCAGGATTATGGACTGATCCTCGTCTTTTCCATCACCAGTTATCACTCTCACCCCATCATCGCAAACCTGTTAGGCGAGAATCTCTATGAATCCGATCATGAAATCGCAAACTATTCTCTTTCTGTTTTCGAGAAAGAGATCGAAAATGTTCAGGAAGTTCTGAAAAGATCCGTCTTCAAGAACATTCCGATCCGTTCCGTCATCATCTCTCTTCCCGGTCTTGTCAATCAGAAGACAGGAGACTTACAGGTCTCTCCGCAGTTCAATCAGGACCTCTTCTCCAACTCCCACGCTCTTGTGTCCTTGTTTGAGAATGCCTTCCATTGCCCTGTATCGTTAGAGAACGATACCAAGCTGATGATGATGGCTGAATTGGCTAAGGGCTCCTTCAACAACGGAGATTCCGGCCTTCTTGCCTATATCGATTATGGTATCGGCGGCGCCTTTGAGTTTGACAACAAGCTCTACTGGGGTGCTAGAGGCTATGCTGGCGAAATCGGAAGACTTGTCGTCAAAGTCGATGGCGAAAGTCATCATTTAGACGACTTTGCCTCTCTTAGAGCCATCCAGGAGCATGTCAGTCAGAAGAAGGAAAAGACAATCTCCATCACCACGATCTATGAGCTATTTGCTCAGGGCGATGAAGATGTCATCAAAGAAGTCACACTCAGTGCAAAAAGCGTCGGAAAAGCACTGAAAGAAATCATTCGCGTATTCGACATCGATCAGTTCATCCTCTCTGGCGGAATCACCAACTTCGGTGAATTCTACCTCAAATATGTCGAAGAAGAAGCAAAGATGGCAAACGAGAACGCAACCGTCATTTTCTCAACACTTAACAACTATGCAATCTGTGACGGCGCAAAAGAGATGGGTATTACGAAAGTCTTATCCTCCGTTCTTGACAGTCTGAAGAATCAATGAGGTAAACTATGGAAACACTACGTCTGGAACACGTGTATAAAACCTATAAAGCCAAGAAAAGAAAAGAGCAGGATGTTCAGGCCGTCAAAGATTTCTGCCTATCGGCAGACGATGATGAATTCATCGTCTTTGTCGGTCCTTCCGGATGCGGAAAATCAACGACATTAAGAATGATTGCCGGCTTTGAAGATATCACAGAGGGCAATCTTTACATCAATGGTCAGAGAATGAATGACATCGAACCCAACTATCGCGATATTGCGATGGTCTTCCAAAACTATGCTCTTTATCCTCATATGACCGCATATCAGAACATGGCGTTCGGATTGAAAAACAGACATGTTCCGAAAGAAGAAATCGATGAGAAGATTCATGCAGCCGCAAAGATTTTAGACATCGAAGAGCTCTTGGACAGAAAGCCTGGTGCTATGTCAGGCGGACAAAGACAGAGAGTCGCCTTAGGAAGAGCCATCGTCAGAAGACCGAAGATCTTCCTTCTCGATGAACCTTTAAGCAACCTCGATGCCAAGTTGAGAGCCACGATGAGAGTTGAAATCACCCGCCTATTCGAAAAGCTGAAGACCACCTTCATCTATGTCACACACGATCAGGTCGAAGCGATGACGATGGGAAGCAGAATTGTCGTCATGAAAAGTGGTGTCATTCAACAGATCGATACGCCGACCAATATCTTCGACTATCCGAAGAACAGATTTGTCGCTGGATTCTTAGGGACTCCTCAGATGAACTTCTACGAGGGTATCGGAAAGAAAACAGGCGATGAGTTTGTCTTCAACACGCATGGCGTTAAACTGAAATATCCGCTTTCTCAGCTGAAAGAGATCCACGAGAAAGTCTTGGACGGAAACGAACACAAGATGATTCTCGGCATTCGTCCTGATGATATCAAAATTTCCGAAAACGGAAATCTGAAGACAAGAATCAACATCATCGAAGTCCTCGGAAACGAAGCAATCATCTATTCTGATTTCAATCTCGATAAGAACGAGAATGCAAATGGTGAAAGTGAGACATCTCTTGTCATCAAAGTCCCAGGAAGAATCGAAGCAAAGAAAGATGACATCATCTCTCTTGCTTTGCCTGCTGAAAAGATTCACTTTTTCGAAAATGATGAGAAGGATGAGAAATCCCTCATCATCTCTCCTAGAAGCACACTTTCTGAGATGAGAGGCTATCTCAGCAATGAGAATGATGAATTCTTCTTCCTCTTTGAAAACGGGGTCAAGCTCTCTCTTGACTTCATCGATAAAGAAAAGATCAATGAAGTCTATAGAAACGGCACACACCGCGTGAAGATGAATATTCCCAGCAATAATATCACCTTTGATGAAAACGGCGAAATCGAGGCTGTCTATGAAGGAGAAGGCATCTATAACAAAGACAGATTATCAAGAGTCGAACTCAACCTCAATCTTGATTATCAGTCATCATTTGATTCTCCTATCTCTCATCTCTATATCCCCTACAAAGAAGGATTCAAATCTCAGGATCATGTCCATCTCCATATCGATACAGACGGTATCGATTTCATCGGAGATGATCATAAGTCCATTTACGATTTAGACAAGAAAGAAAAAGAAATTTCCGAATACCACATCAGTGAGATGTAACTACAAGCTGTTGCAGAACTAACAAGAGCTAGTGATGCAACAGCTTTTTCTTTTGTTGATATTTCATCATTGTTTTCATAGTTTGATTATTTAACAACTTTTCAAAATAGATATAGAGACTATGTTGTTTCTATCAATATTTTCAGTTGCTTGGAAAAGGGTGTAGAATCTGATGCTACACGAAGATTTAAAATCTCACAGAATGAAAAGTCGAAACCACACCGAATGGATTTACAAAAAGTCTCGGAACGAAAATTAGAAAAGTCTCGGGTTGAAAATGATAAAAGTCTCGGAATAGAATTGGCAAAAGTCTCGGAATAGCTTATATTCATATCGAGGAAATACTAATGGAAACAAAAGGTTATAGAGAGCGAATTATCGATGCAAAACTTCAGCTTTATTTAGAATCATTTGGTGCTGTTTTGATTGAAGGACCCAAATGGTGCGGTAAAACTTGGAGTGGAAAACATGCTTCACGAAGTGCATTCATGTTAGCCGATCCAAAAGGAAACTTTAACAATCGACAAATCGCATTAGTAGATCCATCTGTTGCATTAGATGGAGAAAAACCACGCCTAATCGATGAATGGCAAGAAGTTCCTTCTCTATGGGACGCTATCAGAGGTGATGTTGATCAAAGCGGAGAAAAAGGTCAGTATATCCTGACAGGTTCTGCCACAATCAACAAAAACCAATATATCCATACAGGAACAGGAAGAATCGCTCATCTTAGAATGAGACCGATGTCCCTTTTCGAAAGCGGAAAATCAGACGGGAAAGTATCCTTATATGATATTTGCAAAGGAACAGCTAAAGGATGTATGACCGGTGACATCAGCTTAATCAAAATCATCGAACTTATCCTTGTCGGAGGTTGGCCTTCATCTCTCTCACTCGATTTCAATCATTCACTTCTTCTACCTCAGGAATATGCAAAAACTTTCATCAATGAAGATATCGACAAAGTAGATGATGTCAAAAGAAATAAACATAAAGTCGAATTGCTTTTGCGTTCCATATCACGAAACGAAGCGACTACAGTCACAAACACAACTTTAAAAAGAGATATCAGTGAAAAAGACTGTGATGATATCAACATCGATTCCATCACTGACTATCTGAAATTGTTCAAGCGGTTGTACCTGATTGAAAACATACCACCATTTTCAACTAATATCCGTTCCTCTTTAAGAGTAAAGCAAAACGAAAAAAGGCATTTTGTCGATCCTTCACTTCCCTGTGCTTTCCTTTCATTGACAAAAGAGAAGCTTTTAAATGACTTGGAATTACTTGGTTTCTTATTCGAATCTATGGTTGAAAGAGATCTTTTGACCTATGTCGATTCCTTCAATGGAAAGCTATTCCATTATCAAGATTACAACAACAATGAAATCGATACGGTCATCGAACTGGAAAACGGAGATTGGTGTGGTTTCGAAATCAAATTAGGTGCAAATCAAATCGATCAGGCAGCAAAAAACTTACTTAAAGTGAATGAAGATATCAGAAAAGCAGGCGGTAAACCAGCCAAAGAATTATGTGTCATCTGTGGATTATCAAACGCCTGTTATAAAAGAACAGATGGTGTTTACGTTGTACCGATAACATCATTGAAGAATTAAACGTTATCAAAAAGACAAGAAGCCACATCATAACAGTTTTTAAAACGAAGCGAGCCATATAAACAGGATATTGAATACCTATAGCAAAAACTTTTGAAAATTAAAAGTTTTTGCTATATCTTCTATTCAAGTTGTATTTTCACTATATAACTACAGAAAAGACCCTTATACTTAGATCAGGATATTTCCAAAACATATGGTTTCCATCCGTTTACTTGTCACTGCGATTTTGATATAATTTACTCACCATCGTGACAGTTCCCGTCGAACCTGGTCAGGGCCGGAAGGCAGCAGCCATAAGAGTGTGGTTCTGTGTGCGATGGCTTTTTATTTCAATATGACAAAGAACGATTTATTAAGAATACTGGATAACCTTTACAAAGAAGCCCAAGCGGCAATGCTTGAAAATGAGATTCCTGTTTCAGCCTGTCTTGTTTTAGAGGACGGAAAAGAGTTCTACAGTCATAACGAAGTAGAGAAACACAACGATCCATTCTTACATGCTGAATTCTCTGTGATCAATAAGGCACTTAAAGAAACAGATAGCAGATATCTGAAAAACAGCACCTTGATTGTCACAATGGAACCCTGTCTTCTCTGTATGGGCGCTATCATCAAAGCAGGTATCTCATCTCTGTATTATGTCTTAAGAGATGAGAAAGGCGGAGCCTTATCTCATTACCACTCTTTTGTCGATGATAGAATCAAAGTATCGGAGATAGAAGACAGCCGTTTTTCAAAATTGATGAATGACTTCTTCCTGACACTCAGAAATCAGGATAAGAAATAAGGATATTGTGATAAAATCTTTTTCTGGATATTGTAGATTATGAAGGAGAATACGAAACATGGATTACATGATTGAAAGACTCAAGGCGATGAGAATCCGTCTTACTGACATCGATAACATTCTTTCCGAAGGAAAGGCTGACATTCCGACAATGACAAAGCTCAGCAAAGAAAGAGCTACATTGGAAGAACCTGTCAAAATGTTCAATGATCTGGAAAGAAAAGAATCCGATCAGAATGACGCTATGGAAATGATGAAGGATACAGATCCCGATATCAAAGCGATGGGAAAAGAAGAATTCGACACTCTCGCTAATGAGATTGCAAAGCTCAGAGAAGAGCTTAAAATTGCACTTCTTCCCAAAGATGAAAATGATGACAAGAACATCATCATGGAAATCCGTGGTGCAGCAGGCGGAGATGAAGCCAACATCTTTGCCGGTGATCTTTTCCGTATGTATTCCCACTACGCAGACAGGATGGGCTGGAAGATTGAAATTCTCGACTCTCTCCCCACTCCTTTAGGCGGCTATTCTTTGATTTCCTACAAAATCAAAGGAAAGATGGTCTACTCCAAACTCAAATTCGAAAGCGGTGCACACCGTGTTCAAAGAGTCCCTGTAACAGAAGCAAACGGCAAGATTCAGACATCCACTGCAACAGTATTGGTCATGCCTGAAATCGAGCACGTCGATATCGTCATCAATCCTGCTGACTTAGAGATCGATACCTACCACTCCTCCGGTGCAGGCGGACAGAACGTCAACAAGACAGAATCTGCTGTCCGTATCACCCATGTTCCTTCAGGCATCGTCGTCTCCTGTCAGGTTGAAAGAGATCAGCTCGCCAACAAGGAAACATGTATGGAAATGCTGAAAGCCAAACTGCAGGCAAAGCATGATGCCGAAATCGAAGAAAAAATCGGCGGTGAGAGAAGACTCAAAGTCGGAACCGGCGAAAGAAACGAAAGAATCCGTACCTATAACTATCCACAGAACAGAGTCACCGATCACAGAATCGGTTACTCCTGTCTGAACCTTCCGAAGATCATGAATGGCGACTTGGATGAAATGCTCACTGCATTAAATGAAGCCAACCAGAAAGACCTCTTGGAAGAACAGACAAAACAGTTGCAGAAAGAAATGGAAGACAAGCAGTAATCTAGATGACATATAATGAGTTTTTCAGAAAAGCAAAAGAAGCAAACATTCCTCTCGCTGATATCAGAGTTGTATTCAACGGCTATTTTAATATGCCTTTTGATTACATCGGCATTCACGGCGATGATGAAGCAAAGAATGCTGATGAAGTCTTAGAAAAACTCAAAAGCGGATATCCGAGCAATTACCTTGCCGGATATATCGATATTCTCTCTCTTCACATCCTTCTGAATGAATCAACCCTCATTCCAAGGAATGAGACAGCTGATTTCATTTACAACTATCTCTATCAGATGGATCTTAATGGTAAGAAGATTCTAGATCTCTGTACAGGTTCCGGTATCATCGCTATCGCTGTAAAAAAGAGATTTCCGAATGCGATTGTCTACGCTTCCGATGTCTCTTTGGATGCTTTATCTATCGCAAAGAAATCCAGTGAGATCAATAACACAGATATCACTTTTATGAAATCCGATTTCTTAAAAGACATCCATGATAAATTCGATATCATCATATCCAATCCTCCTTATATTGAAGAAAATAGCAAAGATGTCGATACCCCTTTTGAACCCCATATTGCGTTATACTCCGGAAAAGACGGATTGGATTCCTATCGAAGCATCTTCAAAGACCTTCCTTCTCACCTTAACGAGAACGGAAGTGCCTATTTTGAATTGGAATCAACAAATAGCACAAACACAGAAAAACTGTTTAAAGAGATCAACAAAGATCATTATCATACAGAGATATGGAAAGACTCGTATGATAGAGACCGCTATCTCATCATCCATTAATCCGATAATCCACCCATCCATGTTCTTCCTTCAACAATCAATGTGATGAGGAAAGACAACATGACAATGACAAAAGCGATGATGAGAAAAGCAGGCATCATCATAAATTCTCTGGAGATAATAAGAAGCAGAAGGAGAAAGAATCCTGCATTATAGAAATAGAGGTATTTGAAATCTCTTGGGTAACGAAGCGATGCGATGAAAATCAATGAAATCAGAATCATGGAAAGAAAGACAAGCTGAGGATAGATACCCCTTGCGCCTAAAGATCCTTTCTGTGAACTGGAGATGAAATAGACCAAAAGCGTGATGATGGAAACGACAAAAGAAAAGATTCTTGCAAGGCGCGAGAACTTCATCTGTTTGTTTTTTCTCATCTTCTCTCTTTCCTTCTGTTCCATGATATTTTCGATATCTTCTTCGATATGCTTGTTGGCATCAGAAGCGTTGAGAAAATCATAGATGGTGTCTTCATTGGTGTCCTCATTCATGGCGCTGGTCTGTTTCTTTTTTCTTTTGGCATAATGCATATAAGAAAGCAGACTGACAAGGAAGCCGATGATACAATAGATGATTTCAAGCCAAAAGATTGCAACGAAGTTAAGATCAAATCCTGATGGATTGAATTCCGAAAACTGAATCGAATACACAATGAGCAACTCAAGGAAATAGAACGGAGTTGTTCTAATCGGCCTAACCAGTGTGATCACGCCGCTTCCGGCGATGACACCGATTACTGTGATACAGCGTATCACAGTATCTGTCACCTGATTGCTTTCCGTAGTCCAATAAAGAACATAAGAAGGAGTCACCAAAAACAAGGCAATGGAGACAAAGACCATGATGCGGTCAAGATTATCGATTCTTAAAAGATAAGCCAATAATTTTCTCATAATGGTTAACATTATACTTCAATTTAATTTATAAACTCTCTAGTGCACGTGAGGGATGAAAAAGTCAGTCTTTATCGACATTTTCAG
>ERZ1106931.172-NODE-172-length-53161-cov-23.696306_pt1 | contig 53161 bp, 42 predicted proteins | sample MGYA00403664_ERZ1106931 | MGnify/ENA primary metagenome ERZ1106931 (study PRJEB35170, sample SAMEA104062435) | human gut metagenome | biome: human gut; feature: human-associated habitat; material: faeces | place: Denmark | collected 2012-06-29 ... | reverse complement strand
AAACGACTGAACCAGTATCTTTCCTGGTATGAGATACTGTACAACGAGAATCCGACGCTGGAGGAATTTGAGGGGTTGGTTTTCAGTCAGTATCTGAAGAATACTGATAACAACACTTAACTGGGATTATCCTTATATAGAAAAAAACGGCACCTGCCCTATAAAGAACAAGTGCCGTTATGAATCAATTCAGCAAACAGGATATTAGATGTGTAAAGTATAGAACAAAGGATCCTGGTAACCCATAGCGGGATCATATCCGTTGTCAATTGCCATTCTTTCATGGTCTATGCTTAAACTGAGCTGCTGACGGGAAGCATCGATTTCGGACATAAAATGATAGCCAAGTCCCAATCCTCTTTCACCGGCCAAACAATAATAGCGATAGGCCAATTCAAGATTTCTGTCATCGACAACTTTCTGACGGAAGCAATCGCCGATATACATCAATGCCCAGACATAGCCCTTTCTTGCAGAGGCGATGATCATCTCATGGCCCTTGCGGATATCATAGAAAGGAGCATCCTTATCTGTATAGAGGATACCTAAACGGAATAAAGCAGTGGCAGAACCTTTATCGACGGCCATCTTATAATATTTGTCAGCCATCTCATAGTCTTTCTGAACCAAGGAGTTATCGCCTTCATAGAGGTAACCGACCAAAACGGCAGAGCGGACAGAACCGTGTTCTGCAGCATCTTTTGCCATTTCAATCGCATCGAGCTTATCCTGTCTTGTAGAGGTAGGAGCATCCAAAAGACGGATGACCTTGATTGTTGCCTGTTCGGCATCGATGACATCGAGCAATGTCGGATCATCGGTTTCGTATTCTCTGTTTTCAGAGGAGACGATCGGAGCCTGTGCGACTTCGACGACTCTTCTTTCGACAAGAGGCTTTTCCTCAACGGGTTTGACTTCTTCGACTTTGACTTCGGTCTTAGGAGAAAGAGTCGGAGCAGCGACAGGAGTTCCCTTCATCTGGTGAGAACGGATTTCTTCTGCCTTGGTCTTTGCTTCTTCGTCGCCTTCTTCTGCGGCCATATCATAGAAATCGAGTGCGCGGTTCTTGTCGATAGCCTTTGTTCCAAGACCATAGTTGTAATAATCGCCCATCATCTTATGATCGAGGCTGTCGCAGACTTCCTTATCGAAAAGGCCCATTGCAGCGTCATAATAGTTCTTGCTTGTTTCAATATCAGGATCGAAGCCGAGAAGTCCTTCTCTCAAAATCTTTGCAATGAAGAAATAAGACTTTCCCTTGGTTTCACCGGACTGAGCGGATTTGTTGATCAGCTTCATCGCCTTTTTGTAATTGCCCTTGTCATTAGTTTCCATCAGATCTAAGCCAGCCTGAAGATGTTTATCAATTTTATAAGCCATACTTAACTCCTCCTTGATAGTTACTGAATATTATAATTTGCTAAAAGTCAACTTGCAACGGAAAATCTAGTGTTTTTCGAAAGAATTAAGTGAATATTACCTTGTTCGTCTTTTTCTTTTTTGTCTTTTCTCAAAAATGTCAGAGTTTGCTCTCGTCATTCAAGAAAAAGCGACGGTTTTATCAGCAGAAAATACTTTCTTTTTCTTCGCGAAAGGAAAAATAGCCGTCACTTGAAACTATCATCGAATCGAGGAGAACCACATCGGCCAGCTTCAATTTTTCTTTCAGCTTAGCTGTTGCGTACCTATCCATCTCGCTAGGCACTAAATTTTCAGAGGGATGATTGTGAATGATGATGACGCCTTTTGCCTTCGATGAGAGCGCATGATGAAGAATCGTCATTATCGGCAAGGCGACCACAGTGGATGAGTCTTGAGAAAATTCTTCTTTTTTCAGAATACGCTTATCCGAACTAAGATAAAGAACCAACAGTTTTTCACCTTCTGTCCCAAGAAAAATGTTTCTGCACATCTGATAGACATCATGGGCGCTTTTTGCTCTCTCCTCTTTTTCAAATGGAAGACGTCTGATGATCTCTTTTACGGCCATCAGACGATACTTCTTCGCTTTCCCTATTCCCTTTACCGATTCAAGGTCTTCTTCTGAATAGAAGACTGAGACCATCCCTCCCTTTTCAAAGAGAAGACGGCTTGAAAGCTCTAGCACATTCTCCTGTTTTGTCCCTGTATCAAGAAGAAGCGCAAACAGCTCCACATCGGATAACGACTCGATTCCACATTGTGCCGCTTTCTCTCTGGGCATCAGTTCTATAGTCCCTTTAAAACAGGGATAATTCACTCCCATGAAAAAGAGAATCCTCCAGGAAGCGTCGTCTTTCCTTTTTCGGAGAAGAACAGCTTGTAGCAGATGACTGTGACTAGGCCGATTGCCAATATCGCCATGATCGCCGTGAGCGTGATTGCTTCTCCGCCTACTGTCTCTTTTTCTTCTACCACATCTAATTTGGTCATAAATAAAAACCTCCTTCACATAAATATTCATGCGAAGGAGGCCGATTCACAAAAAGAATTTTACTTTTTCGGATAATTGTTGAGCTCGTCGAGATATTTCTGATACTTTTCTTTCTCTGCGGCGACCTTTTCAGGTTTGGCTTTGGAGATGAAGTTCTGATTGGAGAGCATCTTCTCAGAGCGGGCGATTTCATTCTTCAGGAATTCGATTCTCTTGTTGATGCGTTCAGAGGTATCGCTGTCTTCTTTGTCGATGAGAGCAAGAGCAAAGGACGGGAAGTAGATGTAATCGTCCCTCTTGACGTCAGAAAGGGTGATAGAAGAAGCGAAGGAGAATCTCTTCAAATAAGGGAAAGCCATGTCATAAGCTTTCTTTTCGCCGAAGAAAACGAGTTCGATCGGTGCATTCGGAGCAAGGGAAAGCTGTGACTTATGGTTTCTGATCTCTTTGATGGCGCGTCTTAAAGAAAGAGCGACATCGATATCCTTTTCATCGTATTCGAATCCGTAATCGAGCGGATATTCTTCCTCATAGACGGAGTTCTTATGCTTAGGAAGATAAGAGTAGATCTCTTCGGAGATGAACGGAGCAAACGGGAAGAGAACGACAAGGATCTTCTTGAGGATGGAGTAAAGGACCTGAAGGGTGACCTTCTTCACCTTTTCGTCTTCACCCTGCAAAGCGACCTTGGTATATTCAAGATATTCAGAGCAGAATTCGTCATAGACGAAAGAATAGAGGTAATCGGCAGCCTGGCCGAGCTCATATTTGTCCATGTTGGTTCTGACTGCATCGAGGAGATTGTCGCACTCTTTGAGAATCCACTCATCGAGATAAGAAAGGTCTTCTTTCTTCAGCTCTTCGGGGATGAAATCCTCAGGAAGCATGGAGAGGATATAACGGGATGCGTTCCAGATTTTATTGAGGAAGTTGTGAGCATTTTCAACCTTGTTGAAGGAGAAGTTGATATCAAGACCAGGAGTGCCGCCGGTAGCAAGAGCAAAGCGGAGAGAGTCGGTTCCGTATTTCTTGATGACATCAAAGGGATCGATGCCGTTACCTAAGGATTTGGACATCTTTCTTCCCTGACTGTCGCGGACAAGTCCGTGGATATAGACCTTCTTAAAAGGCATCTTTCCGGTGAAATGAACACCTTCGAAAGCCATTCTTTCAACCCAGAAGAAGATGATGTCATAAGCGGTGACCATGACATCGAGAGGATAATATCTCTTGTAAAGAGGATCGTCTTCATTCGGCCAGCCCAAGAAGGCAAAAGGAGCCAAAGCAGAAGAAAACCAGGTATCGAGAACATCACTGTCCTGGGTGTACTCCTCTTCAGGAAGCTTTTCTACAGAACAGACAACCTCGCCAGTCTTCTTATTGGTATAGACCGGAATTCGATGTCCCCACCACAGCTGACGGGAGATGCACCAGTCATCGGTATTGGCAAGCCAGGAATAGAATATCTCACTGAAGCGTGACGGAAAGAAATCGGTCTTCTTATCGCTCTTCTGAATCTTCATGACAGCTTCGGAAAGAGGCTTCATCGAGACAAACCACTGCTTGGAAAGCATCGGTTCAACGACAGCCTTGCTTCTTTCGGAGTGGCCGACATTGTGGACGATATCTTCGATCTTGATCAGATCACCTTGTTCCTCAATCTGCTTGACCAATTTCTTTCTGCACTCATAACGGTCCAGTCCGACATACTCCTTCGGGCAGTTTTCGTTCATTGTGGCATCTTCGTTCATTGTTTTGACAAAAGCGAGGTTGTGTCTTTTTGCAATCTGGAAGTCGTTAGGATCATGAGCAGGCGTGCACTTCATGACACCTGTTCCGAATTCGATATCGACATAGCGGTCTCCGATCAGCGGAAGCAGTTTGCCGTTAGCAGGGTTGATGACCTTCTTTCCCTCAAGATTGTTGTATCTTTCATCATCAGGATTGAAGCAGACAGCCTGATCGCCGAACATGGTTTCCGGTCTTGTCGTTGCGACTTCAAGATATCTGGAATGATCTTCAAGCCAGTACTTGAAATAATAGAAGTGACCGTTGTCCTGAGAATAGCTGACTTCGATATCAGAAAGCGCAGTCTTCAAGACAGGATCCCAGTTGATGATTCTTTCTCCTCTGTAAATAAGGCCTTCATCATAAAGGGTTTTGAAGACTTTGTTGACAGCATCGCACATGCCATCATCAAGAGTGAATCTCTCTTTGGAATAATCCATGGAAAGACCTAAGGCTCTCCACTGCTTGGAGATATAATCGCCGTGCTCTTCTTTCCACTTCCAGGCTTCTTTTAGGAATCCTTCGCGGCCGAGCTGGTATTTGTCTTTGCCTTCTGCTCTCAGTTTCGCTTCGACTTTGGCCTGTGTTGCAATACCGGCATGGTCCATGTCAGCAAGGAAAAGAACATCATAGCCGCTGAGTTTTTTGTATCTGGCGATGATGTCAAGGATTGTGGTATTGGTCGCATGTCCGATATGAAGAATACCAGTGACGTTCGGAGGCGGAACGATCATGGAGAAAGGCTTTTTGTCCAAATTTTCCTTTCTCATCGCCTCAAAATAGCCGTTGTCTTCCCAAAACTTCTCTTTTCCATCTTCCACTAATGTGTGGTCATAGGCTTTTTGCATTTCTTTCATAGAAAAAGTCCCTCCCAAATAATCAATATTCGTGAAGGGACGCAATTTTCATTGCGCGGTACCACCCCTCTTCGGTATCACCGCTCTCAGTTTACGACACGTGCTCAGGGACGACAGAACATCGCTTTCCTAGTCCGCTTCCACCCTCCGGACTCTCTATTTAGGACTTTACGACTTCCCTTCCCGTCATAGCGAAAAAAATTATAATCGTTCTCTTTTTCAATTACAAGAGAAAAGGGGCTGTTACACCCCTTTGACCGTCTTGATGATATCGTCTCTTAACGCCTGATAGGCGTTTTCTTTTTTCAAACCTACTTCAAAGCAAGGGATCGGAGCAAGCTTTTCTTCCTGAAGCTTGAGATAATGCTTTTCGGAAGCAGTCATCTTGTCCGTCTTTGTGAAGACAAAGGCATGTGGGATCTTCAAGGATTCAAGATACTCTGCAAACTCATCATCTGCCGGAAGAAGAAGCCTTCTGGCATCGATGAGAATATAGACTTTTTTAAGTGCCTTGTTGTCGATGAGAAAATCATCCATCAGCTTGGCAAAATGATCTCTTGCAAAGGTCGCATAGCCATAGCCAGGGACGTCGACAAGATAGAACTTGTTGTCGATCACCGCATAGTTGACCATGTTGGTCTGACCAGCGGTCTTGGAAGTTTTCATGAAGTTCTTCCTTCTGACAAGCTGGTTGATCAACGTGCTTTTTCCGACATTGCTTCGTCCAATGAAGGTGACGGCAGGTTTATCGTAGAGAAACTGTTTCTTTTCCACAGCGGAACGTACGAAATTGACGTCCTGAAAGTCATTCTTGGCCATCGTTATGCACTCACTTTGGTCTTCGTCTTCTTTGCGGCAGTAGTCTTTTCCTTGTTGGCAGGAGAAGTTCTCTTGTAGATTTCATCCTTCATCTTCGTGATGTCCTCTAAGAAGACACCAGAGAAAAGATCTGTGACTTTGCTGACTTCGACGATGTTGACAGCATCTGTGATCTCTTTAGGAAGCTCTTCTCTGTCCTTATGGTTCTCCTTCGGGATGAAGACTGTCTTGATGTGCTCTCTTGAAGCAGCATTGGTCTTCTCTCTAAGGCCACCGATAGGCATTGAGTTGCCTCTTAAATCGACTTCACCTGTCATAGCGACATCATTGCGGATGCGGACATTGCAGATTGCGGAGATGATACAGGTGACTGTAGCAACACCGGCACTAGGTCCATCCTTCGGCGTAGCGGATTCAGGGAAGTGAATATGAATGTCATTGTTGGAGAAGAATTCAGGGTTGATGCCTAAAGACGGTCCGATGCTCTTAACATAGCTTAAAGCCGTCTCGCAGGCTTCCTTCATGACATCGCCCAAGTTACCGGTAAGGATCAAAGCACCCTTTCCAGGGAAAGTATTGACTTCGATCTTAAGGACTTCGCCACCGGCCTGTGTATAGGCCAAACCATTGATGATACCGACCTGGGAATCATCGACATTGCACTCGTGCGTGAAGATTTCAGCACCGAGATATTTTCTGACAACTTCTTTATCGACGACAAGATGATTCTTAGAAGGATCACGCAGATAGTCGACAGCAAACTTTCTATCGATTGTACCAATCTTTCTACGCAATTCACGTACGCCGGCTTCCATGGTATAGAATTCGATGATATAGTCAAGGGCTTCATCTTTCCATTCCATCATGCCAGGCTTGATGCCGTTTGATTTCTCTTCCAAGGAGATGAGGTGATTCTTTGCAATCGCAACCTTCTCGAACTTGGTATAAGTATTGAGTTCGATCATCTCAAGACGATCCATCAAAGGACCAGGAATCTTGGAGATATCGTTAGCAGTGCAGATGAAAAGAACATTGCTGAGATCGAAGGGCTCATCGAGATAGTTATCCATGAAGATGGAGTTCTGTTCAGGATCGAGGACTTCAAGCAAAGCACTTGCAGGATCACCCTTGTATCCGCCGCCATCGATCTTATCAATTTCATCGAGAAGGAAGACAGGGTTGTTCGTTCCGACTTTGTTCATGCCAGAGATGATCTTGCCAGGCATAGCGCCGATATAGGTCTTTCTGTGGCCGCGGATTTCGGCTTCATCGGAGATACCGCCTAAGGCGACTTTGACAAATTTTCTCCCTAAAGCCTGTGCAATTGAAATAGCCAGGGATGTCTTACCGACACCAGGTGCGCCATAGAAGCAAAGGATAGGAGCCTTCAAAGACTTGGTGAGCTGTTTGACAGCGAGATACTGAAGGATACGATCCTTCTGTTTCTCCAAGCCGTCATGATTCTCATCAAGAATCTTCTTGACAGAGTCGAGATCTTCATTATCCTGAGAAGAGATACGCCAAGGCAAATCAGCCAATAATTCGACATAATTGTTGATGATGCCGACTTCCTGGCTTCCGGCAGGCATCGCTTTCAAGCGGGCAAGCTCGCTATGAATGCGTTTGCGGATGTTTTCAGGATAAAGTTCAGGATTGTCATCGACCTTCTTCTCGATCTTATCAGTGGCATCGCCGCCATCGAATTCTTTCAGCTGGTTCTTGACAACCTTCATCTTCTCGCGAAGAACATATTCTCTCTGGTTCTTATCGATGGAATCAGAGACCTGTTTCTGAATATCGTATTCGATCTTGCTGTCAAGATTGAAACGATCAAGATCAGAAATGCAGAGGCGGAACTTTTCAATCGGATCCTTCTCTTCGAGAATGAGCTGCTTTGTCAAATTGGCAGTGCCTAAGAAGGCTGCGATATGATAAGGAACACTTAAAATATCAGGAACAGTCTGAGAGAAATCAACCAATTCAGGAAGCTGCGGATATTTCTTTCTTAAAGAGGTATAGGAAGAAGTGAACTTTCCAAGCATCTCATAGATCTTTGCATCTTCTCTCTGATAAATCGGTCTCTGATTGACAGTGGCCATGACTGTTCCAGAGACGGAATCTACATTGAAATCAGTGAGATCGACTGCGGATTTGCCCATGACAACGGCTTTCAAGCCCTGCGGGACAGGTGTCACATCAACGACGCGGCATAAACAGCCGACCACTCTGACACCAGGTAAAATAAGGTTATCAAAATCACCGTACACATCATCCGAATTGGATAAAGAAAGGATGAATTCATCGCCTTTGTTAAGACGGGAAAGCAAATGCATATCGTAATTGTTTCTGGCGGTGATAGTCATCTCAATATCAGGTAAACCAACGACTTTGTTATTAGGTAATACCGGTAATCTTCTAGGGGAATAAGTATCCATAAACATTCCTCCTTTCAAGGAATTCAGCGAATAGCATTGATATTATAATGTAAAATTTAGCAATTTCAACTTGCAAGTGCTAAATTTGTTAAATAGTTAGAAAAAGGAGGCCACGTGAATGCGACCTCCTTCGATGTTTTTTCAGCGCTGATTATTCAGCTTTTGCTTCTGCAGGCTTCTCGTTGAGCTCCAAAACCTTGGCCTGGACCTTGCCAGTGAGGATAGAAGCATAAACCTGGTTGATGTAACCCTGAATCTGGTTGTTGATCTGATCTTCAGGCATCTTCATGCTCTTAAGATAGTTGGAATAGTTGGTGAAGAATTCATTGAGGGAAGAACCGATCTGGTCTTCGATATCCTTCTGAGTAGGAGCAGGAATCTTTTCGGCTTCTGCTAAAGCATTGTAGACAAGCTGGGTCTTGATTTCATTCTCGACACCGGCCTTGATGTTGTTTTCATAAGTGGTCTTGTCAGTCTTGGTGAGCTTGAGGTATTCATCAAGAGTGAGGCCCTGTCTGTTGATGCTTTCTTCATCAGAACGGATTCTGTCCTGAACGAAGAGATCGACATAATCAGCAGCGATGACAAATTCAGAAGCATCTCTGATCTGAAGGAGATAAGAATTGATCTTGGCGTTCTTGAAGGATTCTTCAGCATTATGAGTGAGGTCTTCCTTGATTTTGGACTTGAGTTCGGCCAAATCCTTACTGACATATTTGCCAGTCAAAGTGGTTGCGAATTCATCGTTGATTTCAGGGACTTCTTTAACCTTGACAGAATTCAAAGTGACTTTGAAGACGACATCCTTTCCAGTGAGAGGAGCAGGATAGTTTTCAGGCATAGTGAGAGCGATATCGAACTTTTCACCGGCCTTGTGAGAGACACACTGATCTTCGAAACCAGGGACGAATCTTCCGCTTCCGAGTTCGAGATCGAAGCCTTTTCCGTCTCCGCCTTCAAACGGTTTGCCATCCATATAACCGACAAAGTCGATATTGCAGGTATCGCCTAAAGCAGCTTCCTTGTCGCTTTCGACAAGTTCAGCATTGTCTTCGGCGAGGTGCTTGAGCTGATGATCGACATCTTCGTCAGTGACTTCCTTCATCTTGGCATCGCTCTTAAGTCCAGTGTAGGCGCCGAGCTTATAGACGACAGGATTGAGGAGCCAATCGATTTTGAACTTGGCTTCCATATCATCGAACTTTTCAAGAACGACATCAGGATGCTTTCTTCCGGATAATTTTCCGTCAGCAAATTCCTTGAATTCAGGGACGTTTTCAAGATTCTTGTCGACCATCTTGAGAAGGCTGTTGACAGTTTCCTCATAGACCTTTTCATTTGTAAGATAACGCATAGCCTGATCTTTGGGGGCTTTGCCTTTTCTGAAACCAGGAACAGTGACATTGACGACAAGCTTGTTGATTGCTTTGTCAGTTGCGGTTTTGATTTCAGCTTCATCGAAGGACACATTTGCTGTTAAATGTCCATTTTCATTCTTAAAAGTTTGCTTCATTTTTATAGATTCTCCTATATTCGCGCATTAAGCTATCTAATTATAGTAGCCATCAAGGGCCATTTCAAGCATTTGCAAGGCTCTAAATGCCAAAAAAAGACTAAATCAGGCTTAAAAAGTACCTGAATGACAACAACAGGGATGAAACATTATTCTTCTTGTCAATCGTAAAAAGAACAAAGGACTGTATCATCTTCAGGAAAGATTCAGAAACAGGGATTTCCTCTTCAAAAGGGGAAAGAGAAATCGAAGGAAAATACTTTTTCATGAAGAACGAATATTTTTTCTCCGCCTCGACAAGATATTCCTTCATCTTGTCCTTATCTTCATAAGGAAGACAGACAAGGAAAGAAATCATATCGATATCGCTGATTTCTTCTTTGCCCTCTTCCTTTAAGAAAGGAGTCAGATCGTATAACGCATTCATCGATCAGTAAATTTTCTTCAAATGCCAGATATCACGATTGTATTCAGCGATTGTACGATCGGAAGAGAACCAACCGGAGTTTGCGATATTGACAAGGCACTTCTCACCCCAAGTGTCGCGGCTGAGATATTCAGTCTCGATCTTCTTAGAGGCCTGAAGATAAGAATCGAAGTCCTTCAAGACCATGAATTCATCATTGCGGTACAGGATTTCTTCGAAGATCATGCGGAACTGTTCCTTGTCTTTAGAGAAGGTTCCGTTGACAAGAGAATCCATGACTTCTTTGACTCTAGGATCGGAGTTATAGATATCAAAGGGGTTGTAATTGCCCAAGAACTTGAGCTGTTTGACTTCCTCTTCCTTCATGCCGAATATGACAATATTGTCATCTCCGACAAAGTTGCTAATTTCAACATTGGCTCCATCTAACGTACCAAGTGTCATTGCACCATTCATCATGAACTTCATGTTGCTGGTACCGCTGGCCTCTTTTCCGGCGAGGGAGATCTGTTCGGAGATATCAGAGGCAGGAATAATGGTCTCGGCTTTGGAGACATCATAGTTCTCTAAGAAGGCAACCTTGATGTACTTGTTGACGGCAGGATCGTTTTCAATCGTCTTGCTGACGGCAAGAATCAATTCAATGATCTTCTTGGCATAGAGATAACTCGGAGCCGCTTTGGCGCCGAAGATATAAGTATGCGGATAGATTTCAAGTTCAGGATTAGCTTTCAGCTTAAGATAAAGGTGGATAATTCTGAAGACATTGAGCAGCTGTCTCTTATAGGCGTGAAGACGCTTGATCTGTGTATCAAAGATGGAGTCAGGAGAGACTTCGATACCAGAAGCATCCTTGATAAGGGACAAAGCTCTCAGCTTGTTCTGATATTTGATCTCGTTAAGCTTGCGATAGACATCGACATGATTATGATCGGCATAAGGGAGAAGCTTCTTCAGCTCTTCCGGCTTGGAATAGAATCCATCTCCGATCAAGGTAGTGAGATAGGAAGTGAGATTCGGATTGGAGACCAACAAGAAGCGGCGATGGGAGATACCATTGGTCTTGTTGTTGAACTTATCAGGATAATAGGCATAGAGGTCTTTAAAGGTCTGAGCCTTAAGGATTTCAGTGTGAAGTGCTGCGACGCCGTTGACGCTGGTTGCCACATGAATGGCCAACTGGCACATATTGACATTTCCATCAGAGATGACAAGGCAGTTCTGAACGGCGCTTTCCTCCATGGCATCTTCTCTCATCTTAGCCAAAGCTCTTCTATTGATTTCCTCGATGATCATATAGACACGAGGCGCAACGCTTGCGATATAACGGCAAGGCCACTTTTCAAGAGCTTCGGGCATGACGGTATGATTGGTGAAGGCAAAGCACTTGGAGACGATGGCATAGGCTTCATCCCAGCCATAACCGTTTTCATCCATCAAGATTCTCATCATTTCAGGAATGGCCATGATCGGGTGGGTATCATTGAGCTGGAAAACATAGTGTTCGTATAAATGATCTAAAGTTCCGTAAAGCTTCTTTTCGCGATTGATGGCAAACTGAACACCCGAGGAGACGAGGAAGTACTGCTGACGGAGTCTTAAAAGTTTGCCTTCTTCGGTGGAATCATCCGGATAAAGACCATGTGTGATATCGCGGATGAACTTCAGATAGCCGTTGAAATCTGTAGTGGAAGGAAGGGTCTCTTCGCAGGGTTCTGCATACCAAAGACGAAGGGTGTTGACAACTTCATTCTTATAACCGATGATCGGAACATCATAAGGAACGGCCCTGACAGCATAGGCGTTGGTTGTTCTCCAACGGACTTCACCGGACTTCTCATCGCGATAAGTCTCCGGATTTCCGTAGAATCTGACAATGACAGAATCGTTGGGTTTTCTGATCTCCCAAGGGAATCCTTCCTGAAGCCAAGTATCGGGGAATTCCATCTGTTTTCCGTCACGAATCTTCTGATGGAAGAAGCCGTATTCATAACGGATGCAGTTTCCGTGTCCAGGCAAGCCTAAAGAAGCGATGGAATCCATGAAGCAGGCGGCGAGTCTTCCTAAACCGCCGTTTCCTAAACCGGCATCGGGTTCTTTTGTCTTAAGAGAATCATAATTGATTCCCATCTCAGACAGTGCTTCTTTGACATCATCGAGAATATCGAGGTTGAAGAGATTGGTGGAAAGAAGTCTTCCGATAAGGAATTCCATGGAAAAATAGATAAGCTGTTTTTCCTGTTTTTCTTTCACTTCCTGCTTGCACTGCTTGCCTAAAACGTTGGCATAGCCTCTAACCATCGTTCCTAATACATCGTAAAGCTCTGCTTCATCGAGATCCTTAGGATCGCGGGAATACTTTTCGACGCAACGATGTCTGAAAGCTTTCTTAAAATCTTCTTTGAAGGTCGGACTTTTCTTAAACTCTAACATTTTTCAATATCTAAGCGGAACAAGTTAAAACAAAAGGTTACGGTCATAGCCCAAACTTTCCGCTTTTTTCTCTTTCTGACCGGATATAATAAAAATCAAATAGTCTTCGTAGTACCGACAACGACTGTATCTTTACCGTCTTTGCCTAGACGGGAAAAAGAATCATCTTTTTGTTTTCTGTATACGAGATAAACAGCACCAAAGGATGGAATCTTCATCGTAATCTTGTATTTCTGATGATGAATCCCGCCATTTCCATGGGTGACAAGCGGATTAGGATTATACTGATCCCAACCGCCATAGATGGCTTTATCTGTATTCAGAATCTCTTCGTAGGTGCCTTCATACGGAACACCGATATCATAATCCCAGTAAAAGTTCGGCGTCATGTTGAAAACAAAGATCATGCATTCATCTTCACTTTCTCTCTTGAAGACGTAAACGGACTGATCGCTGTTATCAGCCATGATCCATCCGAAGGAATTCGGATTGTATTCCGCTTTATACATGGCGGAATGGTTTCTATAGATCTCATTGAGATCTCGGATCAGACGATTGACACCTTTATGCTTGGGATAGTCGAGAAGATTGAAGGGAAGTGTTTCATATTCCTTCCATTCATCGAATGATGCAATTTCATTGCCCATAAAATTCAGTTTTTTTCCAGGATGGGCATATTGATAAGCATAGAGGTTTCGGACATTGGCGAACTTGTTGTCATAATCTCCCCACATCTTATTGAGAATCGTTCCTTTCATGTGAACGACTTCATCATGGCTTAAAGGAAGAATGAAGTTTTCGCTGTAGAAGTAAGCCATGGAGAAGGTGAGCTGATTGTGGCAGTACTTGCGATAGATAGGATCTTTGGCATAATACTTCAACGTATCGTTCATCCATCCCAAGTCCCACTTATAGTCAAAGCCAAGGCCTTCTTCATACATGCCTTTGGTGACATGGCCATAGGCAGAAGAATCTTCCGCGATCATCATGACACCGGGAAGAAGGGTATGAACATATCCATTGGCGCGTTTGACAAATTCGACAGCGCCGGAATTGATGCCCTTATTGGAATTTCCGTCCCAATAGATGATATTGCTGACAGCATCAAAGCGGAATCCATCGACATGGAACATATCTGCCATGAAGAAGAGAGAGGAGATAAGGAAAGAGCGGACAGGATCTTTTCCTAAATCGAAGTTCTTTGTTCCCCATTCGGAGAATTCATGCTCGTTTGCATATTCATAGACACAGGAGCCATCAAATTTCTCAAGTCCGAAAGGATCAAGAGCGAAGTGGACAGGGACAAAGTCCATGATGACACCGATATTGTTTTTGTGCATCTTCTCGACAAAGGATGCAAAATCCATCGGTGTGCCATATCTGTGATCGATTGCATAATAACCGAGTGTCTGATAACCCCAGGAGGCATCGTTAGGATAGAATGTGATAGGGAGCGCTTCTACATGGGTATAGCCCATCTCTTTGAGATAAGGGATGAGAAGATCGGCAATTTCAGAATAGTTGTAATAAGAATTGTCGTTTTTTCTCTTCCAGCTTCCCATATGGAATTCATAGACAGACACTGGCTTATCGAAGTTTCTGTCTCTTTTTGAGGTGAACTCACTGTCATCCACATGAAGGCGTGAAATATCAAAAACGACAGAGCAGTAATTGTCATCTCCTTCATCGGAGAAAGCGAATGGATCCTGCTTATCTTTCCAATAATTGTCAATACCTAAAATGTGAAACTTATATCTTTGCCCTTCCTGACAATCAGGAACGAACAATTCATATAGTCCCCTGTAATCGACTTTTTTCATTTTGCCAAGAACAGGATCCCAGGAGTTGAAGTCTCCGATAAGATCGACCTCTTTGGCTAACGGCGCATAAACACGAAATACATATCCGGCTTTATTATCGACTGTCGCCTTATGAACACCGAAGAATTGGTAAGCCCGTGGGCATTGACCATTGATGTACTGTTCAAAAACGTGAGGACGTTCCATACTTATGGCCTCCTAAATGAAATTATAACACACACTTCTGAATCTTTAAATAACTTATTGTTCTTGTAAACGCGATTTCATAACATTAAAATAGAGTAGTCAAATTAAGGAGATTAGAAATGTCTACATTCAAAATTATGTGTGTCAACGCCGGTTCTTCCTCTTTAAAGTTCAAACTTTATGAAATGAATGCCGCCGCAAGCAAAGAAGTCAGATTGCGCGATAAGGCAAAGCACCTCAGCGTTCTCACATCCGGTATTGTCGAGCGCATCGGTCACGAAGATGCGATTTTCACAATCAAAAAGCCTGGTGGATTCAAGAACACGGATGTACTTCCTGTCAAAAACCACGATGAAGCCGTTCAGCTTCTTCTCAAAGGTTTGATCAAGTTCGGAATCATCAAGGATTTAAGCGAAATCAACGGTGTCGGAAACCGTGTCGTTCAGGGCGGAAAGTATTTTGCGGATTCTGCACTCTTCAACGAAGACACTTATAAGAAGATCGAAGAGTTGATTCCTCTTGATCCTCTTCACGCCGAAGCTCACCTCACCTGCTTCAACGCTTTCAAGAAGGCACTTCCCAATGTCGGAGAAGTCGCTGTATTTGATACCGCTTTCCACCAGACGATGAAACCGGAAGAATACATGTATGCCATCCCTTACGAATATTATGAAAAGTATGCGGTCAGAAGATATGGTGCCCATGGAACCAGCCACAAATATCTTTCCGAAGTCGTCAACGAAGAATATTTAGCCGGCAAGGAACACACCAACATCATCACGCTTCACATCGGCTCCGGTGCTTCTGTCTCTGCAGTCAAAGACGGCAAGTGCATCGCAACCAGCATGGGTCTCACTCCTTTGGCCGGTGTCATGATGGGTACAAGAACCGGTGATATCGATCCTTCCGTCATGCCTTACCTTTGCACCTGCACTGGCAAGGACGTTCAGGAAATCTATGACATTTTCAACCATAAATCCGGTATTTTAGGCATATCCGGCGTCTCTAACGACACAAGAGATGTCGAAGCCGCTTTCGAAAGAGGCGAAGAGAGAAGCAAACTCGCCATGGATATGTATGCCAACAAGATTGCTGAGTATATCATGATGTATTACGGTAAACTCGGTTCCTGCGATATGATCGTCTGCTCTGCCGGCGTCTTTGAAAATGCTCCTATCTATAGAAAGATGGCATTTGACAGAGTCAAAGAAGCTTTAGGCGTCAAGATCGATGACAAGCTCAATGAAGAGACACGCTTTGGAAAAGAAGGCATCATCTCTTCTAGCGACAGCAAGATTCCTGTTCTTGTCTTACCGACTGATGAGGAATTGATGATTGCTCTTGATACTGCTAGAATCTTAAAGCTTTAAACAAAAGCAGAATTCTCTTGTAATATCTAATAAGGAGGTATAAATGTGAAACATACAACCCGCTGTTGCCTTTCCGCATTATGCCTCCTTTTTTCTATGTCTTTAGCATCCTGCAATAGAGGCGAATCTACTGAGACACGTGTCCTTCTGTCCAAGAAAGAGAACATCGATTCCACGATCATGATTCATTCTGTCAAAGAGCTTCAGGACATCACAAGATATGATTCCTGTATCCTCTATGTTTCATTAGAAGGGTGTCATTATTGTTATGATACGAAGCAGATTCTAAAGCAATACATCAAAGTAAATGAAACGATCATCTATGAAGTCGATAGAAGCGTCTATGCATCAGCCTATGATGAAAAGACTAACCAGGAAGGAAAATACGCCTTTCTTTATCCTCGCTTAGAAGGATTCCCTGGTTTTCTTTTCTATCAGAACGGAAAGCTTGTCGATTCCTATCTCAACTCCATCTCGACAGAAGACGATCTCACTTATATGCTGAAAGACAAAGTCTATCAGACAAACAGATACTGTCTGAACGATGTCGAGTTTTCTGTCCGCGAAGACAGCTATTCCTTTGTTTCGACAGAAACGGATGAAATCTGCAAGAGTGAAATCGCATTAGGTTTCACAACGGCCGAACTGAAAGATAAAATCGAAAAACAGAAAACAGAAGACAAACCACTGAATGTTCTCTACACATGGAGAAGATGTTCGGATTGCAAAACCTATCAGAATTCTGTTCTGATGCCTTTTATGAAAAAGAATGAAGATGCAAAGCTCTATTATTATGAGACAGACGGATATATGCAGCTGAAAAGAAGAGAAGATGCAATCGGAGACCATGTCCTCTCTCTTTGGGCTTCTTTTTGTAACGAATTCCATCTGGATGCTTTCTCTTTTGATAATGGAGAAAAACATCTTCCCGGTTTTGTTCCCTCTGTTCTCTCTTATCAGAAAGACAATTATCAGTTTTCAGTCTTCTTGAATCAGCAGGATTTAAGAAGAAATGAGGACGGGACCTTATCTTATTATCACACCTGGTATGATGAACTGAAGAATATCAGATCCAAAACCAAAGTCGAACAGAGAGACACAACAAGCTCCACTTATCAGAAAGCGTTGAAAGAGCTCAATGCTTCTGTTTTAAAAGAAGATATCAGGCTCAACAGCTTATTCCTGGAGGACATCTTCCATGAATAAATATTTCCCTTTGCTCCTTCTTCCGTTCCTTCTTTTTTCCTGTCAAGAAAAAGACGAGAACAAGATTCCCTTATTTACAAGCCCTGCCACTAGGGAAAACATCAAAGGAAACGAGGAATATTTAGTCAACAAGCTTTATGAAAATGATTTTGACTATATGATTGAAAACAAGATGAGCTTCCCGCTCTTTGTTTACGCAGCAGGCTGTGGAACCTGTGACAACTTTTCTATTGTCCTAAAAGATTATATTCGAATCAATAATGCCATCATTCCTTATATGACATTATCTGTCTTCAATCTTTCAAAGACAGATACACCAAGTCTTTCCGATTCTGCTCTTCTGTTCTATAAAGAGGGAAAGCTGATCAAAACCTATGATGATATCCTCTCTCAGGTCTTTTCAACAGGTGACCTAACAAAAATCATGGATCAATACACCTATAACAGCAAGGTCTCTTACCTCTCTACAAGTTACACTTATTCGAATTCCAGCGTTCCTTTCTATTCCTATCATTTTTCCTCTTCGATATTCATAGAGGAGAGCGAAGATACCTCTCATGATAATTTCAGTATAACCGACGGAAACATGCTTCTTCTTTCTGACGATTCTTTTTCCTATCCCTCGCTTTATCAGGAGATCAAAAATAACGAGTACGTTTCTATTATCAACATCGCAAAAGACATCAAGAATAGAAAAAAAGATGAAATCGAAAAGAAAATCGGTGCTTCTCTTCTTTATCCTTATCAGAAGATCACATATAAAAACGGACTCTGCACAGCAACAGAATCCGTTGATTTATAAACCTATAAATTGTCGACAGCTTCTAAGATCTGAGGAAGTTCAGAGAGGTCTTTGATGTGGCATCCTGCTGCAAAATCATGGCCTCCTCCTCCGAACTGATTGGCGACAGGAGCGATGTGGATCTTTGCAGAGCGCAGCGAGACGCGATAGTGGCTCTTTCCTTCATCCCATGTGACAGACATGGCTGCTTTGACACCCTTCAGATCTCGGAAGACATTGATATGAAGGTTGCCCTGATCGACTGTCATGTTCAGTTTCTTCATCTCTTCTTTGTCAAAGACATAATAGGCAGTGCCTTTTTCCGTGATGTGATAATTGTTAAGACAGTACTTGAGGATTTCAAGTCTTCTCTGATCAAGAGAATACATTTCCAGAATCAAAGAGTTGATGTCGACTCCAAAGTCAGCCAAATCACCGGCGATACGAAGCGTAGCGCCATCGGTATCCTGATAGGTGAACTTTCCTGTATCACCGACAATGCCACAGTAAAGAGCAGTGGCTGCTTCTTTATTGATATGAAGCTTTCTGGAGCGAGACAAAGCAAAGAGTGCGACAAGTTCACTGGCTGCCGGTCTATCAGGATGGACGATAAGATAATCGCCATATCCTTCTCCTTCGCTAGGAAGTGGATGATGGTCGATCTTGATCACTTTCTCCGCTAACGAGATATGGTCATTTGCAATGCGGGAACGATTGGAAACATCAACGCAGATCGCAAGATGCTTTCTTCTATAAACAGTCTCATCAAGCTCTTCCGGAATCGGGAAAAGATCAGGCATAAGGTCGGGATGTCTGTCTCCGACATAATGCACTTCCTTTTCCGGATAATTGAAACGGATCCAATGATAAAGACCCATCTGGGCACCTAAGGCATCGAAGTCAGGTGACTGATGGCGATAGATGATAATCATACTGTATTCTTTGATGTTTTTCTCCAGTTCTTTGAACTGTGTGCTCATCTCTTTTAATTCTTGTTCACTGATCATAGGCTTTCCCTCATTTCTAATCACTTGAATATATCGCATTTCTTCCCATGAAGAAAGACCTTTTTGTCGATTTTAGCTCAAATGCACTATTTCCGTAAAATTGTTCTTGAAATAAGCTCTTGCTTGCGTTATCATTATTAGGCTTTGAAAGCGATGGGGCTGTAGCTCAGTTGGATAGAGCATCTGCCTTCTAAGCAGAGGGCCGAGTGTTCGAGTCACTCCAGCCTCACCATCCGAAATAAAATAGACCTGGTTCATCAAGAGCCAGGTCTTTTTCGTTTATTGTTTTGTTTTTGCTAAATCAGCTAACGTACAGATGCCGATCAGCTTCTCATCTTTGCTTCCGTTCTGCGTAACAAATAAACAGGCGATGTTCTTCTTATGTGCAGAACGATTTTCTAAGAATGCGAACACCTTTTCCGCAGTTGTTGTCTTGGAGACAAACAGGAAGGATTCATTCAGATGTGAAGAAAGCCCGGTCACTTTCTCAAAATCAGAAACAAGAGAGGAGGAATCAAAACGAATCCCTTGCAGTATCCCATCAAAGATGGAAGAGCGTGAAAAGACACCGATGACTTTCTTCTCCTGATTCAGAATCGGAAAATGGGAAAGCCCTAAAAGGTTCATCTTCTTCATGATAGAGAAGAACTTTTCATTCATCGTGCAATATTCGATTTCCTTTGTGGAGATATCATAGACCGTGACAGGATGCTTCAGTCTTGATAGAAGCCTTTCTCCTTTCTGAATGAATTCATCCGTGGGGATGCAGGTATCATTCTCATGGGAGAGCAGATTTCTTAAATCCGAAGCGGAACGAAGATAGGAATAGTTGTCATAATCCGATAAGAGCGGATTGCTCTTATCGTAATAGATTTTGTTTAAAGCGCGCGAAAAAGGAACATAATCATCACTTTTGATGTCAGACAAGGCGATGACTTCCTTCTCCAGCTCTTTGAAAAGATAGAGAAAACGTTCTATCTTGTTTTCATTCATTTATAAAGAATCCTCAGGTGTTGAGTTCTTGATGATAGCTTCGACTGTGCTATCAAGATAAGGGACATGAAGGTTTTCGATATCGCCCATATCCATATGCTTTGCGATTTCCTGATCGAAAGGAATTTCGTCAAAGACTGGAATGCCATGATCTTTTCCGATGGCATCATTGACCTTGCCGTAAAGATCGATTCTCTCACCGCACTTCGGGCATTTGACATAAGACATATTCTCAACCAAGGACAAAAGCGGAACAGAGAGCATCTCAGCCATCTTAGCACTCTTTTCGACAATCTGTGTCACCAAAGACTGCGGAGAAGCGACAAGAACAGCAGAGGAGAGTCTGATCTTCTGGAAGATGGTAAGAGCGATGTCGCCAGTGCCAGGTGCCATATCGATAATGAGATAATCGACATCCCAGATGACTTCCGTATAGAATTGTTCAATGAGTGTAGAGATCATAGCACCTCTCCAGACAATCGGATCATCAGGATGATCAAGCAGAAGGTTAGAGGACATGATCTGAATGCCGGTTTTGCTCTTTATCGGTTCAAAATAGCTGCCATCGCCATAGACAGGTCCTTTGACACCGAAGGCAAAGGGGACACTAGGTCCAGTGATATCAGCATCAAGAATGCCGACTTTATAGCCTTTTCTTGCAAGCTCTGTTGCAATATAGCAAGAGGTAAAGGATTTTCCGACACCGCCTTTGCCACTTAAAACAGCAACAGCATGTCCGATACGGCTCTTTTCATTAGGGTGAGTCTTAGGAATGAAGTTGGCTTTAGGAGCAGCCTTTCCCTTTGTTTCATTTTCCATAGCAGGATTCTGATTGATTTCGTTTTCGTTCATTTTGTTTCTCTTCTTTCTATTTATTGATTATAGCATTTAAACGGCAATAAAAGCTGCAATTGAGACAATTTCATTGCTGATTCTGATAACTGGAGAGCAGATCTGTCGCAATCGTGAAGTAGACATGGTCAAGCCTGCTTGCTCCAAGCTTGGTTCCGCCGAAATATCTAACTATGTAGACACCGACATCCTTGATGTCTTTTCTCTCCATGAGATTTCTTGTCTTCTTCATCGATGAGATCGGTTCTTTGTCTTCGCTGGCTTCTGACACATAGACGCCGAAGTGGTTCTTGTAGCGAAGGACACGAAGAATATGATTGGCTTTTGGATAATCCTTATCCAGTTTTTCCTGAATTCTTTTCAAGTCGTCTTCTTCGTCGATTTGAAAAAGAATGCCGATAAACTGGGAGTGTTTTTCATCATAAGTAAGTGTTTTCAATTCTTTCATATTTATTTTTCATTATATATTCTATAAAATATAATCTTGTTTTTCCACCCAGGAGGCAAAACATGAAAAAGTACAAAATCATCGTTGACAGCAGTTGTGATATGCCCGTTGACCTTTACGCTTCTCTTGATGTATCTGTGACTGATCTTATCATCAACTTCAATGAGAGGGAATATATCGACAGAAAAGAGATCTCACCAAAAGAGATTCTGAAGATCTATGATGAGACGAAAGTCTTTCCGAAGACTTCAGCCCTCAATGTAGCTGAGATTGAAGAATATCTTCAAAAGGGATTGAAAGAAGCAGAGCATCTCTTCTATCTTCCTATTTCCTCTCAGATCTCATCGATCAACAACAATGCCCATTTGGCCGTTGAAGATCTGAATTTAAAGGACAAAGTCACCGTTCTTGATTCTGCTTCCCTTTCTTCCGGTATCGCACTTGAAGTCATCGGCTTAGTTGAAGACATCAAAAAGGACCTGCCGCTAGAAGACATCATCCATAATCATGAAGAGAGAGTGAACAAGATATCGATGTCCTTTGTCATCGATACGATGGAATTCCTTCATAAAGGCGGAAGATGTTCTGGTCTTACCTATCTCATCGGAAACAAGCTTCATCTTCATCCGATCATCGCTTTGACAAACGGCAAGATGAGCGTTCATACCATCGTCAGAGGAAAAGACATCACAAAAGGTGTCGAGAAGATCATCAGCGAATTCAAGGAAGAGTTCGATAAAGACAACATTGACTTCTCCTATCCGATCTACATTCCTCATGTTGAAGGCGAATATGGTGTGAAGAAGATCGAAAAGGACTTAAGAGAACTTGTCGGAACCAAGATTCTTATCCCTGTCGATGCCTCAGGCATCATCTGCTGTCACTGCGGAAGAGATACAGTCGGTCTTGCCTATATGAAGAAGAAATAATCATCAAGCAAAAACACGGCCAATGACATTAGTCAATAAAGGCCGTGTTTTTTTGTCTTACTTAGGCGATAGTCGCCGATTCAAGATAAGCGGAGAAACTAGTCGAATCAAGTGTTAAGGTTGTAAACTTTTCAAGAGAATTGACAGTTGAAGAGTCATCCTTTAAAGTCGGAATCTTGATGATGACATCCTTAGCTTTCATGGCAAGGAGTGAATTGTGTGTTGCTTGGTATTCACTATAAGCGATGAAGTGCTGATAGCTTGTCTGTGTGACCTTGCTTGCATCATTTTCGCCGAAGAGGGAGAACACAGGGGTGAGTTTTGCTTTGCTGTAATAAGGAACAGTCGACATGAATTTATCGGTTTCCAATTTTGCAAAGGCCAAGAAACCATTGAGGGATCTTGCTTCGACAAGGTTGATCATTCTGTAGTCATCAGCATAGAAATCAGTATCGGCAAGCAATGCGAAATAGGTGGCATAGTTGGAGCTCTTCATCATCTTTGTCTCGATGCCGGCTAAGATTTCGCTTGCGAAGTCAGAGCGATAGAATGTATCGCCATCGAAGCGATAGCAGCTTTCTGTCAAGGAGATGAAGTCGACGTCAACATCCTTCAAGGAGGTGGAATTGATGGCGCTAGGAGCAGCTTCAAGCGATGCATGGAGGATCTGATTGACCAAATCCAAGTCCTTCATGGCTTTCTCTTTGTCCAATTCTCCGTTGGCGTTCAAGAGTTTCGGATTCTTGAAGAAGAGGTTTTCGAAGCGATAGACCTTTTCATTGACGCCATATGGTGTACCAACACCTTTCAAGAAGAGAGAAGGAGCGGAGAAATCAGCAGTGGAGTAGAGGTTGATCATGTTATACATCAAATAGGATCTTGAATTCTCGAATATCTTCATCTTGCCAAGATAATAGAGGGATTTGACGTTGATAGTATCAAATTTGACATCCGCAATCGTACCGGTAGTGGAATCAAACAAAGACTTCAGTCCGCCTTCGCCTAAAGCAAGTTCGATGCCGTTTCTGATTTCATTGTCCCAGAATTCAACGTCTTCTTTCGATGCGGAGAGATGGACACGGAAATTAAGCGGATAATCAACTTTTCCAGTATCAGGATCTTTTAAGAAATCCGTGATTCCCTTTTCCGTGAAGCCATCTTCAAAGAGGGCAATCGGAACGCGATGGAAGATAGGAGAACGATTCATGATGGAGAATAAGGTTGTAGCTTTTTCTTTGGTGATCTTTGCACCGACAATATCCAGTTTGCTTCCATCCATGCCCTGCATCTGATTGACAATAGAGATAAAGTTGACACCTTCTGTCTGCCAGTCCAGGACGGAATTAAGAACGCCGTATAAGGAGTCTTTGACAAGAGCATCATCAGAAACCATGGTGATTTTCTTGGCCAATGTCATCTTTTCCAAAGCGACAGAAAGGAGTTCAGAAATAGGGTTCAGGGCAGCGCCTTCTTTTCTTGTTGTGAAGAGAGCAGAAGTCGTAAGGGAAGTGATCAGGTCATCCATATCGTCTTCCAAGGTTCTTCCGTTACCGACATCGATAGTGGAAAGTGTAAAGAAGTTATCGAGCATGAGATTCAATTTGGTATCAGAGCCGATTTTCTCACTGGATAAGAGATAGAGATTCTCGAAGATCTGGAACTCTTTCATGAAGGCTTCATGATCGAGTGTGAGAAGGATGTTCAAATCAATGGGTTTGATGATGTTTTCATATCCAGCAGGCATCGAAATCGTATTCAAGGTATTCTGAAGGACAAAGACAATCATCTTTCTTAATATCGTAGAATTCATCGGTTCTGAAAGAGATGAGACAAATCCTGAAGGAATCTTACCCTCTTTCAGTGTATCAAATCCGGCTTTCTGAATCTCTCTGAAGAAATCGGAGAAGTAGGCGATTTCACCCTTTGTGGTAATGGTGTGCTTGTTTTCTGTTCCATCGAGTGAGATTTCACCGGTTTGAATAGACCAGGAAGCCGAATCATCAAGTTCAAACAAAGTGGAATCGACATCGACACCCATGTTGGAGAAGAGACCTTGTTTCTTCATCAAGGAGTAGATAGCATAACCGAAGGGATCCTTTTCTTTCGAGCCTGTCTTGACAAGGTTCATCTTAGAAAGGACAGTAAGCATTGCGTTGAGGCGGTCCGGAGAGAAGGTATTGAGATCGAAGTTCTTCAGGTCGACGCCTTTAAGCAAGGAGAGAAGTTCGGCGATTTCATCGCTGTCATCGATCCACATCGCATTTCTCATCTCATTCATGGAATAAGGAATGCCGATGTCGTTGAGATACTGATTGAGAGAGCTATCGATGATGGAAAGGATAGAAGGAGAGAGAAGTTTGCTTTCAAAGCCGCATTTGATCATATTGCCGACAGCTGTGCTGTTCTGGATCTTATCAAAATCAAAAGTTGTCAGGAATTCGGGGTTCTTCTTTCCTTCTTCGATCATCGTGCAGATGAGATCGATTTCGCCTTTGTCTCCGCCTACTCCTGTTCCCCAGCTGACAGACTGTAAGTCATCGATAGTCGGGGCGACAAGATTCATGGAAGCAAAGGGTTCTTCTTTGAAGAGATTGGTGAAGAAAGTAGCAATATTGATGTTTTTCTGTGTATAGGAGTTGATGCCTGTCTTTTGATCAGCGTTGAAGAAATCAGAATTGACAATAAGGTTGAGAAGGGATCTAAGAAGAGAAGTATCGAGCTTTTCGACTTTTTCAGCATTGTTGACATCGGAAGAGAAGAGCTTCTGCATCTCCTGAATCTGAGGCATTAAACGTAGGATGCTTTCAAAATCATCAATGTAGGTCTTAGAATCATAGTTGAAGTTATAGGGAGTAAGTCCATAGAGATAAGAGGTGAAGTCGATATTGGAATTGAAGAGAATTCCTTTCATGACGGAAGGATAGAGCTTTTCGAAGATTTTGCTGGACTTGCTTTTATGCAATAAATCAGCAAGCTCAGAGGCTGTCTCACTGTCTCCGATATCGATGGAGGAAAGTTTGTTGATATTGACTTTGCTGTTATCGTCAAAGACGATTCCGGCAATGGAGAACATGGTTGAGAATTCAGACTTCAGCTCATTCTTGGAGAACTCATCAATGAAGGAAAGACTTAAATTGTTGGCGTATTTCTTGATAGAGGGAATGGATGATAATGTAGATGAAATAATCTTGGAAAGAGAAAGTGTAGAGAAGAGCTGCGTATCCAACAGGCCTTGATGGTTTGTCTGACCGCAGATGATATTCTCAAGTTTTTCTCTCTTGACAGGATCTTTCATGACATCAAAGGTCTTTTCCTGAAGGACATTGGGATTGAAGTCGGAGGAAATATCCATACCGATGGTTTTGAAATAGTTGAAGGCGGATTCAGCAAAGACCTTCAGATCCTGAGACCAATCGATATCATTGTAGGCTGCCTTATCACTAGGAAGGATTTCAAATCCCTGATTTTCAAGATATCGCCCGATGCCAGACAAGATAACAGGAAGATTCTTTTTGATAGAAGACATCGTTCCTAACTTAGAGATGGCGTTGATATAGGTATTCATCTCATCATCAGTCATCGTCGAAGTGGCGATTTTGAAATTCTTCGGATCAATGCCAGATGGTGTGACAATCGGTTCGATGGCAGAGGAATAGACCTCCTTGTAGATGCCGTTGAGAATCGTCAGTTCGCTAGACCAATCGATATTGTTGAAATCAAGTTCATCAATAGCAAAAGATGCGCCGTTGACGGAATTGAGGGCAACATCGACAAGAGGGGGAATCAAAGCCATAATCATCGGAGAATCAATGAGGTTATTGATCAAGGAATCGACAGTTGTAACAGCAAGCAATGAGCTGAAATTGACAGTGACTGTACTGGCGGCTTGGTCATAGGAGATGATGCCGTCTTTCAATAGAGGATCAGCGATATCAAGTGTCGAAGAGACAAGGCCGGAGAAGCTGACTTCCATATTGTTCAATGTGACAGTCGAAACCTTATTGAGGATTGTAAGATCAAAATCAGAAAAGCCGAGCGTCTTATAAAGGAGCGAATTTTCAGTTGAATCGATGATGTCATTTGTCATCTTCTGCTGTTCATCTGTAAGACCGGATGCCTTCAAGCCTTCTTGTACAGTCGACTTGTTGTCTACTGCAATTCTTGCCAAAGCAGTGACAGGAGAAACAAGAACGCAGAGGAAGACAAATTCCTGTGCCAAACCGATGATACCGCCAGGAACACGAAGCAGCGGAAGTTTCTTTCTGACTTTAGTGGGAGCTTTTCCATTGCTGTCAAGCAAACCTTGTGTCAGTGTTTCTTTATTGGGGCATTTAGTATTTTTCAGCAATTTCTTTTGGGTTCTGTCTCTCTTTGTTTCAACAGGAAGAAACCATCGGAAAATCCCATGATAGAAGATAGCAGTGATAAGGGAGATAGTGAGCTGAATCAGGATCATGCCGACTAAGAAGGTAACAAAGCAAAGTGCAGAAGTTGCAATTGCAATCGTTGTCTCGTATAAGGACATGCCGTTCATCGGAGAGATGGCACCGGTCTGATTCAGATAATTGACCAAGGCGGAGAGAAGCGTACCGTTATCTCCGGGAATTCCATACAACTTACCGATGTCGATGTTTCCTATCCAATAGGAGATCGATGGTGCTGTAAAAATCAAAACCGTGATCAATATCGCTTTAAGAATCGTCTTCAGTGTCGTTTTGTAGACACCTTTCATGAGGCCGATAAGACCAGCGATGATGGCAAAAAAGACGATAGCCAGAAAAACGATAAGAAGGATTAGATCAAATGTTGATTTATTCATATAGACACTCCTTTTTTCGCGCATTACTTATGTATGCAATAAGTTTCTAATATGATAACATATACATGTTATCTTTCGAAAGGAGATTTTCAAAATGGAAATTTACACACCAGAACAGAACAATGTTGAAAATCAAAACGAACCTGAAAAACAGAACAATCAGAAGAGAACTTTTGCCATTTCCGACCTGAATGAAACGACTCCGTTATGGAAAAAGATTGTCTTTTTCGCTGTCGGTTTCTTAGGATTGCAGCTCATCGCTTTAATCGTACAGATTATCATAATGACTACAAAGTTATTTGATCGCTCTACAATGAACTTTACGATTCTAGGTTCGACTTTAGTCAATTTCATCACCTACGTCATCATCTGTGGAATTCTTGTCCTCATCTGTTTCTTAGGAAAAGACGGCGCAGCCAAGAAGATATATACACCTTTTAAGAAAAAAGAGACATATACTTGGGGAGCTATCGGCTTTGGCTTAGTTTTAGCAATTAACATCTTCTTCAGCCTCATCTATAATTTCTTACCTGACTTCGAGCAGAACGCCAACCAGATGGGTATCAATGAGATGCTGAACGCTTATCCTTTCTTAGTCTTCATCATGACTGCAATCATGGCACCTATTGTCGAAGAGATCACTTATCGTGCCGGTCTTTGCGATTTGATCGGTAAGAAAAACAGATGGCTTGGCATCATTCTTTCCGCTGTCTTATTCGGACTCATTCATTTCGACTTTTCTCCTATTCTCTCATTGATTGCACCTTCTAAAGGATATTATGAATCGGCCGGACAATTTGTCGAATATACAGCTGAACAGTTAGCTAAGATAAAAGAAGTCAATCTCCACGCCTTATTTATCGAACTTGAAAACCTTCCTGTCTATATCTGCTCCGGTATTGCTCTTGCTTTCGTTTATTGTAAAACCGGCAATCTGTCAACATCAATGTTTGCACATTGTTTAGTCAATTCTTATTCCTTCCTCAGCTTTATCGCCAACAAGGCGATGCAGAACGGCGGTTCTGATTCCATCACATCCGCTTTCCGCATCTTCTTCAGATAAAATTTATGGAAAAGGAAAAATTGTTCGGTCTTTCCTCTTTTGTACTGAAAATCATCGCATGTCTTTTGATGACACTCGATCACATCGCGCTGCTTTTCATCCCTGGTGAGAAAGACACCTACACACTCTATTACATTCTTCGAGCAATCGGAAAAATGTCCTTCCCGATTTTCGCATTCCTTGCAACAGAAGGCGCCTATAAGACAAAGAACATCTATAAATATCTTTTTCGTTTAGGTATTTTCTCTCTAGTAATGGATGGATTCGCATTTCTTTTCGGTGGCATCTATAGCATCGCTCCGATCCATAACCCGATGATCGGCAATGCTTTCAGCGATATGTTTTTAGGTGTTCTGACTGTATGGCTTCTGAAAAGAAAAGACTGGTATTCGCTTCTTGCTATTCTTCCTATTGCAGTAGCAGTTTTAAGCGATATTCAAGTCTCACCAACCTATGGAACTTTATTCAAAACTGACTGGGGAACCTTCTCCATTGTTCTTTTCCTTTCTTTCTTTATCGCAAAAGAACTCTCCTCCATGGTCATCAGAAAAAAGAATACAGAAGATCCCAATATGGATTATGAAGTATATCGCCTGAAATACGATAAGCTGTTTGAAATCATTGGTCTTATCACTGTCGAACTTGCCTTCTATCTCTTATGGAAGATAAACTATACTCTTCCTATCATTCCCAATGAGTTTGTTCCGATCGGAAGTTATTCGGTTCTTGCTTCTGTCATTCTCGCTTTCTACAACGGAAAGAAAGGATACCAAAGCAAAAAGATTCAATATGCATTCTACTGCTATTATCCGCTTCATATCGTCATACTCGGTGTTCTTTCTCTCTTCTTTGGTCTTCTGGTCAGTTGGAGAGGAATGCTTTAATCATATCATTTGATTTATTTGCCATTATGATTATATTAATAGTCAAAGGAGATTAATTAACATGATCAAAATATTAGAAAACATTGCTGACTTTCCTAAAATCATCGAAGATAACAAAAACGTCTTAGTCGATTTCAATGCAAAATGGTGTTCCCCTTGCAGAATGATGGGAAGAATCATCGAAGAAATCGATGAGGATTTCTCTGATGTCGTCTTTCTGAAAGTCGACACTGACGAATTCCCCGAAATCGCCCAGAAATTCGGCGTCATTTCCATTCCTAGCATGTTCGCCTTCCAGAACGGAAAGAGAATCTATGTCAAGATCGACGGAAAAGATGAAGAGCTCCTGTTAGGTGCTATGGCTGAAGAGCAGTTCAGAAGTCTTATAAATGAAACGTTTTCATTGTAATAACCCCTTGTAATCTCATTTTCGAGTGCTACAATATCTTCATAAAATACAAGGAGCTATTTTTAAAATGTCTAGTAAATTGACAAAAGAAGAAAAGAAAGCCTTGAAGGCCGAAAAGAAGGCCAAAGGCGAAACAGTCTGGGCTGACTTCAAGAAGTTCATCACACGTGGCAATGTCCTCGACTTATCTGTCGGTGTCATCATGGGCGGCGCATTCAACGCAATCGTCACTGCCTTTACCAACATCCTCTTAAGCATCTGCACCTGGGGAGTCCCTGGTGGTATCAAAGGTCTTGTCACTGTCTTACCGGCTGCCAACGCTACTCAGAAGGGTATTGAAGGTATCGGTCAGTACTTCGTGGACTTAAAGCAAGCCACTATCGATTATGCAGCCAGTCAGGGTGTCACCATCACCGAATCCTCTGATACATTCGTTCAGTGGCAGAATTCCTTGAAGACTCTCTACACACTTCACGGCACAACTTGGACCTATAATCTTTCTGCCGTCATCGATTGGGGAAGCTTCATCAATGCAGTCATTTCCTTCCTCGTCATCGCTTTGACGCTCTTCATTATCGTCAAGGTCTTCAATTCCTTAAAGGCTCAGAGACTTGCTTTCCAGGAAAAGATGAAGAAGTTGGAAAGAAAGCCTGCTGAAGAAGCAAAGTAATCAACTTAGCATTTTAAAAAGCATGTGGCGCCCCACATGCTTTTTTCGTCTCGATTCTATTTTCAGTGATCGGATTGATAGTTCGGACTTTCCTTTGTGATTTCAATATCGTGGGGATGAGATTCCTTCAAGGAAGAAGCGGAGATTTTAATGAACTGAGACTTCTCCTGAAGTTCGGGAATCGTCTTGACACCAAGATATCCCATACCGGAGCGGATGCCGCCTAAAAGTTCAAAGATGACATCTCCTGCTGCGCCACGGAAAGGAACTCTTCCTTCAACGCCTTCCGGAACAAGCTTCTGATGACCGGTTTGAAAATATCTGTCAGCAGAGCCGTGTGCCTGTTCCATAGCAGCCATAGAGCCCATGCCGCGATAGACTTTGTATTTTCTTCCGTGATAGAGCTCAGTACCGCCTGGAGCTTCTTCACATCCTCCGAAGATCGCACCTAACATGACAGTGTCAGCACCGGCAGCCAAGGCTTTTGTAATATCGCCTGAATACTTGATTCCGCCGTCTCCGATGATCGGGCAATCATATTCCAAAGCGGCTCTTCTTGCTTCCATGATGGCTGTGACCTGCGGAACGCCCATACCGGAGATGATTCTTGTCGTACAGATAGAACCAGGGCCCATACCGACTTTGACAGCATCAGCTCCGGCTTCCATCAGATGTTTTGCTCCTTCATAGGTGGCAACGTTTCCTGCAATGACATCGACATCCTGAAACTCTTTCTTCAATCTCTTTAAGGCGAGGACGACATTCTTGCTGTCGCCATGAGCGGAATCAAGAACAAGTACATCAACCCCGACATCGACAAGCGCTTTGGCTCTCACCATCATATCGGCAGTGATGCCCACCCCTGCACCGCAGAGCAGACGGCCGTATTTGTCTTTTGCACTGTTAGGATACTTTTCAATCTTCTCAATATCCTTGATTGTGATGAGTCCCTGAAGATGATTTTCTTCATCGACGAGGGGAAGTTTTTCTTTCTTTGCTTTGGACAAAATAGATTTTGCTTCTTGTAAGGTAGTTCCGATCTTTCCGACGACAAGGTTGTCCTTTGTCATGACATCTTCAACTTTTCTCTTCAAGTCGCTTTCAAATTTAATATCGCGATTGGTAATGATACCAATCAGATGATTCTCATCATCGGTTATCGGTATACCGGAGATGTGATACATCGCCATGATCGATAGACAGTCTTCCAACGTATTCTCTTTTTTCAAGGTGATCGGGTTAGTAATGACGCCGTTTTCAGAACGTTTCACCTTATCGACTTCTCTGGCCTGGTTCTCCACAGTCATGTTCTTATGGATGATGCCGATCCCGCCTTCTCTTGCAAGGGCAATAGCCATTTCAGATTCAGTGACCGTGTCCATCGCAGCAGAAATAAGAGGCACATTCAGCGTGATGTGTTTTGTCAGCTTAGCCTTCAGATTTACCATATCAGGGGTGATTTCACTATAGCGGGGTAAAAGCAAAACGTCATCGAATGTAATCCCATCAGAGACAATCTTCTCCGTTTTCTTCATTTTTGCCATGTTGGATCTCCTTTCTTCAATCATGCAAAATACGATAAACCAATACGCCGTTTGTCGTCTTTATATATAGATTGGGAAAAGCTAAATGAATGTGATAGACCTCGCCTTTTATTTTATAGACGTGCTTTAAGGCAAATGTTTTGATCGAATAATGATAAAGACGATACGTCTTATCATTCATATTGTAAGAAAGATAAAAGAGTGCGCCGACTTCGGATGAAAACACCATGTCTTTATAGTGTTCGCCAAGATTGTCTTTGACTGACATTCTATTCATTCCTCTCAGCTGGAGGAGTTCGTTTTCCATTTCGAATTCTGTTCTGACTCTCTCATCGTTCTTTAAAGGTTTCGGTAAAAGGAAGTCACAGGTTCTAATGACTTTACCTTTCAGGGAGCAAAGAACAAACCCTGCAAAAGAGGAGAGAAGAAGAACTTGTCCCCAATCGATGACAGAGAGTTTGTCATAGGGTGGGGTTTTGATTCTATCGATGATCTTTCCTTGATTGAAAAAAGAGACTCTACCTTTTTTCTCAAGAAGGAGCAGTGCCTGTTTTGTTTTGGAATAATAAAGAGAATCAAAATGCATCCCTTCCCCGCGGAAATAGGAAGTGTATTTCTGATAGTTCAGATCGATTCTGACAAGAATGCTTTCATGATAAGAGGAATCGCTCTTTTCATCGGCCAATACATATAGATATTTACCATCCGATGAAAAAGCTGCATCTTTGTAATAATAGCCTTTTGAGTCTATTTTGTTTAAGGTGATGACCGCTTTTAAGTCGGGATAGGAGTAGACATGGAATTCTTCACAGAACAAAGAAGAGACCAATGCGATATAGGTCTTATCTTTATTGACAATGATGCTTTTCGTATAGCCTGAGTCCTTCACTCCCTTGATGATTTTCTCATTCAGATCAAGAAGAAGGAGGCTATCCTCCTTCTTTACCAACTGACAATCATCAACTAAAGCGATGGATTGAATATCCTTGATATTCTTCTCAAGCTGGAGTTTTGTCATAATTAGTTTATAAGTATATCAAACTCCATAAAATCATGGAAGTGGGAATCGATAGAAATTTCATACCCGTATGTCTCACAGATCTGATGGACGATGGCAAGGCCGAGTCCAGAGCCTTTTCTTTCCTTGTCGCTTCCGCTCTTTCCCTGATAGAATCGATCAAAGACCTTCTCTCTGTCTTCATCCTGAACTTCGCATCCGCTGTTTTTGATTCGGAAATGATATTTCCTACCTTCTTTCTTCAAAGAGATATTGATTCTCTTCTCTTTTCCATCGACATATTTCATCGCATTGTCGATGAGAAGGTTGAACATTCTGGTGAGGTTCTTTTTGTCCGCACGCTCTAAAACGAGCTTTTCCTCGATATCATATTCATATATGATTTCATTTTCAAAAGCGACCGCATCAAATGAGAGACAAAGGTCAAACAGAAGTTCAGAGAGATTGACTTTTTCAAACACAGGTTCTTTTGTCTCCAGTTTGCTTAAGTCGATCATATCGATGATCGTCTCATTCATATTCTTGCACTGCTGGTTGATGTTCTCGACAAAGGAGAAATCATCAGGATGTTTTTCGGCCAAGACAGAAGCGTTTGCAGAGATGATAGCTAGCGGTGTCTTCAGTTCATGTGAGGCATTGGCAACGAATACCTTCTCGCGTTCCATGGCATCCAATGTCGGCTTCATCAATAATCCGGAGATGAGATAAATCGGAACAATCAGAGCAATATCGACAGCCAATAAGACAAACGTCAAAGTCAAAGTCATCTGTCTTGTGAGATTGATCTTCTCGCTGGCATCGATGCAGGAATAAACAGCAGATCCTGTCTTAAGAGAATAATCGTATTCACCAGGTTCAATGGGGAGCTTCATATGTTCGTTAAAGTAGGTTGCAGAATAGATACCGACAAAATAATCGCCTTTTTTGTACTCAGTATAACTGCCTTCCTCGACTCTTGTCAGAGAAATGGCATCGTAAACTGTTTGATAATCCTCTTTTTCGCCTTTCAGCCAAATCGGTTTGTCATCAACTGTACGATAAACAACAATGCCGGTCATTTCTCCTTTTCCTTGGAAGTCGTTACTGTTATCTGTATCGTCTCTTATTGCGAATTTGCCTTTATCTTCTACAGAGGAGGAGATGACGGCTTTTGGTTTGACGACTTCGCTGACAGTGCTTCTAAGCGTCTTCAAAGAGGTCGATTCCACATTGTTATACTGAATCTTAGAGACGGTGAGAATAACAATTCCGAAAAGCAAAAGAATCACAACAAGAACGAATGCTGTGATGGAAAAGCGTTCTGATTTGGCCCACTTCTTTTTATTCGCCATCATCGGAAGAGTCGCTTTCATACTTCATCAGCTTATATCCGACATTACGGATCGATTTGATCCTGTATTCTGAATGAAGTGCTTTTAATTTCTTTCTTAAGAAAGAGATATAGACCTCTGCGGAATTATAGTAAGTATCAGCATCCTTTCCCCATACTCTTTGAAGAATGACGCCTTTTTCCATAATCTTGTCATCATTATCCATCAACAGTTCCATGATCTGATATTCTTTCAAAGACAGCGTCATGGTCGTCTCTCCATTGCTGAGTGTATGATTAAGCTTATCAAGTCTTAAGTTTCCGACATCGATCTCATCGGGAAGGAACTGGGACTTTCTTCTTGTAAGAACAAAAAGACGGACCAGAAGCTCTTCAAGGACAAATGGTTTTGTCACATAGTCATCAGCACCGGCCAAAAGGCACTGCACCTTTTCGTCTGTTGAGACATTGGCAGTGAGAACAAGGATCGGTGTATCGATCTTGTTTGCTCTTAAATCCTTGATGATGGATAAACCGTCTTTGGAAGGAAGCATCAGATCCAAAACAATGACATCATATAAACCTGTCAATGCTTCATTGTATCCTTCCAAGCCATCGTTCTTTTCGACGGCATCGATTTTATGCATTCTAAGGTATTCTTTGATTGCATCTGCTAACTGTACCTTATCTTCAACCAATAATGTTTTCATATCACTTACCTTCCTTAATATTATTTTAAAGTATTAGAAGGTGAAATATTGAAATTCCATGTAATTCTTTAAGCTTCGCGCCAGTAAAGCGCTTTCTTCAGCACAAGAACTAAATAGCTTTGATTTACTAAAAACACTTGAAAAAGTGGTGTTTTGCCACCACTTTTTCAAATATTTCACCAATTATCGATGATATCTGACAATATTGCGATGAATGAAGTTTCTTAAAGAATCATTGAAATCTGTCTTAGAGCAACGATAGGTCCAATTTTTGTCAGAGAGAGAAGAAGGAAGGTTGAGTCTGGTATCTTTGCCTGTAGCAAGAAGATCCTGAAGCGGAATGACAGCTCCTTTGCAAGGAGATGCGTAGCAAAGGGTATCGATAGTAAGAACAAGATCACGAATGGTATCTGCACGGAAATCGACACCGAATCTTTCGCACTGGATTCTGACATCATTCTTCAATGTGTTGAGCTTATTATAGTCAAGCCCTTCAAGGTATCCGCGGAAAGGCATGTTATCATGTGTTCCGGTGTAGCAGAAGTAGTTCTCGCCAGAATTGGAAGGCTTATGCGGATTGTTGTAGTCTCCATCAAAAGCAAACTGAAGGACTTTCATGCCGGGATAGGTAGATTCTCTTAATAACTGATAGACGCCTTCATCCAAGGTTCCTAAATCCTCTGCGACAATGGGAAGCTCTGTCTTGTCATGGAAGAAGTCCATGCCAGGTCCTTTGACCCATTTTCCGATTCTTGCATTTGTCATGCCGAAAGGAATCTCATAGAAGCTAGAGAAACCTCTGAAGTGATCGATACGAAGGATATCGAAGAGTTCAAGGTTGATCTTGATACGTCTATTGAACCAAGAATAGTTGTCCTTCTTCATATCTTCCCAGTTGTAGATCGGATTTCCCCAAAGCTGTCCGTCAGCGGAGAAATAATCCGGGGGAACACCGGCTACGACAGTCGGATTGTGCTTTTCATCCAACAAGAAGAGGTAAGGATATTTGTAGACTTCAACAGAGTCATAGGCAAGATAAAGCGGCATATCGCCCAATAAGGAAATGCCGTTATCATTGGCATACTTCTTCAAAGCTTCATATTCATGAAGGAACTCGAACTGTGTCCACTGATAGAAGAGATAGAGATCTTCGTTTTCTTTCTTGATTCTCTCTTCTAACTCAGGGGTATAGTTTCTGTCTTCTTCATTCCAATCATACCACGCCATGAAGTTATGAAGGCTCTTCATTGTCATGAAGAAGGCAAAATCGTTGTATTTTCCTTCTTTGACAAAGGAGAGGAAGGCTTCATTCTTTCTGTCAAAACGGGAGAAAGCCTTTTTTAATAACGGAATGCGGTTATAGAAAAGCTTTCCGTAATCGACTTTGTTTTCAAAAGTGAAAAGATCAGCATTCTTTGCTTCAGCTTCTGTCAATAAGCCCTGTCTGATCAGCACTCTTAAGTCGATGAAATAATAATTCAATCCAGTCGAGGAAGGAGACTGATAAGGGCTATCGCCATAAGAGGTGACATTGAGAGGAAGCATCTGCCAGATTTTGACACCGCATCCTTTCATAAAATCGACAAACTGATATGCTTCTTCGCCTAATGTGCCGATTCCGTAAGGAGAAGGCAAGGAAGAGATCGGAAGCAAAACACCGGAAGTTCTTTCGTTTAATTTCATGTTAGTTAACCTTCAGTTTATATACTTTACTATTTTATCAGTTCGTGTTCTTTTTTCAATGAAAAACAAAACATATAAATGTCTTTTTTTCTAGTCGTATAAAGAACTTAGTCCGTATCATTCTTCTTTGATTCGGCTAAACACCTGATTTTTGATCAATGTTCTTTCGCTGCTCTCTTCGATAGAATAATCTTCTTGAATCAGTGTGAGAAGAAAAGCATCATCGATTTCCTTATTTCTGTAAAATTTCCCAGTAACCTGTACGGGCATTGCCAAAACGGGCAATAAGCCCTTTTTCTTTCAAGCCCTCCAGAGCGCGCTGAACCTTTTTGATGGTTTTAGAAATTTCAATTGAAAGTTCTTCACGTGTCAGATTCAATTGTAATTTCAATAGCTGATAAACCGATTTTTCCGTTTTGGACAAAACAACAGGGACATTTTGGTTCAATTCAGGGACAAATTTCAAGATAAAATGTCCCTGATAATGTCCCCTTTTATATCAGATGTTATAATCATTGTCAATTTAGATGCAAAAGCATAGCAAAGAAAAATTAACTAAGCACTTTTGATTTTCAAAATAATCGCAAAGACATGAATCGTTCATGTATCCGTCCACAAGAAATTGACATCTTTTATTATTCTTTGATTCTACTGAACACTTGATTTTTGATCAATGTTCTTTCGCTGCTCTCTTCGATAGAATAATCTTCTTGAATCAGTGTGAGAAGAAAAGCATCATCGATTTCCTGATAGAGGAGAGAAAGATAGTATTTTCTGTTTTCATCTTCTAATACAGGAGAAACATGAAGTTCATACTTTATCGGATCAAAAGAGAAAATATCAAAATAGAGTGTCTTCTTTCTTAAAAAAGAAGAATAAAAGAGAGATCCTTTTTGATTCTCACTGAGAGATAGGACGTTCTTTCCTGATTGATACTTTCCATATAATTCCTTCACATCGATTTTTTCTTTTGTTGTAATAGTATATGTCTCTTTAAAACAAGAGAAAGAAAACGAGATTGTGAAAGAATAATTTCCGTTTCTTTCTCTTAAATCCAATGAAAGAACACCATCATGATATTCATAGAGAATATCAGAAGAGACCACAATTGCAAGATCAGCAGGAACAGAAGAAAGAAAAAGCTGGTGAATGACACCATTCATCAGCTCAAAACGATACGAAAGAATATTGTGAAAATCAGGATAGAAGGAGAGAAAAAAGTTCTGATCAGTCATTTTGTGTTTTCTTATGTTTCTTGTCGGAACCGTTGCGAATCTTATAGACATACGGATAAGAAGCGAAGGATTCGACAAAGTCGGCAATCATGGCCTCATCGCTGTGGAAAGCGAAGAATACAGTGATCTCAACTTGTTCCTTACCATCGCTTGCCTTTCCGTTTTCGGTGACAATGTTCTTAATGATAAGACGATATTTATCAGCCTGAGAGCGAATCTCATGGAGAATCGGAATATTAGGGGCGACAACCAAATGAACCTGCGGAGAACCTTTATCCAAAAGTTTTTCGACCTTGGAAAGGCCAAGCAGGAAACCAATAGCCATCAAAGTGACAAGAATCGCTTCGACGATGAAGCCACATCCGCAAGCCATACCGATAGCTGCAACAAGCCAAAGCGTGGCAGCTGTTGTAAGACCGCGGATGGAAAGACCATTTTTGACAATGGCGCCTGCACCCATGAAACCCATACCGGCAACGATGCTGGATGCGACACGGGAGACGTCAAGGTTAAGATTGAAGCCATCATTAAACGAACCGGATTTTACGACAGCAAGCTGAATGCCAAAGACAGAGATGACCATCAGCAAAGAGCAGGTGATAGAGACAATGACGTGGGTTCTTAAACCTGCTGCCTGTCCTTTCATCTCACGTTCAATACCGATAAGAGAAGAACATAATCCTGCGATAAGACAAGTGAGAAGTGTAAATAAGGCTAATCCCCATCCATTCCACTTCTTCACCAATTCGATAATGGCTATATCAATATTGAACATAGTAGTACCTCCTAGACACGATAAATTATTATAATCAGAAATGTAAGCCTTTACAAGAGATTACAACGAATAAACATACAGGTGCAAATTAAAATCCCCTTTAAAGACAATTATTCAGTATTTTTGAAATAGATTATCAATTTCATCTTTACAATTATCAATGAAAGGGGATTTAGGAATTACGTTTTTTTAAACCTTATTCGCCTTCTACAACATAGAAAGAAGCACCATAACTGTAACGGGAAACAACACCGACGATGCTAAGAGCAAGAAGAAGAACAAATACGACAATCATCAATATATCGACAACCTGAATCTTCTGTTTTTCTTTCTTCATCTTGATGACACGGTAGATCTCATAGACTAACGATGCTAAGGCTAAAGGCATGACGAAGTAACCAAGATAGTTCATCTTCAGCTGCGGAATCATGCTTAAGATATCAGCAAGAGCAAAGATGGAAGCAAAGATATAGGAGAGGATACGATACGAAGGAAGAGTATCCACCTCTTCTTTATCATCTTTCATGGATCTAGGCTTCAAAGACTGAAGAAGCGGCATAGAGAAGAGGGTATATAAGGGCTTCATCAAGAAAGCGATGACAATGAGGGAGAGGATGATAGTCGGAATCATATAGGAAGTGTTATAGACCAAAGAATAGGTGATGCCGCCTTTGGACCAGTCCATATTGACTGGACCTTCATAATCCCAGATGTTGTTCCAGACGATGACGCCGGAGAAGAAATGGGAGACAAGACGAAGGAGACCGCAGACAAGGACAGCGACAAGCGGAGCCCATGCTTTTTTCTTGAAGAAAGGTTTGCGGAACAAAGAGGAGAGACCGCAAACACCGAAGGCAATGATATAATCGAGGAAGAGGGTGATGATGACAGCGTTGGTGTTAGGAGTCCAGGAGGCGACGCCATCCCAGAGGAAGTTGAAGACGGAGAAGAGAATCGGAACGACTGTACCCCAGACAGGTCCGCAGAGAAGTCCGACCAGGCAGAGCGGAACTAAGATGATAGTGATGCTTCCACCGTAGGGAAGGTTGGAAAAGGGGATGAGCTCACTAACGCCTTTGATAGCAAGGGCAAGAGCAAGCATCATTGCTGATATAACGATATCAGCTAAGCTTTTTTTGGAAAAAGCGCGACTCGAAGTTTTTGAAGATGTTTGATTCATCTGAATCCTTTCCGATAGCGGATGTAAAAAAAGCCTCGACTTGTCAGTCAAGGCAAAGAAAGTATCTCTATAAAGATTGAGAGACTCCCTACACTGGTCTTGACCAACAGGTTCCAAGCGTCGGGTGTTAACCCTCTCAACTGCTTTCGCAGTCCCGCTGTCTACGGGTAAAATCTTAGCACATAGAAAAGAAAAGTCAATCAGTTTGTGTCTTTCTCTTTTCGATTTCCTTCTCGATTGTTGGAATGACCTGATTCAATTCGATCGTCTCATATTTTCCTTTTGCATGGGAGGAATGAATGAGATATCCATCGATCAGATAGACTTTGAGGCCAAGCGCACTAGCACAGTCTCCGTCTTCAAAATCGTTGTTTCCGAAGACGATGACTTCATCGCTCTTAAGATTGAATTTCTCTAAAAGCGCCTTAAAGTACATCGGATTGGGTTTACAATAGTAAGAATCCTCATATCCTGTGATATATGCAAAGTCATCAGGATTGATTCCTGCGATTTCAGATCTTGTTCTCTGGGCGACAAGCGGAAAGATCGGATTAGTGGAAAGAATAGGAATCAGGCCTTTTTCTTTGACAAAGTCGACAATTTCCTTTGATAAGGATGTCTTTTCGCAGATAGCTGCTATCTGCTTAAACTCATTGATATAAAAAGAATTGAATATCGGAATATCTTCTTCAGCCTGCGGATAGATGACCTTGAAAAAGGAGAAGAAGGCTTCTTCATTGTTTCTTGTTCCATCGTTATACATCATCTGAGCCATTCCCTGATAGAAAAGCTTAGGAAGCATCTCTTTCTCATAGCCATAGGGCTCCAACTTGGCGCCAAGCAATTTAAAATAAAGTTCAGAAAAACTCTTTTCATCAATTCGAAGCAATGTGCCGTCTAAATCAAAGAATACAGCTTTGAGCATATATTACTCTCCTTTTAGAAGTCCTAAACCGATCATCTTATAGTATTTGTCGCGCATAGAATAAATCTCAGGCATGACTTTTCTGATATCTTCTTTGATCTCTTCATCATCGACCATTCTCTTGCCTGTGATCATATGGTCGCTTAAGCATTTGATCACAGCATACTGGAACGTATTCTGTGAGGTAAGAGGATAGGAGAAGGATTCTTCAACAGCAAGAGCAAAGAACTGGCACCAGTAACGAAGCTTGAAGAAGGAAATCTCATCATCGAGGTAATAATCGACAGCTCTTTGAATTTTTTCAAAGGAAAAATAGCTTCCTCTTTCCGGTCTCACCTTGCAGTAATCAGCATAGGTAGAGACATCGACATGAAGATCGATTCCCTGAATCACATCGGCCTGTCTGATGCGGTCATCGGCACCATCTTTTTCAATCAGTTCAAAACCCTTCTCTTTGTATTTTTCGATGATCTTTGTAAAAGAGGATGCGGTTTTCTTCTTATAGTTCAATAAGCTTTGTTTTCCGGTTTCCTCTTCTTTGGTGTAGATCATCTTCTTTTCGATTTTGTCAATGAGAAGATAGTCATGATAGAGAAGATCGCCTTTTGTGACTTTTCTTGCATATCTAAGCGTATTCATAATTGCCTCTATTCGTCATCGACTGAAACAGTGATGACTCTTGTTTTCGTTTCATCATAAGGAATAAGAAAGACAGATTCGACCATTCTTTTTTTCTCTTCCTCTGTCGGAATAACGTCAGTAGGAAGCATATCATGGGGAAGGAATTCTTCATCGGAAAGAAGTTCCATCAGAACTTCTTCGACAGCTTCCTTTTCATCCTCATTCTTATCAATGGATAGGATGCCGGAAGGAAGAGAAGTGAAAGTGAATATCGTCTCTTTGTCAAGATGATATAAAAGAGCAGTATAGGTATATGTCATTCTTTTTCTCCTTTCATAGGCAGATGAATGATCTGGCAGTTTTCAACACGACAGGTTGCAAATTCATCATTGGTCATATCGGCAAAATAGCTTCTGATGACGCGGTATACGCCCATATGAGCAACTAAAAGAATCGTCTTATCTTCATCCTTGTATTTTTCTTCGAGCTTTTTCAAGAAGGGATAGACGCGAAGAGCGACTTCAAAATAGTTTTCGCCGTGCGGATAACGGCTGAAGAACATTCCTCTTCTCACACCGAGCCCGACCTCTTTTGTAGACAGCCCTTCTAAGTCTCCGTAATTCATCTCGATGATGTCATCAGCGACATAAAGAGGAACCTTTCTGTCTTCATTGATAATCTCTGCAGTCTCCTTCGCTCTCTTTAGAGGAGAGGTATAGATCTCATCGATTTTTTCATCCTTTAGAGCGAGTTTGGTCTTTAAAGCATCCTCTCTTCCTAAAGGGCTTAATGGGATATCTCTTTGGCCTTGAAGGAGGTGTTTTTCGTTATAGGCAGTATGACCATGTCTCACAAAAAGGAATCGGACCATAACTAGTAGATCTTCGGAGCTTTCTTCTCCGTGATAGGTTCACCTTCCTTGAAGGCAGGAGCATAGGCTTTGAATTCACCGGCTCTGTACTGCTTATAGGCTTCAAGAGATTTGTGAATGGCTTTGATAGCGTCTTCTCTTCCCTTGATGGCTGTGACATTGGTTGTCTTTCCTTCCAAAGCCTTATAGACTCTGAAGAAGTGACGGATTTCATTTCCAACAAATCCAGGAAGTTCGCTCAAATCATTGAAGTGGAAATAGAAAGGATCGCCTTTGCAGACAGCGATGATCTTTTCGTCGATATATCCCTGATCGACCATTCTGATCATACCGATCGGTTTGCTCTGGACAAGCGTGAGAGGAACGATGGGCTCTTCGGATAAGACAAGGACATCAAGAGGGTCGTTGTCCTGTGCAAAAGTGAGCGGAATGAATCCGTAGTTTGCAGGATAGAACGTCGCTGTAAAGAGAAGTCTGTCCAGTCTTAACATACCGGTCTCTTTATCGAGCTCGTATTTGCATTTGCTTCCTTTTGAAATTTCGATGACAGATGTGAAGTCATCCTCTTTTACCTTTTCAGGATTGATATCATGCCAAATATTCATTATTCGTTTTCTCCTTTGTTTTCTAAATTGTTAAGTTTGTCTTCAGGTCTAAAGACCGTTTCAATATTGGTTGTCGGTCTGTTTCTGGTATTGATCAAGATGTTATGCATATAAAGTGAGTTGATGCCGATGAAGAAGATGATGATGCTTGCAAAGAAGCCAAGAAGGAAGATGAAGAACATCAAGAGATGAGCAAAGTTTCCTCTGGTAAGACAGCAGAACAGAATGATGAACAGCACAGAAAAGACAAAGCAGACACAGGAAGAGATCGCTCCGAATTTGATTGGGAAGTATAAGGGCTTTGCCGTCGTTGTCGAAATGAGGTTGAAGGCGTGATTGAACAGCTTGCTGAGGGAATATTTCGATTTGCCGACTGTTCTCTTCTGTCTTGTGAAATCGATGCTTGTTGTCTTAAAGCCGACAAGCGGAATCAAAGAGACATAGAATCTGTCTTTTTCCTCTAAGGCATTGATGGCATCGACTGCTCTTCTTGACAAACCGCGATAGCAGTTGACATTTTCGGGAATGACTTCCTTGCCTTCAAGAAAGTTGATGAACTTATAAAAGATTCCAGCAGTCGTGCGTTTGAACCAAGAGTCTTCTTTTCTATTGGAGCGATGCGGATTGACGACTTCATAACCCTCTGTGAATTTCTCACAGATTTTAGGAATGAGATCGACTGGATCCTGAAGATCGACATCCATCATGATGACATAGTCGCCTGTCGCTGATAGAAGTCCAGCAGTCAAGGCAGCGTTTTGTCCGTAGTTTCTTGTTTCGTTGACGACTGTGACATCATTTCTTTTCATATAGATGTCATTCATCACTTCCAACGTCTTGTCTTTGCTTCCATCATTAACAAGAACAAAGTCAAAGGTGTAGCCTTCGATTTTGCTGATGATAGGGTCAACGGCTTCAAAATAAAGCGGTAAGGCTTCTTCCTCGTTATAGCAAGGAATGATGATGCTTACTTTTTTCATGTTTTGCCTCCTACATTACCTGCTAATAGTATAGTGGCTTTGCCTATCTTTTCCAAAGGAAAAAGATAGCTAAAATCAGTATAGCGGTTTTATTCAGAGGTGTTTTTTAAGTTCGTCGACAAGTGTGACGATTTCTTTTTCAGTCATGCCCGATATTGCAAGGCGAAGAGTATCCTCTGCAATCGGAACAACATACATGTGTTCTTTCTTCATCTCTTCTGCGATTCTATTGGCATCTTTGACTTTCAAAGAGACAAAAAATCCGCAGCTATAAGGATAATGAGGAATATGATTCTTCTCTAAACTTGAAAGAAGGACTTTGCTTCTTCTTGCCAGTTCCATCGTATTGAGATTGATTTCGTCTTCGAGTTCTTCCAGGTTCTTCTCATCTTTGAGAACCTCGCCGATGCAGTGCTGTACAGGGCCGTTTGGTACAGAGTAGGTGCCTCTTGCTTCCGCACCGAAAGCGCGACTGATCTCTTCTGATTCATCCTTGTCAGAAGGTAAAGCGATAAAAGCTCCGACTCTTAAACCATAAAGGCCGAAGACTTTCGAACAGGAGAATGCGATAAGCGGCATAAAGGAATGTTTTTTCTCTAACAGCTTATCGATAAGAGCGCATTTTCTGTTCGGAATATGGAAGAAGGCGATATAGGCAATATCAAAAAGAACAGTAAGATTGCAGTCTTTTCCTTCTTCATCAAGGAGAGCGAATAAACCATCGTACTCTTCTTCGTTCATACAATATCCTGTCGGGTTATGGCAGGGATCATTGATGACTAAAAGAACGCGGTCATGTTTTTTCTTTGCTTCTTCTATTGTTTCTTTCACGCTTTGAAGATTGAATGTGCCTTCAGTAGTGAACATTTCATATTTCTTATAGGTCAAAGACGATTTCTTTGCGATAAGCATATAGTTTGTCCACATGATCGAAGGAAGAAGGACGCTCTGATTTTCATCCTGGAAAAGATGAAAGGCGATGGAGATAGCACCTGTTCCACCAAGAGTGGAACCGATGAAGGGATAATAAAGCGAAGAAAGTTCTTTTTCTCTTTCTTTGAAGATGAATGTCATGACAGAAGAGAGGTAATCTTCATCCCCATAGACATTGGAATAAGACAACTTATCAGTGATGTGTGTTTCTAGCGCATCCGAAATCAGCTTGACACTTCCGAGTTTCCTGTCTTCATTCAGAAAGACGCCGGTAGAAGCATTGATGACCGTATTGCCGCTGTTTCTATCTGCAATGGCTTGAGAATTAATGGCTAAGATATCCGTTTTGCTGACTTCCTGTCGGCTTCTTTGTGCAACGTAATCTTTCATGGTTTCCTCACAGATGATTTAAAACGAAAATATTTTAATCACCGCCAACTACCACCGCAATAGAAATGCACTCGATGTAAGAGCTTTTAACGATGCAAGTCTTTTTTCTCCTAGATCTTGCTTTTTATTCTTGCGATAAATATACTGTCAGAGACAAATAGCAATAGTTATGGACAATTTTTCCTTAATCAATGATCTGATCAGTTCTTATGTAAACAGCGATCAGGAATCATACTCCAATCATGCTCCAAGGTTTATCTATAACGACACAAGCCGCGATAATCCAAGGAAAGTCTTTGATACGATCAAAGAGAATCTGGAAAACTGTGTTTCCTTTGCTTTTTCTATCGCCTTCATCAATGATTCTGGATTGAGTCTTTTAAAACAGGTCCTAAGAGACATTCAAAGCAAGAACCCACAAGTAAAAGGAAGAATCATCACAAGCAACTACTTAGGCTTTACAGAACCCAAAGCATTAGAGGAACTGAAACAGTTTGACAATATCGAAGTCAGGATGTATTACATCAACGAGTTTGATACTATCGGCTTCCATACAAAAGGGTATATCTTCGCCTATCCGGAGAAGGAATATAAAGTCATCATCGGCAGTTCGAATATCACCCAATCCGCTTTGACCAGCAACAGAGAGTGGAACAATCTCCTTGTCGGCAAAGAGGAAGGGGCAGTCATTCAGAATATCCTTTCAGAATACGAGAGGATGTGGTCGCTTTCTCTTCCGCTTGATGAAATACTTTCAACCTATGAAAAAGAATATCTAGAAAGAAGAAAAACTTTTGCATCGTCTCTTTTCACCCAAAATGTCTTAAAAGCAAATCCGATGCAGATCACCTTCATGACAAGGCTCAATGAAGCTATCGATAAAGGTCAGGATAGAGGACTTCTTATCTCCGCTACAGGAACGGGAAAGACCTATGCTTCCGCTTTTGGTGTACAATCGATCAAAAAGTTTCCAGTCAGAAAGTTATTGTTTGTAACACATCGTGAGACTATCTTGAAACAGGCGATGGAAACTTACAAGAAAGTTTTCAAGAACGAAAAGAAGATGGCACTATTTACAGGCAATAATCACAAGATAGGAGAATATGATTTTCTCTTCTCGACCATTTCGACCATCGGCGAAGAAAAATACTATTCACAATTCTTCAAAGAAGAGTTTGATGTCATCATCATCGATGAATGCCACCGAATCGGAAAAGATACGATGTATCAGAACATACTGAATTATTTCAGGCCGAAGTTCCTTTTAGGCATGTCAGCAACACCGGACAGAACAGATGGTTATGATATCTACAATCTGTTCCAGCATCATATCCTTTATGAAATCAGACTCAATGACGCACTAGAATCCAATATGCTTGTCCCTTTCCATTATTTTGGAATATCAGACTTGACAATCAATGGAAAAGACATCGATGAAGCGACATCTATCAATGATCTCACCTGCGCAAAACGTGTCGAAAGAATCCTCTGGGCCAGCGACTATTACGGCTATTCCGGAAAAAGAAGAAAATGTCTTCTCTTTGTCCCTTCGATCGAAGAAGGAAAGATACTCGCATCTGAATTCAATTCTCGCGGTGTAAAATCCGCGATTCTTTCTGGTGAAACCAATCAGGAAAACAGAGAAAAGTGCATTCAGAAATTAGAAGAAGATGATATTGAGAAGAATGATTATCTTGAAATACTCATAACAAGAGATATCTTTAACGAAGGCGTCGATATCCCATCTGTCAATCAAGTTATCTTCCTCCGTCCGACAAAATCCAGCATCATCTTCATTCAGCAGTTAGGAAGGGGACTGAGAAAGCATGATGGCAAAGAATATCTGACTGTCATTGACTTCATTGCCAATTACAAGACGAACTTTTTAATCGCTGACGTCTTTTCAAGCAAGAACTCCGGCCAGAAAAGAGGCGAGAGAGCAATCCGTCCTTATACGCCTCTGAATTCCGTCGTTCAGTTTGATGAGATTGCGACAAAGAGAATCATCAAAGCGATAAGCCGTGTCAACAATACAGAGAGAAAGAGAATTTCAGAGCAGTTCATCGATATCAAAAACAGGCTCGGACGTATACCAACTCTGATTGAATTCGATCAGGGGGGAAAGCTTTCAGGAAGATCATTCCTTGACTTTTACAAGAATGGTTTTTCATCCTATTACGAATTCCTTTTCAATAAAGATTATGAGAAAACCGAATTGAGCCAAGAAAAAAGAGATACGCTGAAATATCTCTCTAGAATGATTGGAAGCGGAATGAGAATCTATGAAGCACTTCTATTGAAAACTCTCATTTCACGAAGAGATGAAAAAGACTTCCTTCTTTTCCTTGATGCCTATGATAAAAGAATGCATCAGGTTCATCTTTACGATAAGACGATCAGAAGAAGCATCCTTGCTGTTTTAAGCGGAGCATTTGATTTCAGAAACAGTCAGAAAGATGCAGTGCCTGTCGTTGAAATGATCGATGATGAGTTTAGACTGACTTCGGAATTCAAGGCTTTATTGAACGATAGTGTTTTCTATCATTATATCGATGAAATCATATCATATGCTCTCTATTCTCAAGAGAGGTATTTCTCTTCTATCGATGATGAAAAGAATAACTTTGTCCTCTATGAAAAATACACAAGAAGAGATGCGCTCTATCTTATCAATCATACCAAGAACGATGAGAGCACCCTATATGGTTATCGTGTCTTCAAAGAACTGAATATAGTTCCGCTTTTTGTCACTTACAATAAGAATCTGGATGAAGATGCAAGTACGAATTATCACGACTGCTTCGTCACAAGGAATATCTTCCTCTGGGATTCAGCAAGCGGAAGAAAACTTTCAAGCAATGAGATACAGGACATCATCAAGATTCTAAAAGACCCTAAAGGAAAAGTTTTGCTCTTTGTAAAAAGAGATGCTTTAATCGACAAGAATGGTAACTGCCTTGATAATGACCGCTCATTCTACTATCTAGGTGAAGTATCACTTTTAGGCGAACCGAAAGAAGAACAGAACGGAAAAGAGATCAAGACTGATGTCGTGAAGTTCACTTTCCAACTGAAGCATGAAGTGAAAGAGGACCTCTATCAGTACTTGATCTCTAAGCCGTTGATCGAAGATTAATTTACCATTTGTAGGACAGATTCTGTTTGGCGTTCATCACACGCATGAACCCCTGGTTTTTCGATAGCAGTCTGAAGATAAGATATCCTAAGACAGAGACTGCAATGATTTCGCCTAAAGCAACCCATCCGAAGTTTGTCCAGAAAAGAACTGCATTTCCATTTCCTTCCGTATTGGCGATGAATGTGAATTCCCATGCGAGAAGGATTCCGTTTGTCAATGCAGGGAAGATCGTTGCAATAAGCATATGGCGGCATAAGGAGATTGCAAATAATGCAATGATCGTAGCTGCTGTTCCCATGACGATATCAAGAGGACTGCAGAAGGATGACATGGCTGGTGCATAGATGTTAGATAAGATGCAGCCGATGGTCAATCCATAGATGTAGTTAGGATTGAAGAAGACAAGAAGAACCATGAATTCTGAGATTCTTACCTGTACAGGGCCATAAGAGCAAAAGAAGAATGCGTAGGTGAGGGCTGTGTACATCGCTGCGATAATTGCGTTTGCAGCGATGCTTCTTGTGTCCAGCTTGAAGCAGCTGAAGTAGTTTTTGAAGAACTCCTTTAAACTTGTTTTTTTCGTCTCTTCCATGTTTTTTCTCCGTTTCTACCAAGAAGGAATGAAAAAATGCACTCCTTCCAGAGACAAAAGAGTGCACTGATAAATGTATCTTTGTTCCTGGTTTTGTTTATAGACAGGATGGTAACGTCGAACTGTCTTGCTTTTAAACGCCCGATAATTTTAACAAATATGATATTCTTGTTCAACCTTGTTTTTTTGGAAACGCTTTCTATAAAAGGCTAAATCAATTTAATGCTGACTAGATATTTCTAATTTGAATTACCGTTTATCTAGAATAGTTATGGTAGGAAAAAGCATTATTCACTAAATTATGCTATAAGAATGTTATATAATTGGTATAAGGATTCAAGCAATATGATCATATACCAAGGAACAAAGAGACAATTCAGCGAAGACGTCATCAACAATGTCATTGCAGATAAACTGGAAAGACATTTCAGGCTCAATAACATTTCAGGCGGAACGATAGCGGAAGAGAGATCCTGGCTTAACTCTCTTCCTAGAATGGAGATGGTTTTAAGAGAATCTCGTATTCCAGATGACTGTGAAGTCGCACTGGAATATCAGATTCCGACTACAGCAAAAAGAATTGATTTCATGGTTGCCGGAAAAGATGATGACAACAAGAATTACATCTACGTCATCGAGTTGAAGCAATGGGAAGAAGCAAAAAAGACAGCTCTCAATGATTGTGTTGAGACTTTTACAGGCGGAAGGGAAAGAATCGTTCAGCATCCCTGCACACAGGTCTACAATTACACGAAGCTTTTAGAAAACGTCAATGCTTCAATACAAGAACAGGATATCCGTCTTAAACCGCTATGCTATCTTCACAATTTCAAAGAAAAATACATTCAGGAATTAGAAAGCAAAGAATATGAATTCTATGTAAAAGAAGTTCCTCTCTTTTACATTCACGATACGTTGAAGCTCAGCAACTATATTAAGCAGCATATCAAGAATAAACCGGATCCAAGATTATTCGAACTGATCGATCACGGAAAACTCAAACCATCAAAAGCACTGCAAGATGCTATCCTTCCAATGTTAGATGGCAAAAGCGAATTCTATATGATTGATGAACAACAGGTCGCATATTCTTACATTCTGAAATTGGTCGAGAACTCCTTAAAGAACAACAAGAAATATACAATAGTCGTCCAAGGTGGACCAGGAACAGGAAAAAGTGTCATCGCAGTCTCTTTATTGGCAAAGCTGATCAAAGACGGATACAGCACTTCCTATGTCTCAAAAAACTCAGCTCCGAGAAATGTCTACTCCAAACTTCTGGTCGATGGTCATAAGAGACTGAATTATGTCAAAGGTTTATTCAAAGGTTCCGGCAGTTTCTGCAATGAAGACAAGAACAAATATGATTGTCTTCTTGTCGATGAAGCTCATCGACTCAATGACAAATCAGGTCTTTACAGGAACTTAGGAAAGAACCAGATTATGGAAATCATTCATTCCAGCCGTGTTTCTGTTTTCTTCCTTGATGAAGAACAGATTGTTCATGTCAATGATATCGGAAGTGTGGATGAGATTCGTAAATGGGCCAAATACGAAAACAGCGAATTCAAATGCAATGATCAGCTGATTCTCACTTCTCAGTTCCGTTGCAACGGTTCAAATGCGTATATTGCCTTCTTGGATAATTTGCTCCAGATCAGAGAAACAGCAAACAACAGCATCGAAGATCTGGATTATGATTTCAGAGTCTATGATGATCCTAACAAGATGAGAGAGGACTTGAGAAAGCTCAACGAAGTCAATAACAAAGCAAGAATGCTTTCTGGTTATACATATGACTGGAAATCAAAAAAAGATCCGGAAGCCATGGATATCAATTTAAGTCATGACTTCCACGCCCAATGGAACTTTTCATCGACAAGCACGTGGGCAATCGATAAAGACTCCTTTGAACAGGTAGGCTGTATTCATACTTCACAAGGGCTTGAATTCGATTATGTCGGAGTCATCATCGGAAACGACCTGCGTTTTGAAAACGGGAAAGTCATCACTGACGTTACAAAACGTTCCAAGTCAGATGCCTCTGTACATGGTTTGTCAAAGAAAGAAAATGCAGTTGAATTAGCAGATAGAATCATCAGAGATACCTATAAGGTTCTTATGACAAGAGGACAGAAAGGCTGTTACATATATTGTGAAGACAAAGCATTAGCCGAATACATCAAAACACGGTCAGCCAATCAAAGAAATAGTTGCAGATAGAGAACAAGGCATGACCAGTGAAGTCATAACACTATAATTAACATCAAAAGCTGGAGGAGATAAAGAAAACACCATTCCGGAAGTATAAGAAATGTCTCATCTAGGATGATTTACAACATTTTTATGAACGAAAAGAGAGGGAGACGAAGCTCCCTCTGATCATCATTTCAGAAAGCGTTTAGTAAAGATAGAATTCCATCGGATAAGGCAGATATTCAAGCTGATCAAGTTCATCGCAGGTGACATAACCAGGACGTGCATTGATCAAAGTGGGAATACGATTGACGATGGTTGCACAAGTATGGGCAACAGTATTCGGCTTGACGACATGATATTCGATATCCGGTTCGCCTTCGATCTTCCAATCGCACATATCGCCATCGCCTTCAGCATAGACTTTGCCGATGGTCTCTTCTTCGATGGTGATGCCCTGAAGTGTCTTGGCTGTGACAACAGCAGACATACCGATGCATCTTCCGGCCTTGATGACCTTGCCCATTGTGGCGGAATATAAGTCATGGTCTAAGATGCAAGGAACATGCTTCTGTTCAATGCTGGTGATTGTAAGATGTAGTTTATGTGCAAGAGCTTCGACGGAATTATAGGCATAGCTGGCTTCGAATGTTTCAGGATGTGCAATCTGTTTTTCGAATTCTTCAGGTGTGAGGTCAACACCATGTGCTTTTGCAAGTGCCATACCATATTCATCGACATTGTAGGAATAAGCGCCTTTGACTTTGACAATCTTGTTGGCTCCTGCCATTGCATGAGCGACCATGTTGATCCAGAAGATATCCTGCATACCGGCACCGGTGATAGTGCAGCCTGTTTCTTTGGCTAACTTATCCAACTTGAAGGTTTCTGCTGCTGCCGTCGTAAAGGGATAAATGGCTTCTTCGCAGGTAGTGATGACATTGATGCCGCGTCTTACGCACTTCTCAACCATCGGATAGATGTCCTTGATGAAAGAGAACAAAGTGACGATTGCAACATCGGCATCACAGCTGTCTAAGACTTCATCGGCGTTATCCTTGATGATGACACCGGTCTTGACGCCAAGTTCTGCAAAATCACCGATATCCATACCGACGACTGCGGGATTGACATCGATTGCGCCGACGATCTCTGCTCCATGTTCATAGGCGTAACGGATGGTGTATTTTGCCATCTTTCCGCATCCATACTGCACGACTCTGATTTTGCTCATAGTAACGTCTCCTTTCATTATTGACTTCATTATAAAGTCTATTCTTACTTGAGAGTCAACGATTTTTTACGAGTGGAATTTCACAGGCACTTGGAGACGCAAAAACATACCTCTTTTATCCTCATCGAATACATTGAATTCAGTCATGACTTCGCAAAGATAATCTCCTGCTATGATGTAATTGTTCTCTTTGCAGTAATCAAGAAGTTTTTCAATCGCCTCATTTTCATCTTCAAAGGAGGCAGCATAGACTGTAACATACATGCTGGCCTGAAGTTTTTTCATCTCAATGCCTTCGATTTTGTATTCGGAAAAAATGAAAATATCTTCTGCTTTCAGAATATCCTTTTCAAAATCTTCTTTTCTTATTGACGTTCCGATATTGTAAGAGTAAACCTGTTCTAACTGTAAATCGATAAGATGGTTTCTTAATAAAGTCAGGTCTTTTTCAAACTCAATTATGCCGTTTTTATAGAAATCATGCTGACATTTGATGCCATAGATATATCTTTGAGAGATATATTCGAGAGAACAGATTCCGGTTTTCGGAGAGTTTCGATAACGTTCGATCTTCACAATGGAATCATCGACAAAATGAAGCCTTGTCTTTAATTTCCTGATATCCTGATAGATTTGTTCTTTCTTTCTCGAAAGGATATCCTCGATCAGATCAAGATTCTCTTTTGCCAAGACATCCTGAATCTCTTTCAGGCTCATGCCGAGGTCTTTCATATAAGCGATGAGATCCAGCTTGGCATTCTGTTCCATTCTGTAATATCGATAATTCGTTTCAGGATCGATATAACAGGGTTTAAGCAGATTCATCTGATCATAGAGCCTCAATGTTGCGATGGAGACATGATTGATGTCTGCCATCTTTCCTATCGGTATCATGTTTTCTTTCATATTTCCTCCTAAAGTCTCATCTTAAGGTAGACTTTTCTTTTATTTTAATAGAGGCTGGCGAAAAAGAAAAGACAATATTAGCAAAGTAAGACAAGGCTTCTCCAGTCCACCATTATTATCATGAACTATATTGTAAAAAAGAATATACTAGTTAATAGTTGGTGGAGCAAATAACAGATCTTTTAGCAACCAC